>JAEHJW020008695.1_pt1 | contig 42143 bp, 55 predicted proteins | sample 9271431 | NCBI WGS metagenome assembly JAEHJW02 | reverse complement strand
GACCGCGCCGGTGGTGCCGATCTGGCCGCCGAGGCCGCCGGCCATGCCGGGAACTTGAGAATAGAACGCCGGCGAGCCAGAGATCGTCGGCGCGCCGCCGGCGCCCTCGGTGCCCGGCGTCGTCGAGGACGCATAGGCGCCCCCCAGGCCGCCGCCGCAGGAAATATCCGCGCCGACGCTCGAGGCGCCCCCGTTCGCGCCGCTGGCGCCCGCGCCCCCGGCGCCCCCGGCGCCGACAACCACCGCGAGCGTCTGGCCTGGCGTGAGCCCCGTCAAAAGGGCGTGCGCGTAAGCGCCGCCACCCCCGCCGCCGCCGACCGCGCCGGCAATCGCCGCGCTACCACCCCCGCCGCCGCCCGCGCCCCAAGCCTCGACCTCGACCTGGGTTTTCCCGGCCGGGACGGTGTAGGTGTAACTCCCGGGAACCGTGTAACCGACCACCTGCGGCGTAAAGATCGCCTGCATCGCGGCGAGTGCCTGATTGTTCGTCGCCCCCGTGGTGTCGAGCGCGGCACCGGCCGCGGTCGCCAGCGCGACAAGCTCCTCCTGGACGGAGTTTAGAAAGTCCGGCCCTATGATCGTCGCGGTCACCCCGGCGCCTGGCGCGGCCTGATTGAAAAACCCTGGCGTCCCGATCGAAGCGTTCGGTGTCCCTAAGGCGCCCACCTGTGAGCCGGTTGCTACTCTACGCATCGTTTTTCACCCGTAATTGATCCAGAATTCGCTGTAGGCCGGCGCGATCTTGGTGAGCCGGCAGGCAAGCTCGGTATTGTCGATCGCCCAGAGCGGATCCCACGGTGAGCCCCAGGCGTTCGTGTAGGTCACCAGCACCGTCGGCGCCGTGACGGCCCAGACGAAGCGCCACGCGATCGTGGTCGCCGGCGCCCAGGGGCTCGACCAGGTGTCAGACGGCTGGAAGGTCGTGATCGAGATCGGGAAGCCGAGCGCCTGCGCGACGGAAATCAGATAGGCGGCGCTTTGGCCCCCGGTTGAGGCGATCTTCGAGAGGAGCGCCGCGCGCCGCTGCGCCAGCGTCCCGGCGGCGATCGTGCAGGCGTCCGGCAGCCCGTAATCCGCTTCCCAATCCGGCAGAAGCTCGTTGGTCTGCGCCGGGTCGCTCTCGACGTCGAGGAAGAGCACGATCATTTGGTGGAGCTGAAAAAAACAATCCCCGATCGCGCCGCAGAGGGCGCCCATCGTGGTGGTGAGCAGACGCAGGAAGGCGCGCCCGCGCGGTAGCAGCGAGAGCAGTTGGTGCTGAAAATCGCTGGCGCCCAGCGCGGAAAACGGCGTCACGGGAAGGTCACCGTCGGCACGGCCGGGAGATGGCCGACCGCGAACGCGACGTCAGCGGTCGGCGTGGTGAGGTCGTAGGAGAGGATCCCGCCGGCGGACTGGATGGCGGCGTTGATCTGCGAGAGCGTCAACGTCCCCGGCGTCATCTGCGGAAAGAGCGCGCCGGTGGTGAGCGGCTCGGTCACGCCGTCGCCATAGACCGCGCCGCCGGGAGGAACCGACGCGGCGAGCGCGTTGAGCGCGGCAATGATCGCCGCCTGCGTCGTCGCGTTGTTCGGATTGAGGTTCGAGATTGCGATCGCGAGCGCGTCCGCCGTCGGCGCAAATACTTCGTAGGAGCCGACCACCGGCGCGGCAGCCGCGATCGCCGCCTGAACGGTCGCGATCTCGCCGCTCGTCGGGATGTTCGGCGTCGACGTGTCCACGACGAAACTGACGTCGCAGGTGCCGGCGCCGCGGTTGAGCGGGAAAACCCAGGCGCGCGTCGGGACGCCGGAGTTGCGCGCCCACTGCCAGAAATCCGCGCCGGCGCCCCCCTGCGGCGGGTTCGATTTCCGGGCAACGATGCGGGCGCGGAGAGAGGCGTCGCTTTCCTGATCCGTCCCTACCGTGGTCGTCGCTGTGACCACCAGTTGCGCTTGCACGCCCGCGACCGCTTGCTGCAGCAGAAGCACCGCGCCGTCAGCCTGGTTGCCTCCGCTCCCCGCCGCCGTCGCGACGAGGGCGACCGGAAGCGTCCCGGCGCCGGTCGCGGTCACGGCGGCGCTCACCGTGTAGCTCTGCGAGAGATCGGCGCTGGCGACCGGCGCGCCGGCGGGGATGGTCGCGGCCTGGGTGAAGGTCGCGGTCGCCGTTAGCGCGGCGGGAACGGCGGCTTCGCGCAGAATTCCGTAATCGGCGCCAATGCGGTCGAGATAGGGGGCCTCGGCGGAATCGGTGAACATCTGCGCGCTGACCCAGACCAGCGCGCGATAGGCGGCATAGAGCGGATAGGCGCAGAGATCGGCGAGGATCGGGATCACCGCGTGGCGCAGCCAGGTTGCCGCGCCCGGCAGCCGCGCCGCGAAATTCGCCCGGTTCTGCGCGCGGAGATCGGCGAGCGTCGGGATCGAGAGCGGCATCAGTCGAGCACCAAGGCCGCGCCGGCTTCCGTCGTCAGCGACGCGCCGCTCTCGGTCCCGAGATAGAGCGTGACAGCGCTCGCCGTCGCCGGCGCGCCGAGATCGGGCGCGAGGCTGAACGCGAAGGCGTATTGCGTGCTGGCGCCGGCCTGCGTCAGCGTCACCAGGAGCTGCATGGCGCCCGCGCCGACGAAGCTCGCCTGCGCGGCCACACTCCCCACCACGCCGTCCGAGACCATCCAGGCGAGCGCTTCTTCGGCGTAGGTTTCGGCGAGCCGCAGCGTCTCCTCGGTCTGCAAAGCGCGATCGAGGAGCCAGAGACGCGAGCCGGTGAGGTCCGCGGCGGAGGGGCCGGAGGCCTGCGCGGCGGGATCGACGGGTAGGTCGCCCCAGAACCCGCGCCGATCGGCGGAGTTGTTCGGAAGGAGGTCGCCGGGCGCCGCGAGGCGGTCAGCAAACAGCGAGAGGATCACCGCCGTCTGCAAGCCGGGATCGGTCGCGAGGTCGCCGTTCACCAACGCGAAATCGGCGCTCCCGGTCTCGTTATTCCAGATCAGGGCGACGTCGAGCATCAGACGCCCCCCTGGATCGTGCCGACGGCGGTGATGTTTTCGCCCGAGGAAATATTCCCGCTCACCGTCAGCGCGCCGGTGACGGTGGCGTTGCCGGTGAGCGCGAGGGCGCCCGACAGCTCGATCGTGCCGGAGTTGCGGAAAATCGCCTGACAGTTCCCGCGCGGATTGCGCAGGCCGAATTCACCTGGCGCGAGCCCCGCGATCTGATCGGCGTTCGCCGTGTCTCCGCCGAGCGCGACGACATGATCGCGCGCCCCGAGCACGGTGAACAGGACGACGTCGGCGCCCGCGGCCGGCACGGCGGAGTAGCCGGGCGGCAAGAGCAGCTCGATCGCATTCAGCGTCTCGCCGAGGGCCTCGCTCTGGACCAACGTGCGCCCGGAAATCGCCGCCTGCGTCACCTGCGCCCGCGTCACCATGCCGCGCACCATGTCGGCGATTAGTCCGATCATCGGGCCGTTCCCATCCCGGTCCAATCGACCGAGCCGCCAGCCCGCGCGTGCCGCCCCTTGTGCAGCTTCACCGCGCCGGGATCCGGCGTGAAGGCCGAGATCGGCGCAAGGCGCAGCTCTGTCGTGCGTCCGCGCTGATCGAGCGCGAAGACCACCTGGATGATGAGAAGATCCTGATTGACGCCGAGCGGCGGCAGATCGACGGCGATGATCTGGTTCGGCGTCCAGAGCGCGCCGTTTTGCTGCCGCCAGCCGGCGAGCACGACTTCCGCGACCGTGCCGAGGCCGAAGCTGCGGGCCGCGAGCCAGTTCGCCCGGGTCTGGAGCGCCGCCCCTTGGAGTGCCCCCTCCGCGACATAGACGCGCGGGCGAAAGCGCGGCACCCCGGCATCGAGCGCGACCGCCTTGGCGTTGACATTGACGGTGGGAGCCAGCGCCGGGGTCGGCGCCGGAGTGCCGCCCAAACCACTCCAGTCGATGCCGCCGACGGTGCCGCCGCCGATCGGTGTCTGCGCCTTGACGATGTATTGGGAGAAGCGATCGCGCCCCACCAGCCGCGCGCTCATCGAGAGCGCGTTCTGGCCCATCCGGATCGCGCCTGGCGCGCGGGTGGTGCCGGCCGTGGTCAGCACCAGATTGCCGTTGACATCGTCGCTCAGCAGCACGCCTGAGAGCCGCCCGAGGCGCTCGAGGAACCCAAAGGCGGTCTCCGAGCGCTGGATCGCGACGGTGGAGAACGTGTTGTCAGCGAGGCCGTCGGAATAATCGAACAGCCCGATATTGAAGAGCCCGGTGATGGTGCGCGCGATGGCGGCGAGGGAGTAGCCGGCGAACTGGCCGCCGGCGACATCTGGGCGGCAATCAATGAGGTCTTGGGTCTTCGAGCGCCCGACGACATGGATGCGGTGCGTATCGGCGTCGAGCCTCGGCGCGACCTCGTCCACATAGCCGGTCATCAGGGTCTCGCCATCGATCGCGATCACGCAAGGATCGTAAACGTCGATGCGCCAGGGCTGCGATTCCTCTGTCCAGCGCTGCGTCGTTTCCAGGACGAAGTCGGTCGCCATGCGATCGACGCCGCGCGAGACGCGCGCCGCCGTCCATCCCTCGAAGCGGCGCCCGTTGATGGTGAGGGTCAGAACGTCCTTCATGGCGTGAGCGCGAGCCCGGCAGCCGGCATGAAGAGCGGCGATGGCACGTCGTTCAAGGCGAACAGCGTGTCGGCGTCGAGCGCGCTCCCGTAAAGCATCTGCGCCAGCACCGGCGCCGGATAGGAGTCGCCGGTGGCATACGTGACGATGGCGGGGAGCTGCTGCGCGACCTCGGCCATGTAGGTCGCGGTCAAGGCGTAAAGCGCGCGCCAGCCGCGATAGAGATCGTCAGCCCCGGCGTTCGCCGCGGCCTCGGTCTGCCCGTCGATCAGCCCGAGCAGCGTCTCGGCGGCGCTCGCCGCGGCGTTCTGCGTCGGCCATGCGACCTGCGCGTAGACCTGCGCCATCGCCGCGACGGCATTGCCCGCGATCAGCGCCGCCACGGCCGCCTGCATGGCCGCCTGCGCGGCGTTCGCGGGCGCGGGGAGAGCGCTTCCGAACTGCGCGAGCGTGAGAAGGCCGCCGGAGGGATCGGCCGCCGGTGCCGCGTAAAACGGCGTCCCGGCGACGGGGTCGTCGGTGCCGGGGGGCGCGGGCTGCGCCGCCAGCACGCCGCCCACCATCGCTTGGGTCGCCGCCTGCACCGCCGCCGCCGTCGCCGCGAGGTTGAACGGCGTCTCCTGGATCGCGGGCAGCATCCCGACCGCGCCGAGCACCGTCGTCGCCGGAAGCCCGGTCATCGCCGCGACCGCCGTCCCGAGGAGGAGCGCGGGGCTCGTCTCGGCGAGTTCCAGGGTTTCGTAGCCGGCGGAAATCAGCGGCAGCAGGCTCCCGATCCCGTTCAGCAGCGACGAGGCGGGATCGGTGACGCCGGAGGGATTGGCGGGATCGCCCTCGACGAGAAACTCCATCGTGAAGACCGCGGCGCCGAAATGCTCGACGATCTGCTCGACAACGTGCACGCCGCCGACCCGGCATTGCATCGCGCCCATCGTCGGGTGGATCAGCGTCCCGGCCTGGTCCGAGCCCTCGAGCGCGTCAAGCAGCGCGTCGCGCTGGACGTTCCAGAGCGGCGCCGCGGAGGCAAAGAGCGTCCCCGCCAGCGGGCCGATGACAAAGCCGGTCAAGCGAAAGCTGCGCGGGCGCCGCCCAAGGTCTTCGAGGTAGGGCAGATCGCGGAGAGGGAAGACGTGCTCGACAGTGCGGCGGCCGCCGGCGAGATCGCTCATCTCGGCATGAAACGGCACGCCGCGAAAGGACGCCTGCACAAGGTTGGCGCGCGCCGGGTCGAGCCCGAGCGCGTCGAACACCGGAAGGCCGTTGATCGTCGGGAAAGAGATCGTCACGGGATTGCCGGCACCGCGTAGCCGACATTGACGTCGGAGGTCAGATTGCCCTCCGCGCGGGTGCGCACGCCGGTCCCGGCGGGCAGGCCACGCATGTCGACCTGCACGTGCACCTTTCCTCCGCCGGCGGCGGACGCGGCCGGCGCGGCGAGGAGCGGCGGCGAGCGTTGCCCCCACTGCGCCAAAACGTCGGGCGAGAGTGGCTGCGAGACGTGCCCGAGAAGATCGCCGATCCCCTCGAGCGTGACGGCGAAGGGGTGCAGCAGGGCGGTGACGACGGCGACCCCGTCCTTGAAAATCGCCTTGATCGCGTCCCACACGATTTTGAGCTTTTCCTTGACGGCGTCCCAATGTTCGTAGATCTCGTAGCCCGCGTAGGCGACGCCGGCGACCGCCGCGACGACGGCGGCGGCGATGGCAACGATCGGATTGGTGAGAAGGATCGCGTTGAACGCGAGAAAAGCGCGCCCCATCGCGCCGACGATGCCGATCAGCGCGTTCGCCGCGCTGAGAAAGGGCGAGCCGATGGCAAGCACGAACGCGCCTACCACCAAGTTCACCCCGCCGAATTTATCCGCGAGCCACGCGATTTTGTGCCCGACGGAGGTCGCGTCGTCGACGACGTCCTTGAGATGGATCAGGCTCAGCGACTTGCCGAGCGCCGCGACCTGGTCGGCGATCCCGGTGGTGATCCAGTCGCGGTTGGCGACCACCCAGTCGCTCATCGCGTCCGCCATCGGCTGCAACACCGGTGCGAGCTTGGCGCCGAGTTCGGTCGCAAAGCCCGTCACCGATTCCTTCGCGAGCACCATCGAGCGGTGATAGGACTCGAGATGCTCGACGTCTTCCTTGGAAGGCGCCCACACGACGTTGCCGGCGCGCGACGTCAGTTCCTCCATTCCCTCGCGGCCTTCGCGGAGGAAGGCGCCGAGCTGCTGCGCGCCGCGCGCGCCGAAGAGAAGCTCGGCCGCCTTGGCGAATTTCGTCGGGTCGGACGTGTTCTTGAAGGCCTCGGCGATCTCCGGCATCACTTCCGCCGCCGAGCGGGCATGGCCGCTCGCGTCCTTGAGCGCGATGCCCATGTGGTGAAAGAGCGAGACCAGGTCTTTATTTTTGCCGCTCGAGGCGTCGGCCATCGCCGCGTTCAAATGAAACATCGCCCGCGTCAGCACGGTCTGGTCGACGTCGGTCATCTTGGCGACGACGGATAGCTTCTGGAATTGCTGCACGGTCATGCCGACCGCGCTCGACATCTTCACCATTTCGGACGTCGCTTCCGAAACATGTTCGGTGAGCTCGAACAGGCCGACGAGGCCGCCGCCGACGCCGAGCGCGCCGAGCGCGGGCATCAGTTCGGTGAGGGAGCGCCCCATTTCCCCGAGGCCGACATTGATCGCGCCGAAATGTCCGCGAAAGAGCCGGAGATGCGTCGCGATCGTTTCGTAGTGGCGCGCGTGCCCAAACTGCGCGACGTGCTCGCCGGCCTTCTGCGCCTCCTTGCCGGTCTTGTGGAACTCCTGGCCGAGCGCATGGACGGCATGGGCCTCGTGCTCGCTCTCGCCAAACGCCGCCTTGTAGACCGAAGCCAGCCCCTTGAAGTGGCCCATGATCGCCTGGATGGGCTTGGTCACATGATCGACCGCGCGGATCTCGGCTTCGAAAACCTGCTTGGTGCCGCTCATCGGGCCGCCTTCGGACGTTCAAGCGCCTGGATCCGGCGCGCCTGGGCCAGATAGAGCAGGAGGGCGCGGGGCGAGAGGCGCATCACGTGCTCGATGTCGCCCCAGTATCGCGCGAGGTCGAAATAGAGGTCGAGGGGGGCTCGGGGATCGAGGGGCCCAAAAAACCCAGAATGATCCCCATCGCGGCGTTGAAGTCGCCGGCGTGCATCCGCCCGGGCGCGTCCGGCGTCAGGTTGCAGAGGCGCGCGATCAGGGCGGCGATGCACTTTGAGTCCGGCCGCGCCTCGCCTTCGCCCATCCGAAGTGGAAAGCCGCACTCGATGAGATCGTTGCCGGTGGGTTCGCGAAAGGTGATCGCGCGCACCTCGCGGTCGAGGACGCGGAGCGGGGCGCGCAGCGCGAGCGTCGTCACGCGAGCACCTCGGGGCAGGCCGAGCCGCTGAATTTGAGCCCGCTGATGTCACCCTGCTCGACCTTGACGCTCGGGTCGTCCACCGTGAATGCCTGCATGAGAAGGTAGGATTTCCCGTTATTGAGCACCACCTGGAGCGTCTGACCGTTGATGCTTTTGAGCGCGAGCACCGAGGTCTGCGGCCCGTCGATGGCCGTGAGGGTCACCTCCGGCGCCTCCCATTTCGTCGTGAAGCCCGCGACGCCGTTCGAGGAGATTTTCGGCACCTTGATCAGGCCACCGAGCTTGACCGAGATATCCGCGCCGACCGAAATGACGGTTCCATCGATCTGCACGGAGGCAACGCCACCGCGTTCGAGAAGTGCTCCGGACATGGCTTAATCCCCTTACGCGGCGGAATAGAACTGATTGAGGACGGCGAAGATGTAGAGCCCGCTGACGAGGTCGGGCTGATAGAGCACATCGAGCCGCGTCGAATCGGTCGGGTTCGGCTGCACCGAGAGCGCCTGGGCAAAAGCGCTCGCGTTCTGCACGAGCCCGGCCGCCTCCATCCGCTGATATTCGCCGATCAGGCCGTTTTTGACGATCGTCGGCGTTGCGATCGGCGCGCCGATGCCGTTCGCGGTGGGCGTCCCGTTGGCCGCGAGCAGCGCGCGCCCGAAGGTGGAGAGCACGTAGTTCCGCAGCCGCCGCATCACCGCCATCAGGGTGAAGAGCCGCTCGGTGTCGAGATAGGCGGACTGGTCCGGCACCCCGGCCGCGTTGGTGAGATAGGTGGTGACGGCGCGGAGGACCGCCGCACTCCCGGTCGCGGTGCGCGTCGCCAGCGCGCAGCCGGCGGCAAGGAGCGCCTGCTGATTGCTCCAGCCGATTTCCGAACCCGCCGGCTCGGGCAACACGCCTGGGATCGGCAGCGAATAGAGCGGCTGGTTGGGCTGGTTTTGCAGGCTCGGATAAATCGCGCCAGCGAACGCCGGCGCCCAGAGCCACGCCGGCGTCGGCGAGTTGATGTTGACGCCGAGATAGGTCAGATGCGGGTCGTTGAGCGCGCCGGCGGCGGCGATCAACGTCGCCGGCGCCGCGCGGCTCGCGGTGATCGCGTGGCCGTAGATCTGCGCCTCCGGCGACCAGCGGCCGCCTTGATTGGCGAGCAGCCCCGTCGTCGCCGCGAGACCGCTGGCGGCGTAGGGATTGACGATGAGGTCGTAGGGCGTTTGACCGACCGCCGCCGCGAGGCTCGTTGCCGAGAGCGTCGGATCGGTCGCGCCGCCGCTCATCTGCGTGACGGTGATCGTCAGACCAGCCGGCGTCACCTGGCCGCCGCGCGGGCCGAGATAGTTGAGCACGATCGGGCAGTCGTTTCCGAGCGTGCCGGCGTTGTTTGCCGTCAGCGTCACGGTCGAGAGCGACACCGAGGCGCTGACCGGGAGGGTCGGGACGGCGGCGATGGCCGCCTGGATCGCGCTCGCGACCTGCGCCGAGGTCTGTGCGGCGACGACCGGCACGTTCACCAACGTGCCCCCGAGATAGAGCGCGAGGGTGCCGTTTTGCGTCGGCGACCCCCCGACGATGATTTGCCCCGTCGCCTTCGTCGCCGAGGTCGCGTCCGCCAGCGGCAGCGCCCAGACCTGGGTGAGGGGATCGGCGCCGCGGTAGGCGGCGACCATGTTGGCGAGCTGCGAGCCGACGCCAAACATCGCCTGCGCGGCGGCGACCGAGGCGACATAGACCGGCGCCTCCGCATTCGCCGCCGTCGCCTGGCCGATGAGCAGCACGGTCGGCGCCGCCGTGCCGGGCGTCGTGAGCGCCGTGCTCATCTCGACATAGAACATCGGCACGAGGAGCCCCGCCGGCACCTGGGTGAAGGGCACGGCGGGCGTCGTCTGTCCGGACATGGGCTCTCCTTAAAGGTCGAGCGTGGTGGTGGTGGTGACGTCGGAGGAAGGCGCCGGAAGGACCAGCGTGCCAGGAGGCAAAATGGTCGCGTCCAGGCCGCCGAAGGGCGTCGTGACGCGGGGCTCGTAGGTTTTACGGGCGATCTTCACCGTGAGAACGAGGCGACCTTCGCCAACGATCCGCTGCGCCTGCGGCTTGAAGCTGCGGGCGGTGCGCACCTCCTCGACGAGCCAGATCGAGCCGAGGAAGGTCGGGCTCCGGAGTAGCGCGTCTTTCACCTGCGCGATCATCGCGTCGACGGCGGCGACCACCGCGGTCTTGCTCGCGTCCACGGCGAGACAGGCGACGGTCAGCGTCGCGGTGATATCGAGCACCGGCACCCCGTTCGCCCGCGCAGCATTGATGGCCTGTTCATCGGCGAAGACGGCGATGCGCGGCAGGTCCTCGTCGGGGTAGGGGTCGAGCCGTTCGACCTCGACCGGAACGCCAAGCGGCGCGCCGGCAGGAGCGCCCGGCGCAAGCACGCCATAGAGCGCGAGCACGTCGGCCGCGAGATTGCGCAAGGCCGCGACCTCGTCGAGCAGCGGCGCGGGATCGACGAGAGCGCTCATGCGGCGGCCGCCACCGGCGCGAGGAACGGCCGGCTCGCATCGGTGTTGTTGGTCAAGCGCAGCGCGCAGGAGATCGCGCCGAGCCCGTCGGGCAGCGCCTGCACGACCTCGTAGAGGCGCCCCTGCACCTGAAAGCGGTCATGCACGCGCGGGCGCCGGGGAAAATTGCTCTCGCGCACGTTGAGCACGGTGACGCGCTCGGCGACTAGCACGTCGTCCTTCATGTGCTCGTCGATCACCCCGTCAAAGAAAATCCCCGGCACCAGCGCGGATGGATAGTCGTCCACAAGCCACGTCACTTGCTCGGCGAAGGCGGCGTCGGCCGGCGCGAGCACCAGGGCGTCGAAGTCGATCACCGCTCAGCCGAGGAGAACGACGTGGCCGGCTTTGAGGAGGGCGGCGGCGTCACGCCGGCGCAGCGTGAACTGGCGACCCTGGGTGAGCGGCTGGGCGCGCCCGGGGAGATAGACGGTTTTGCCCTCCGCGACCATGAGCCGGAGGATGTCGTCCGGGCTCTCTTGGCGCGCCGGCTGCGGCACCGGCACGGCGGCCTCCGGCGCGGCATCCCCGGGGACCGTAACGGCAGGCGCGGCAGTCGCTGACCCCGGCACCGGGACCGCGGGCGCGGGCGTTGCGCCAGGCGCCGGAAGGACGGCTTCGTTTTCGCTCATCCCGCGAACCCCGAAAGAAGGACCTCCGGCCGCACGCAGATATGCAGCGGATATGAATAGACGATAAATTTGCGCCAGCGCTGTTCCTGAAGATCCTGCACAGGAATGACGTATTTCGGCTTCGCGCGTTTATTTACCCACTGCTCGTTGTCGTGGGGGGCAAACGGGAGTTTGAACACACCGGGCGCGTTGATCGGAAAGAACTGGACGCTGCCCGGCGGGACCGCGATCGAGGTCATGTCGTCGGAGCCTCGGTAGTTAATCCAGAAGATCGACGCGAACGGGAACGGCGTCGCGAAGGCTTCCGAAAGCATCGGGTTCGCTTTCGCGTCGCCGGCGAAGGCGCTCCCGAGGCGCAGCGTCTCGGCCGCCAGCCAATTCAGGTAAGTCGAGCGGACGTCTTGCGACGTGATGAGGCTGTCAAAAAATCCGTCGCTGCACAGGCCGATGATCTTGGTGCCGTAATGGAAGGCCCCCTGCGACGCGCGGTTCATTTTTCGGACGATGTCGTTACAGAGAACCTGGAGCGCGCCGGGAGTGCCGTTCAGGGCGGCGAAGTTAAAAGGAATCGGCGCCGGCTGCGGGACACCGAATTCGTCGAACCAGTTATACTTGACGGAGGGGACGGTCCCAAGAGGCGCCTCAGGAGGCAGCGCGTCCAGAAGCATTCCCTGCACCGCGGCAAGTCGGTGCGCCTCGAGGGTATTTTCGAGATTGGCAAGAAGCCCGGATTCGCCGCTCAGACGGTCTCCGAGCAACTCTTGAATCCCGCGCATCCTCGCGATGGTGCCTGTCTCGCGGACGCCCATCACCTCCAACGCGGTGACCTTCGCTTCGTGAGCGATCATGGGGCATTTGTAAAATCGGGCCTCCCGTTTGTCCGCTTCGCCTGGGAGCTGCGTCGGCGGCTCGCCGCGCTGAAGCATGGGGAGCACCATCAGCTGCCCCTTCTTCTGCTCGATGAGCGCGCCTTCGGTGTAGAGATAATCGTGCTTGAAAAGGGACAAATTGCCGAGTCCCCTCGGCGGATACGGATTGCGAACCACCGCTTCCGTCAGCGTGACGCTGGTGAAAGGGTCTCGGTCAAAGACATTTAGAACTGTGCCGGACATGACTCTTTTTCCTCAGAATCGGGCGATGACGGATTTCGTGGCGAGCGCGGCCAGCGCCTGCGCCTTGCCATTCGCCGTCACGAGCACTGTGAAGGCGTCCCCTTCGGAGAACGCGGTCGACCCGGCGGCGAGGGTGAAGCCGATCTCGTTCTCGAACGGCGTGCCGACCACGGCATCGCCGAGGATCCGGCCGGTAGGGTCAGAGACGATGAAGGTGGTCGCGTCCTCAGCCACGATGGAATAACGACCCACCGGGACGTAGGGCTGGACGCCGTTGGTGCTCGGCGCGGCGGCGAGGATCGAGAGCGAGCCGATCGTCCCGTTGCCGACGTTGTCGCTCCCCGCCGCAGAAGTGATCCCGCCGGCGGCTGTGACGCTGGAGTCCCACTGCAGGTTGTAACCGATCACCTCCGCGTCGCGGACGACGAGCGCGCAGTCCACCGTCTGCCCGGGCTGGATCGTGCGGCGATCCCAGAGGATCCCGAGATTCTGCGCCGGCGTGCTCGCGGTGTAAGGCTCCCAGAGGCCGGTGCCCGCGGGAACCGTGACGGTGATCACGTCGCCGGCGGCGAAGGCAACCGAGCCCGCGGCGACGGTGAAGGCGACCTCGTCGGAATAGGCCGTCCCGACGACGCCCGGCGCCAGCTCGACGCCGTCGGGGCGCGTCACGCCAAACTGCGTCGCGCTGGTGAACGTCAGCGTATAGGCGCCCTGGATCGCGCCGAGCGCGGTAGCGAGCGCCGAGACGGTGCCGTTGCCGGTATTGCCGGCCTTCGGCGCTGCGGTCGGCGTGCCGTAAGCCGCCTGCGTCATCACCATGCCGCCGTCGAGGCTGAGCGCGGCGGTGCCGGAGTTGGTGATCTGGCCGGGGTCGCGCGAACGGCTGCCGGGCGCTTCCGAAAGGAAAAACTCGGCGCCATACCAGTGCTCGCGAAGAACGGGAGAGGTCATGTGGCTATCCTTCTCAGAATTTGTTCACGGCGCCGAGAATCTTGTCCCACGAGGCCAACGCGCTCGCATGGGACGTCGTCGGCGAGGCGCCCGGACCCGGGGCCGGGAGCCCCAGCGAGCCCATCCGCGCCGCGAGCTGGCTCCCGCCCCCGCGACGCAAAATCGCAATCGCGCGCGCCGAAGGGAGGTTGGTGTTGAAGGCGAGTTCGGCGGCGAGCGCCGGGTTGCGCGACGCGGCGACGTCTTGGAAGATCGCCGCGCATCGCGTCCGTTCACGCCGCCGCGCTTTGGCGCGTCGGGCGTGCCGTGCCCGCCGGCGCTTCGCCGCCCGCGCCGTCTCGTCCGGCTCGCGGTCGATCGCCTCGTCTTCCGCCTCTTCCGCGTCGTCGTCGTCCGCGTCGAGCAGATCCTCGTCGCCGGCGAGCTCGGGCGGCGCAACGTCGGGGTCGACCTCGTCGTCGTCCGGCATCATGTCGCCGGTCTGCGCACGCCGCCGCGCCGCCGCGCGCTTGCGCTCACCCCTCCGCTCGTCCTCGCGGTCCTGCTCGGTGTCGCCTGGTGTCTCGCCGACCGCCTCATCTTCGCCGAGGCGCTCATCCTCGCGGTCGGTCGGCGTGTCGCCGGGGCCGTCACCGTCCGCGTCTTCCTCGCCGCGCTTTTCGCGCTCGCGGTCCGCCTCGGTCTGCCGGGCGAAGCCGGCCTCCGCGAGCTCGCGTGCGTGACGCCGACGCATCTCCTCCTTCGTTTCCCCGCGCGCCGCCCGCGCGCCAGCGCGCCCGGCGCCGATTCCGAGGAATGCGGCGAGCCTTGTTCCAGCCATGAAAATTTCTCCTATTGCAGGGTGGCAGCGAAGGCGCGGAGCGCCTGCGATTTCGAGGCGACCGCGTCGGCGAATTTTGCCCGGACGGCGTCGGCGCCGAGAAAAGTCCCGGCTTGCGTCGCGCGGACGGCAGACGCCGGGAGCCCGCGCGTCGATGCGACAAGGTCGACGAACATCTCGCCCAGCGCATTGATGTCCGCCTGAAACCGCTCCCGCGCTTCGATGCTGAGGGGGAGCAGCTCAAGCCCGTCGGCCTTGCGCGCGCCGAACTGAATGACATTGACCGCGATGCCGGCGGTCTCGAGCGCCTTCGAGAGGTCGGCGACGAGCGCGAGGATCCCGACGGAGCCGACGCCGGCGGAGGCCGAGACGTAGATGCGCCCGGTCGCCGCCGCGAGCGCATAGGCCGCCGAATAGGCGCCGGACGCGCCAATGACGGTGCAGGAGGGCTTCACGTCCCGCACGCTCTGGATTTCCCGCGCGAGGTCGAAACAGCCACCCACCTCGCCGCCCGGGCTGTCGACGTCGAGCACGATCCCGCGCACGGCGGGGTCGGCCAGCGCCTCGGCATAGGCCGCGCGGATTCCGTCATAGCCCCGCAGGCCAAAGAACGCGCCGAAGAACCCGGCTTCGGCGACGAGCATCCCCGTCACCGGGATGAGCGCCATGCCGTTGAGCAGCGCATAGGGACGCGCGTCCTTCACCGGAGCGCCCTCAGGCCCGTCTACCTCCGCGCGCGCCGCGCCGGCCGGCGAAAGCAGCGCGGTGACCCGCGAGGCGCCGCAAGGATGGAGCGCGAGCGGGGCGTTCAGCATCCGGTGCGCGATGTGCGTGACGGGCGTTCCGGCGCCGTAGGCAAATGTCTCCGCCGGCGGAGAAGCCCGGCGCGCGTCCTTGTCGCGCTTTTTCATCTCGGCGATGCGCCGCTCGTAGTCCGCGATGATCGCGCCGGCGCGCTCAAGCTCGCGCTTCGGCGCATCGGTGCGGTTGAGGAAGGCTTTGGCGGCGCTCACCCCGCTCGCGATCGCAGTGAGGCGCCCCTCGAGGACGTCGCAGAACGGGAGCTTATAGCTCGCCTCGATCTCCGGGTTCGCGGCGTCGTAAATCAAAAACCCGCGCTTGGCGCGCGCGACGTCCGGGTGCGCGCCGCCGATGCCGGCCGCACGGAGCATGCGCTTGCGTTCGGCGTCGCCGTCCCAGGCGCGGGTCAAATTGATCGGGAGGCCGCGGGCACCGCCGCAGCGCCAGTCCGAAGATTTTTTCGCCATAGGTTCCTAGCTCGGCCTTGTGGTTTTGAAGGCTGGGGGCTGCGTGCCGCCCGCCCAGTCCGGCGGCGCGAGGCCAAGCCGGTTCATCTCGGCGACCTCGCGGGCGCGCTGCTCGAGCACGTCGCGGTAGTCGGCGCCGCCGATCTCGGCGCAAACGCTCTGGAGCGTCGAGAAGCCTGCGTCGAGGCCGAGCACTTCGCCCTGGCGCTCTTTCATCGGGTCGACCCAGCCGCGTCCTGGGCCGATCCACCGGCACGCGGCGTAGGCCGAGCGCCAGTCCGCGAAATCCGGCGCGCCCCGGGGTGTCGGCACGCGCCCGCGCTCGACCGCCTCCTCGAGCCATGCGCCGTAAAGGGGCGTGGCGAACCCCTGGGCGAATTCGTCGCGGCGGCGCTGCAAAGTCTTCCACGCGGTCAACATCGCAGCGCGCGCCGAGGAGTAATTGATCCGCGAGTAATCGCGCGAGACCTCCTCGGCCGTCATGCCGACTGCGGAGGCGACCGAGCGCAGGACGGCGTGCTCGAAAACCTCAAATTCGGAAAGCGCGGAATCGGCTTTCACGGTCTCGATCGATTCGCCGGCGAAGAGCTGCGGGATCCGGACGCCGCCCATCATCGTGCCGCGTTCCGCGTGGTAGGCGCCGCGCATTTCCTGGTAAAAGCCAAGCGACTGGCCGTCGCTCCCGAGCGCCTGCTCGACCATCGTCGAGTCGTAGGGCGACTTGACCCAGAGCCCGAGCAAGCTCTGCAGGACGGCGCGCTGCAGGCTCACCTGGTCGAACCGTGACAGCATCTTGAACCGCGCCATCACCGGGACGAGGACGCCAACGCCGCGATGCTGCGCCGCCCGATCACGCGGGAAATCGTGGACGACGATCGGGCGCCCCCAGTCGGTTTCCCGGGGGAATCGGTCCCAGACCATCGAGAGCGCCGCGTGAAACCAGTCGTTCGGCTCGGCGCGGCGGATCCAATAGGCGACCGGTGCGCCGAGCGCGTCGATCTCAACGCCGTTTCGCATCCGGTCGGTGTCGATGATCTCGTCGGGGTTGGAAAGCCGGTCTGGATCCAGGAGCTGGATCCGCGTCGCGTAGTGCGCCGCCCCGTGGCCGACCGCGCCAGGATCCCAAACCGCGACGGAGACCGCATCGCCGTCGCGCATCTTGTGCAGGAACGCGGTGCGCAGAAGCTGCGTCACCGTCATCGTGCGCGCGGCGTCGCACCAGCGGCCGGGGTCGTTGGCCCAGAGGCGCCATTCGTCGCTCGCCGCGGCGGCGAATTCCTCGGCCCAAGCGCTATCAAGCCGCTTGTCCTGGCGCGCCAGCACGCGCCAGTTGGGCGACGGGATCGGTGAAAAATGCGCGCCGACCGTCGCATCCGCCATCGATTCGATGATGCCGCGCGCCCACCCGTCGTTGCGCGCAAGATCGCGCGCCCGGGCCACCATCCGGTCGCGGTCGAGATCGTTCTCGGCGTCCGGTGACTGGATGAAGGGAAACCACTCGGCAAAATCCTGGCTCGACCAGGCGGCGCCGTCCCACGGCCAGGGAGAGGCGACACCGTAGCCGCCCTGTCCGCGGTCGCCGGGAAATCCTTCCGGCACGTTGAGCATCGCGCGGAGCTTAACGCGCGCGATGTCGGCGCGCGGCACCGGCTTGCCGTTCGAGTCGAGGAGCTTGCTCATCGGAACGAAACGCCGATCGGGCGCCGGGCGCGGGCTTGGCCGAGCGCGGCGCGGAGCTGGGCGATCCATGCCGTGAGCGCGCCGATATTCGTGCGCGAGTAGGTGACCATCCGCTCGCCGTTCCCCTGCGCGTAGCGCACCGAGACCGGCTGTCCGCCGACGCTGAGCGCCTGCAGCGCCCCCTGCGCCTGAGCGAGCCATTGCTGCAATGTCGCCGGCGGCACGCCGGCGAGCACGGGAGGGCTCTCGATCACGCGAACCTCTGCACCAGCGAGCGGAATTTAGGGGAGGGGGCGCCCGCGGCAATGAGGTCCGCGGAGGAAGAGCGCGCCCCCTCAGGCGCCGCCAGCGCGGCCGCGCTGTCCCCCGGCGCCGTCTCGACGAAGGGATTGGCGTCCCATGGAGCCGCCCAGGCCGGCGGCCGCGTCCAGTTGATGCGCGAGAGGCCATGCAGCCGCGCAACGACGTGGTTGATCACCATCAGGTCGAGCGCCTCGTTGCGCGCGCCGGGCTGGATTTTTTGCCAGGTGCCCGACGCGCTCCGCTGCTCGGCGACGAGCTGCTCGAACCAGAGATGCGGCGCCTCGGCGCGCCAGGGACGAGCGGGGAAGTTGCCCGCCAGCGCCGCGGGGAAATGGACGCGGAGCGCGCCTTCGGCGATCGCGAGCTGGCCCGCGAGATCGTCCTTGAAAGCGTTGGCATTGAAAAGCGCGACCGGCACATTGCCCGCCGCCCGCGCCTGGCGGTCGGCGCGGCGATGGTCCGGATAGACGACCTGGAGCGGCCGCGCATTCGGCCCGGCAACGCCCTTGCAGGGCGTGATCGAGTAGACATCGCGCCCCGACGTTTGGCCGAGGAAGCGCGCTTTGCCGGCGAGCCGCCATTTCCGCCAGGCGGAATAGGCGAGCTGCGTGACGCCCGGCGCGCCGCCGAGGTCGAACCCGACGCCGCGCACCCGCATGCGGCGCCCGCTCCCGTCCGCGAGCGGAAAGCGCGTCTCGAAGGCGCGGGCGAGCGCTCGGTCCCAGTCTTCGGCGGAGGTCGCGGGATCGCCCGGGAGGGCCTCGGCCGCGACGACCCAGCTTTCGCCCTCGATACCCCAGCCGCGCCAGAGCAGCTCGAAGCGGTTGGCCTGCACGTCGATCCCGCAGGTGAGGAACCGAACGCCCTCGGGGACCACGCCGAGCGCGAGATCACTCTCCACGCGTTCAGCGAGCGCCCCGGCGTCGAGGCTCCCGACCCGCCGGGCCGCGTCGTAGGGCTCGCCCCACTGCTTGACCATGACCTGCCGCAGCGACGCGTCGTCGCCGCTCTCGTCACGCTCGCGCTCGGCCTTCACGCGGGCGCGCGCCAGCGCGCCGATGCCGCCGATCACGAACGGCGACATGGTGCCGTGCACCCAATAGCCGGCAACGGTGCGCTTGACCGGCGCGCCGGTGACGTTGCCGTCCATATCGATCTCCTCGCCGTCCGCGACCCAGCGCCCCGCGAGGTTCATGGCGCGCCGCTCGCCATCCTCGATCAGGCAGCCGTTCACCGGGCAGACGAGGCGCGCGCCGGCTTCGACCTCGTCGAGCGGTGCGTCGACGGAATAATCGAGCCGCATATGACGCCGCGCGTGCGGCGCGGGCGACGACCAGGCCCCACAGTGTGGGCACGGCCAATACCAGACGGCGCGGGTGCTGTCGGCGTAGGCGGCCATCACGCCGCGCGTCCATTTGCTTGGCGCGATCCCCCCGGCGGCGTCCGGATGCGAGAGCAGGAAAAGTTTGCTCTCGCGCCCGTAGGTCTGCCGCCGCACATCGAGCAGCGCCTTCACGTCGCCGAGGCTCTCGGGATAGGCATCGATCTCGTCGGCGACGATGCGCGGCGCGGATTTCGAGATGAGGTTCGCGCCCGTGGCGGCGAGAAACTGCACGGACATGCGCCCGAAATTCTTGTGATGCAGACTGTCGTCGATCGCGCGGGCGCCGAGCGCGGTGCGGAGCGCTGCGTGCTCGGCGATCATCGGCGTGATCCGCGTCTTGACGTAGCTCTGCACCGCAGGCTCGGTCTGCATATACCAAAGCAGGTCCGCCGGCGCGGCGCCCACCGAATAGAGCAGCCAGTTTTCGGCAACCGACGTGCCGCCGCACTGGCCGGGTTTGACCAGGGCGACCGTGAGATAATCCGGCGACGAGAGGGCCTCCATCGGCGCGACGAGGTAGGGCGCGCGCCTGTGGTCCCAGCGCCCGACATACCCCCCGCCTTCGTTGTCAAGCCAGCGGTGCTCGGCGGCATAGTCGGCGACGCTCGCGCTCGGCGGCGGCGCGAAAGAGGCGCGGATGATTTCCGCGAGCAATGCGCGCGCATCCGCGTAGGATGCGGCGTCAGGCGGAGAGACGGAAAGGCTCACGCGGCGCGTCTCCCTCGGGCTGGAGGAACTTCTCGGCGTTCGCGGCGAAGTCCCGCTGCACACTTGCCACGCGCTCGAGCAGCGCGCGCGTCACGGCATCGGGCAAATTGTGGTCCTGCGCGGCCTGGCGCAGCTCGGAGCGTAGCCGCACGGCGAGACGCGCGAAGGCGCTCCCGAGCGCCTGGCGCACCTCGGCGGTCTCGACGAGGAAGCCGACTTCGCGCGCCTCGCGCCGCTGTGCCTCGCGAACCTTGGCGAGGGCGAGGAGGTCGGTGGGCTTGAGCCCCTTGGTGTCTTCCTCGATGGCGCCCAGGGGCAGCACGAACTGCTGCAGCTCCGCATCACGCGCGGCGCCCGCCGCCTCTTGCTCGCGGTCGACCTCGCGCAAGAAATCGACGACCGCCTGCGCGTCGAACTGCCACTCGCGCCCCAGCGTGCCGCGCGCGACGATCGGGAAGCGCTCACCGTGCCGCTCGATCAGCCGGTCGACCGTCGGGAGCGAACACTGGATTACGCGCGCCAGCTCGCGCTTGTTCACAAGCATGGCGCGCCAACGCGAGCCAAAACATAACGCGCTGTTTTTTTTGAAAAAAGCGCGCGCGCGCCCGGGGGTCGAATTACCCGCGGGCGAGGTTTCGGTGAGGGAAGGACCCGCGCCATCAGCGCCGCGTCGCCAGTTCGCTCGCCAGCGCGGCGCGCATTTCGGCCGGGAAAGCCGCGCGCGCGGCATCTTCCGCGATTTTCCAGAACGACAGCCGTGCCGAGTAGTGCGCGGTGTGCCCGACCCACAGGACAGGCTTGACTTTGCCGGGGGCGGTGAGCCGGAAAATCGCGTAAGGCTCCTCTTCCCCGCGCTTGTGCGCTGCAAAGAAGTCCGCCCCGGACGCAGCTGTCACCAGCCGCGCCTTTTTGCGCTTGGCGTCCATCTTCGCGGACTTGTTCGCGACGAACCCCATCTCATGGAACGCCTTAAGCGCAGAGAGCATCTGCACGGCCATCGGCCCGCTCAGACGCTGCCCGCGCAGGTTGCGCGCCGCCGACGTCTGCTGCCCCGGCGCGATGACGCCGGCGCGCGTGAGCGCTCGCTCGGAGCGCTTGTCCCGCCGCTCGCCGCCCTCGATCTCCGCCGCGAGATATTTGCTCGGCGGCGTGCCTTTGGACGCCTCGTCGCGGAGATAGACCGAGGCACGCATCTCGCCGATCGGGAGCCTGCGGTCGGCCCCTCGGATGTGCACCGCCTCGCGCGTCATCTTCACCGGGTCGCGGAAACGCGCCATGATCTCCTTCGTGAGCGCCGCTTGCGCGCGCTGCGCGGTGTGCGTCAGCGCGAGGGACGTCGCGAACCGGAGATTCTTTTCCGCCATCGTCAGCCACGCTTGCGCGGAGCCTTCGAGCGCGGAGCGGACGTCAAGATTGATCACGTGCCCTCAACGAAAAAGCCGCCGGGCACGAACGCCAGGCGGCTGACCAGGGAGAGAGGTCGAATTCGGGACCAAAACGCGATTCGCCCCGAGGATAGCGAATTAGGTCGCATATTCCGGGACGTTTGGCAACGGGATCGTGAAATTTTTTTTGAGCGCGCCCGCGAGGAGCGCGATGCCGCGCGCGTGCATGCGCTGCACCCGGTGATGGTCGGTGTGCAGGTGCGCGGCGACGCGGCGCCAGGACACGAGATAATCCCCGCGCACGGGGTGCACCAGCATCCGCGCGCCGAGCAGGTAGCGCACCGGATCGGGGGGAGGCGGGAGCAGCGCGAGCCAAGCCAGCGCTTCATCCATGCGCGCGATCGCCTCCGCGCTCGGCGAAGGCCACCGCAAGGACGCGGCCTCGGCCGCGTAAGCGCTCCACTCCTGCACGACGGCGGGCCAGCCGCTGCGCACGACGTGCGGAGACGGCGCCTCGCGCAGGCAGAGCAGCGTGACGCCGGCTTCCTCAAGCCGCGCGACCACGTAAGCCTCCCACGCGCCGCTCATGCCAACGTCCCCGGCGCGCGGCGAGGGGGCTTGCTACAATGAGAACAAAGCTTGCTACAAAGAATATATATATATATCAATATATTATATAGTATAGTAGCATAGTAGCATAGTAGCACGGTGTGACGCATATGCGGGCCTCGCGCGTGAGGGGGAAAACAGGGGAAAATTTGCTACTATGCTACAAACATGATTTTACAGGGTTTTCAGTGTAGCAATCTGCTACAAACCCGCTACTATGCTACAAAGTTGAAATTGCTCATTATCCGTCGTCGGACGTCTCCTCCGGCAGCAGCGTGGCGCGCGAAAGCCAGATCGCGTTGCTTGGGACGGCGTCCCCGATCCGAATTTTGCGCCGGGCGCGCCCCGCGCTCGCAAGGTCAAGCAGGTCGAGTTCCCACCGACGATTATCGAACGGCGTCTCGCGAAACAGCGCCGCAAGTAGGGGCGACGCGGGGTTGAACCACGCGCCGTCCCCCTCCGACAAGCGGGGAGCGGGGCCGCGCCGTCCGGGAGGCTCGTCAGCGCGCACGGGCCGGATGCCGTAGAGCGCGAGGTGCTCTCGCGCGACCTCTGGCGGCTGCAGCGTGTCAGAGCCCCAGGCGCGCGCGAGGAGGGTCGCCACGGTCTCGCGCTCCGTCGAGCGCTTGAGGACGACAGGCGAGGACAGCAGGTGCTCAACAGCGCGCGCAGGTCGGTCCGCCGCGCGCGCCTCGTCGCCGCGTCGCACCAGGTCGCCGAGCGCGAGCACCCCCTCCCGCGCGTCGCGCGGGCCAGGAACTCCCTCGCGCGTCAAAATCCACCAACCGGCGAGCAACGCGCCGTTCTGGTCGCGTTCGCGCGGCGCGCATCCAGCGTCTCCGAGCGCCGCGCGAAACCGCTCCAGCCCGCTCGCGTAGCGCTCGTGGGCAGAGAGCGCGCGCCCCCAGAGCGCGGCCGCGTGCTCGCGCGCATAAGACGCGGCGGCGGCGTGCTCCACGCGGTGGTCGGCGCCCTCAGCGGCGGCGCGCAGGCCGATCAGCGAAAATCGGCCCAAGTGCTGAGGCTCGAGCGGCGGTGGCCGAATTGAAAACATCAAAATCGTGCCGGCGATCTCGATGCTGCGCGCGCCGCCGTCGGCCGTCCCGCGCACGCCGCGGGTGCCATCGCCGCCCGTCGCGCTGAGCACGATGTCGGCGAGCCGGCGCGCGCCCTCGCGGTCCGCGCGGTCGGACGCCTCGTCGACCAGGATTGGCACCGCGCGGCCGCCGACGGCACCTTCGATGCCGGCCTTCGAGCTATCGTTCGAATAATGCGCGGTCGGGAGCGCGCCCCGGCACACTTCCATCAGCGCGGACTTGCCCGAGCCGGTGCCCCCGAACACGAACGCGGCCGGGCGCCACGCGATCGCGGCGCCAAGATAAGCGCTTCCAAGGAGGCCGAGCACGGCGATCGGCGCGCCAGGCTCCGCCCAGTCCCAAAGCCGCGCGAGCCGGTCCTGGAGATCGGTCGCAACGGCGCTCGCGCAGCCAAGCATGTCCGGGCGCGGGGTTGGCGCGCCAGCGACCCAGAACTGGTTGCCATATCGCGCGCCAGGTGGTCGCCACTCGCCCTCGAACAACACCTTATCGCCGCAATGAACCACCGGCGCGCCGGACGGCCCCGCCCAGACTCCCGAGCGACGGAAGAGCAAATGGTCCCCGAAAATCCCCGCCGCGAAACAGGCACGCTGGAGCGCGGCCGCGGCGGACTTAATCACGAAGTCGACCGTGACCCACTCACCGGGTTCACCATCCGCGCCCTGGCGCTGGACGCGCTTGGGGTGCTCAGCGCGGAGCCAGGTGTCGTCGCCGCCAAACAGCGAAAGCAAATCGTCCCGCGCGCCGAGCTTTTGGGCCGAAAGCGCGCGTTTCTGCCCCGCCACGTCGAGGAAGTGGAAAACACCCTCGCGATGCCCGAGCGCGATCACCGGGCAGCCGCCGGGGGCGGTCGCGGTCGGAGGGGGCGCGCCGCCATCGATCACCCGAAACGCGCGGTCGGCGCCCCGCACCGCCGCAGCGATGGTTGAGGGGGCGTCGCTCACGCCGCGCTCCCGAGAAACGCCGTCGCGACGTCGTTGAAGTCTTTGCCGATCGGGCTGCGCGCGACGCGCACTTCGCGTCCCGCCGCGCGATGCGCCTCGATCGCCCGCGCCAGGCCGCGCCGCGCGCCAGGCGCTTCGTCGTTGTCGGCGGCGAGGATCACCGAGCGCACCTGCGGCGGAAGCGCGACCGCGCCGAGATTGGCGAGCGACACCGCGCAAAGCACGCGAAGGTCCGGGCACGCGATGGCGACCGAGAGGCATGTCTCAATCCCCTCGCCGACGACAATGGGCTCGGCCGGCGGCGCGTCGCGAAGCCGCGCGCCCGCCGCCCCAGGGGAAATAGGAACCGCCGCGCCGGCGACGGAGCCCAAGCTCATCTTGGCGTTCCGCACCGGCGCCTTTCCCCAGACGCCGCCCGCGCCGAGCGCGAGCCAGGTGCGGTGAACGCCGACCAGGTGCCCATCGAGCGCCAAGATCGCCGCGACCATCGCAGGAAAATTCCTCCCGGATTCCCGGTGCGGCAAACTAGAGAGAAATCTCAGCGCAGGGAGGGCGCCGAACGCGGCGAGCGGGATGCCGCGCGCGGCCAAATAGCTTTCGGCGGCGGTCCCCCCGATCGGCGCGGCGGCGCGAAAAAGCTCCCGTGCGGCGCGCCGTCGCCCGGCGACCTCAGGCGCCAAAGAAGGCGCACGCGCGGGCGACGGAGGCGGCGCGGAAGGCTTGTGCCGCTCGGCGTATGGGTCGAGCCCAAGCCACGCCCGCGCCCAGGAAAGCGCCTCGCGCGTGTCGCAGCGGCGCACCGCGCGGATCAAATCGAGCGGGTCGCCATACTCGCCGGTCGCGTAGTCGCACCAGCGCCCGGCACGCGGGCCGCGGAGATTGACGGCCAAGCTCTCGCCCGGCGCGCCGTCCACGCCGCCGCAGCGGAGCAACGCGCCGCGCAGCTTCGCGGAGGGCAGCAGATCTCGCGCCAAGGCTTCCATGCGCGCGCCGAGCGCCCGCGCGATCTTCTGCGCGTCAGTCATCGGCTTCCATGGCGAGCTGAAAAAAGACAGCGGCGCCCGTCTGCGCGTTGAGCAACAGGCGCGACATCATGACCTCGAGCTGCACGGCGGCAATCGGCCCGCGCGCCGCTTCGGCGATCGCGCCGCCGGTAAGAAGCGCAAGGAGCACCGCCAGCTCATGCGGTTCCATTTCGGGAAAAACGCGTTTGAGCGCCTCGCGCGCTCCAAACAACGCCGCCTGGAGCCGCGCCGGCGTGAGCTCGACGGCCATCAGCGTGACCGCCCAGAGCGCGCCAGGGGCGCGGGAAGGTCCATTTCCGCGTCGTGATCGCACCGCGCGCAGATGAGGCCTTCGGACTTCGGGTTGGCAAAGCCGCAACCGATGCAGGTCCAAAACCGCGCCGAAGGGTCCTGCATCTCGGCCGCAAGCCGCGTCGCAGCAGCAGCGCGCAACGCGGCCTGGGTCTTCCCCTGCGCGAGCGGCGAGAGCGTGCGGCCAAAGCCAGGGGGAAGCCGAAAAACGCCCCCCTTGCGATGGACCATCCCGGTCGAGGTGCGAAACTGGTCGGCGAGCATGGGAAAGCGCGGCAGCGTCGCGCGCGCGGCAGCGGGAAGCCCGTCAAACATGCTCAGCCCTCCGCGCCGGCAGCGTCTCGTCCGCGAGCGGCGCGATCAGCACCCCGAACAGAAACGCGGTGCAGGGAAGGCCCGCGTCGGTCTCCCCGCGCCAAACGGCGATCTCGTCTTCGCCCAATTTGAGGCGGTCGGCGGTCGGCTCCAGCGTTATTTTCATGACATTTCCTCAAAAAAACCGCCGCGCGAGCAGGCGCGCCCGCGCGGCGAAGGTGGACGCCAGCGGTTGACCGCTACACCGCGCGGCGTCTGGCGCCATTCGGGAGGAAACCCGCGCGGCATCTATGACCGTCCCTCGTCGAGCACGGCGAGCGCGCCGGCGGCAGCGAGACGGAGATCGGTGAGGTCGAGCAGCAGCCGCGCCCGCTCGGCGGCCGAAAGCGGCCGCCCCGCTAGCGCGTGCGCGACGTCGGCGAAGACCGAGGACGCATCACGCCCGATCCGCGCGACCAGGGACGGCAGGCCCTCGCGCGGAACTTCCCCTTGCGCGACGCACTCGAGCCCATGCGCGCGGGCCAGCATTTGCGTCACCGAAGGCACGCCAGAAACCCGCTCGGCATCGAGCACGACGTCAACCGGAACGAACCGATCGGAATGCACGTCGCCGTAGGCCGCGACCTGCGAACGCGCGACCCGCGTCGTCGACGCCGTCGCTTCGAGCCCCCCGAGATGCGCGACCACGTCTTTCCACGCGGTTTTCAACGCGCAATAGGTCTCAGGCGCGAATTGGCGCATCAGCGCGGCTCCAGGCAGGAGGGACAGGCGACCATCACCGGCAACCACGCCCAGCCATGCGGCCCGAGCGCGCGCGAGCCCTCGGCGCGCAGCTCTCCCACCACCACGCGATAGCCGCCGCAACGCGCGCAGTCCGGCGCGCCCTCGGGAGGGTCCGCGACCGCGATCAGGGCTGGCATCGGGAGGGTCACAGCGGGCTGACTCCGTCGTAGAGCGCTTCATAATACCAGTCGACGATCGCGGCGTCGGAAGAAAGCGCGTCCACCTCGACGCGTAAGCGCTCGACGGTCTCGGACCAAGAATCCCAGTCGCGCAGCCAAATCCGGAAACGCAGATAGTCGCGCATGATCTCGCACTGCCGCGCGTCCAGCGGCTCGCCCCGCTTAAACGCCAAAACGGCCGGGCAAAGAACACACTCGCGGACGCTCTCCGCGTGCGGGCGCGCCGTTTCCCCCCGTAGAGTGCGGGTCATGCTGCGTCTTGCTCCGACGAGCGAAACAAATCCGGGCGAAGGAGTTCCCGAGGAATGCCGGTGACGCGCTCGACGTCGACGACGCGCTCGGCGGGGATGGCCCGCCACTGGCAAACGGCCGAAGGGAGAATGCCCAATGCCTTGGCGATCTTTGTCTGAAGCCCGCGTTGCGCGCGGATGAGGTCCATTCCGGTCATGCCCCAACATTAGCCGCACTAAAATGGATACGTCAACGGCTAATTTTAGGACAGCTAATTCCTGGGTCGTCTATGCTGCCGCCATGAGCATAGGTGACATAATCCGCGCCGCGAGGGAAAAACGCGGCTGGACGCAAAAGACCCTCGCGCACAAGGTGGGGCTCCGCACTGCGAGCGCCGTCTCGCAATGGGAGAACGGAAACACGGCCCCGCTGGCTGCCCAAAGACTCATGGTCGCGCGGGTGCTCGAAATTCCTCTCGAAAGCCTCTACGAGTTTTCGAAAGAGCGCGCCGGGGCCGGTGCTCCTCCTCCCGTCGCCGCGCCTCTTCTAAATTTACTTTCCGAACTAGAGCCACAAGACGCGGAAGTGCTCCTCCTGCTCGCGGAACAGCTCGCCGCTCGGAAGAAGAAGCGAGCGCGGTAGCCAGGTCGGCCGCCGCGCGGGTCATCTCACGACAAAGAAATTTCAGGCGCGCTAAAGATTTTTCTTGCACGGAAACATTAGCGCCGCTTAAATGGCGTCCGTCAACCCGACGGAGGCGCCGATGGCTCTTTTTCGTCATTCTTTGCTCTCTCCCTTGGCCGCGCTCGCCCTGCGCGCGAGGACGAGCGACGAGAACATTAGCGGAACTTTCACGCGCCTGTCATCCGCATTCGGGCCGCTTCGGCCCGATCACGCGCGCGTGATCTCGCGGGTGCGAACATGATCGCCGTCCTCCTGGTCGCGTCGGCCCTCGCCGGGTTTTATCTCGGGCTCGTGGCGATGAGCCTTTTCGCGATCGCCTCGCTCGGCGACGCGCCTTCGCCGCCCCCGAGCGTTCCTCCGATCCCTGAGGAGAAAGTGTGGTGAATTTTCTGCGTTGGTTCTGCGCGCCGCTCCGCGCGCGCCTGCTCTGCCTCCACGTCATCAGCGCGAGCGACGTCCGTCGCTGGCATTTTCGCTAGGAGCCGCCAATGTCCCCTGAATCCTACGCGGCCCAAGCCGCCGCGCTTTCGGAAGAGCTGGCCCGCGCCGGCCTTCCCAACCTCGCCGCGACCGCCCTCGGCATCGCGCTCAATGTCCGCCGGCTCGAGCGCGCCCTCGATGAGATCGTCGCGGACGCCGCCGAGGACGAGCAGCTGCTCGCGTCCCTCCAGGCCCGCGCCGCCCGCGCCGCTCACCGTCGCGCCCCGCTCTGGGTCGTCGAGGGAGGGCGCAAATGATCCATTGGGAGCCCGTCGCTCCTCGCGCCCGGAGCCGCGCCGTCCGGGAGGACGATGCGTCCATTATCCTGGCGGTGTATCGGGTCCGCGCGGAGAGCGCATTGTCGGCGCGCATTTCTTTTCCTGACACCAGCGCGCATCCTTTTTTCGGCCCTTTCGAAGCCCCGCGCGGCGTGGCCGTTTCCCGCAGCGCGGACGGCAGCCGCTTCCTGGTGGACGCGACCGCCTCCGGCCCCTTCCGCGCGGCCCGGACGGGAAAGCTCAAGGCGCTCTGCGTGTTTTTTCCCTGGCGCTGGGAGGAGCCGAAAACGCGCCTCGTCTTGGTCGCGGAGGCGGTCGGCACCGGCGTCGTGCAATACCTGGTGCGCGAGCCTCCCACGGCGCGCGTCTATGTTGCCCCGGCGGTGAGCGCGCTGGCTGTTAACGCTGCTAAGGTGGTTGGCGGCGTTAGCAGCCTCCCCGCCGCGCCTGTCTGCGCCCCCGAGACGCCCATTGTCGCGTCGCGAGACGCGATCGCGTCCTGGGCGTCCCAACGCGGGCTGCCGCATTCCCCCTTCGTGCTGGACCAGGTGAACAGAAAGCGCCGCGCGCTCGGGCTCGCGCCTTTCGCGCTCCCCGAGCGAGCGCGCCGGTGACGGAAGCACCGCGCTGGCTCGATGCGCGGTCGGCCGCGCTCTATCTCTCGCTCGCGGGCACCGAGGAGCTGCGCCGCCTCGTCCGGCGCGGGCTGCTTCCCGCGCCGTCCTACCATCTCGGCGCCCGTTCGCCGCGCTGGGATCGTCTCGCTATCGATGCTACGCTCGGCGCGGACGAGGGAGGGAACCATGGCGAAATCGACCAATTCCGCCGTTGGCTGGCGGGAAGTGAAAAAGACCCTGGCGGACGGCAGCGTGCGCGTCTACCGCTACGCGACGGGCGCGCGCCGGGCCCTCGCGCCGGCGCCTGACACGCTCCAGGCGCTCACGCTCGCCTGGCGCGCGAGCCCGGAATGGCGACGCTTCGCCCCGCGCACGCAGCAATCCTACCTCACGCATTTGCGCGAAATCGAGAACGCCCCGCGCGTTCCCTTGAGCGCGCTCCGCCGGCGCGATTTTCTCGCCTGGCGCGACCGCATCGCCCGCGTCCGCGGGGAGGGCGCGGCGGCGATGTGGCTGTCGGTGGTCGCCTCGATGCTGTCCTGGGCGGTCGAGCGCGAATGGATCGAGACGTCGCCCCTGCGCGGCCTGCGCGGCCAGCGCGCCACGGCGCAGACACCGCTGCCCGCCTGGACCGAGGAAGAGTATCTCTCGGCCGTCGCGCGCCTTCCCGAACGCCTTCGCCGCGCCGTCGTGCTCGCACGCCACACCGGCCAGCGCGCCGGCGACCTCGTAAAGATGCGCTGGACCGACGTCGCCGGCGACACGCTCCGCGTCGTCCAAAGCAAGACCGGCGTCCTCCTCAGCCTTCCCCTCGCGCCCGCACTGACGGAGGAGCTCCCGGCCTGGCGCCGGGACGCGACGACGCCCTTCCTCCTCGAGCGCGCGCCCGGCGCGTCGTGGCGCCAATCCAAGCTCTCGGACGCGGTGGGGACGCACCTGAAAAAGCTGGGGATGGGAGGAAAGGGCCTCCACGGCCTACGCAAGCTCTGCGCCGCCTCCCTCGCCGAAGCGGGCGCGACCCCTTCCGAGATCGCCGCGGTGACCGGCCACCGCACCCTCGCGATGGTCGCCCACTACACCCGCTCAGCCGACCAAGAACGCCTCGCCCGCGCCGCTTTTCGTCGGCTCGATCCGGTTGGCGAACGGTTTCATTCTAATGAAAAAGACAACGTAAAATCAATACGCTAACCCCGTTCTACCGAATTTTTACTTCGGTAGAAAAGCTGTCTTATCAGCGTGCTATCGAAGGAACGTTCGCCTAGTTTCTGGGACGCCGTGGCGCCGCGCCGGCCTCTTCAAGCGACGGGCTCGTTGCCGCGGACCGCGGAGATCACGCATTTGTGAGTAGACAAATAGGAAAAAACTTCTTATTACTCTGCCGTCGCCGATTGGCGCCTCAGAAGGAGGATATCAAAAATGTCGCACCTCAACAGGGAGGACGAAATGCAACGAACAGCGAAAATCGCAGTGGGGGGCGTCCCCGTCGAGATTCGGATGTTCGACGACGAACGCGCCCGCGTCGTCGGCATCTGGGAGCACTCTGTTCCGTTAGCGTTGTCAGAATGGCCCATCGATGCTGCGGCCGTCAGCGTGCTGGCCAACGACCTATTCCGGCGCTTCAACTGCCGCTCGGACCGGAGAGATGCGACCTGGGCGCTCATGCGTGCGTCCCAGGATTTTTACCAAAAAGAAGACAATAAGCGATTTTTTTTCGCCTATGTGCCCACCAAAGACGAAGCGCGAGAGCTCAGCCGCGCGGCGTGTGCGGAAGCGCATGACGGGCTTTGAAGTGAGAGCCCTTCGACGGGCGCTGTCCGATATGACAGGAGAGCGCGTCTCTCAGCGCAAACTTGGCGTCGCGCTCGGCTTGTCCGCGGCGAATGCTGATCGAACGGTGAGGAACTGGGAAGAGAACGCCCCCTCCGGCCCTGCGTCCGTCGCTCTTACTTATCTCGCGCAGGGTGTTCTTGATGACGTCATGAAAAATGTCGTTCCCGAGTTCCTCTCCGCGTCCCCGCTGGGCGCCGAAAACGGGGATCTCGAGTTCGTTGTGCGCCTGTGGTGGCCGCGTTTTATCGGGGTGGTTTTAAGCGCTGAAATCACCCCTCCCGGCGCGTGGGCATGGGTCGAGCCGGAGGTTGAACGACTTGCCCTTCTGGTGGCCATCGACGACGCCGCAGCGTTCGGCGGAGACTGGGAACCCTTCCTGCGCCGCGGCGCGAGCGCGTTTCAAATTCACACGCTCGATGCGCTTTAGCGCGCGGCGAGCCCCTTGACGTCGGCCTCGAGTCGCGCCCAATCGACGCCCGCAGGATCGGTCCCGGTTGCGCGGAGCCAATCGGGCGAGAGCAGCGCATAGGCTTCCTCGGCGTAGGTCGCCCACCACTCCCAGGTCATTTGCTTGAGCGCGCCCCAGGTGACGCAGATCGGGCCGGTTGCGTTGTAGCCCACGAGCGGAACGCAGTGCCCACCCCAGGAACCCGGCGCATCGGAGGTCGCCGCCCAGACGTCCTCAGCCTGCGCCGAAATCGGGAGGGCGACGCCGGCGTAGAGATTGCCGAAGGTCGCGAGCGCGTGCAGCACAACGTCCAGATCACGCGGGTCGACCGAAGCTGCGCCGGTGAGCGTGTCTGGTCCCCCGTCGGGCGTTACCATCCCCGTCGTCGCCCAATAGCGCAGCACGTCGGCACAGAGCGCGCCGCGATCGGTCGCCGGGTCCCCGGGCACGTAGCCCGCGACCGCGCTGTAAGCCGCGAGCACTTGCGCGTCATCCATCACCACCGGCATTGCGTCGGTGTAAGACGTCCATTGCTGAATGACGTGCCCAACGGCCGCGCAGGTGCAGTCTCCCACCTGATCATTCGCGAGCATCGGCCACGCATTGATGCGCGAATACCAGTCGGCCGACCTCGGGTTTGCGAGCGGGGGGGCGAGATAGTGGCGCAGTGGCGAAAGACGCGGGTCGGGCGCGCTCCGGATGCGCCCGAGTTTCATCATCGAATGGTCGGTCACGGGGTCTCCTCCTCGGGCCCCGGACGCCAACTGTCGAGCTGGTATACGAGACGGCCCGCGACGGACGGACGTAGGGGGTTCACGAAGGTTTCGTGAAGGGTCACCCCACATCTCCCTCATCTTCGACGGGCACCAGCAAGAGTTTGAACTGCTTGCCGAGATGGCGTTTCAGAAACTCCCGGACCGGAGGGTTGTCCACGCACATCTCAAAGTTCCCGCTCGGGGTAGCCTTTGAAAAGCGGCGGTCTTCCGGGAGCGACTGGTCATATTGCGGCGCGAACTTGAAGCGTGCCCCCTCTCCATGTCCGGTGTTAAAAAGGTTCATTTCGGTCAGCATGAACTTAGCCACGATCTTCATCTTTCAGTCTCCCTAGAATTAAGAGGTGAGCAGCGAACGTCGCCACAAGATAACTGGCCGCGGCGCCCCGGCGCCCCCGACGCAGGGAGCCAAGTCTCGCCGTCGAGAGGCGGTCATAGGCTTTTCTCCTCCCGCCCGCAACGCCAACTTTGCAGCCGGTAGCTCGGATGATCGTGAAGCCAGCGCTCGGCCTCGGTTTGTCCCGCGAGCAAGCAGGCGATCGGGGTCGGAAACGGCGCCTCGAGCGTGCGCGTCTCGCAGCTCGGCGCGCCGGCGGCGAGGCAAACGATCATCGTGAGGGTGATTGCGTCCATCAGACGGCTACCCCTTGTGGCGCGAGCGCGCGGAGATAAGCGCCGATGTGATGATCGGCGAGCGGGTCGTCCGCCGGCGTGCCGATCTCGATTTGACGGCGCGGGTGAAGATAGATGCCGGGCAGCCACGGCACGTCCGGCACCGGGTCGTCGCCGTTGCGATAGCTGCGGACGGCAATCGGCGAAAGGAGGCGCCGCAATTTCCACGAGCCGCAACGCGGGGCGCCGAAGGTGACCACGGCGGCGGGCGGCGTGCGACGCGCCACCAGAATGCCAGCGAGCAGGAGCGCGAGCGCGCCGCCGAGCGAGTGACCGACGACGATCGCGCCGCCGCCAAAATCGACGCTGTTAAGCGCCGGGCGACGCTCCTGGCTCCCTGGGGGACGCCCCAACCCGCGAAGGCTCAGCGGCGAGCGTCGCCATAATTCCCATGCGCCGTCTCTAAACCCCCGGTGACAAATGCCCAGGTCCCCGTCCCAGACCGGCCATGCGTCGAAGTCCCGCAGCCACTCTCCGATCTCGCGCTTAGTGCCTGGAATAGCGATCACTCGCCGTCCATCCGCGAGCGTGTAGAGCGCGGACAGCTCGGCAGCCCACCACGTCGCGTCAGTATAGCTGCGCGCAACGATGCGGCAGAGATCGAGATCAGACGGGGGCACCCGGCATCACTCCGGTCTCCATGATCCGCGCCAACACCAGCGCGCGATCGCCGACCTGCACGCGCCATTCGCTCGCGCACATCTGCTGCGCCGCCGCGGGCCAGTCCTTCGCCTCAAGCGCCGCGATCATGTCCTTGAATTCCAGAACGCCGGCGACGCCGAGATTATAGGCCATGTTCTCGACGACGCTTCGCCGCACGGGATCGAGCGCCGCGAACCACGGATAGACCGCGAGCGCGGCCTCGTTCGCCGCGAGCTGGCAATCCCTCAGCGCTTTGGCCTGCTCGCGCGTGATGCCTGCGTCGAGATTGGTGCCGAAGCCGATCGTCAGCACCCCGCGCGAGTCACGATAGGGCGTCGCGCGGAATTCCTCCTGCTCGTCGAGCAGCGCTTCCATTTCCGGGAGCATCGTCAAATCACTCTCACCGAGCCGTTCGGATAAGAGGAGCTGTTTAGGGTCACCGTCCCGGACGTGCTCACTATCCACCACCAGCCAGCCGGCACAGGTCCCGCGACCGTCACCGTCATGTCGGAGCTGCCCCCGTTGTTGAAATTTGATAGGTCTACGCCTTCTGCCCCCCCCTCGGTGGCAGACGCGAACAGGTTCACCGAGGCGTTCGCGCCCAAAATAGCGGTGAGCGCCACCCACAAAGGACCGCCGCTTGTGTTTTGAGCCCATGTGCCGGGGGAAACCACGGGTTGGCTCTGAATAGCGGGGTTGCCGACCAACGCGTTCGTCAAATAAAGAGCATTTGCCATCGTGACCGGCGAGTTGAACTGAAACGGCGCGTTTCCCTGGATCGTCGGCCCGCTGGTTTGCGCGGCGATGCTGTCGAAGAACGCGGCCGCGCCGACCACGCTCGCCTGCGCGACCACGTTCTGAAACGCCCCCTCGCCGGTCGACGCGTTGAAAACGATGTCCGAGCCGACGCCGACATTCTCGACGAACTCGGCCGGCGCATGAAATGTCTGCGTCGTTTGCGGTGCGCCCGAGGGAAGATCGACGTCGGTCGTGTAGAGCGCGTTGCCGGCAGCGATCGCGAAGGGTCCGTTCGAGCTGCCGCCGCTGTTCATCGTGAACAGCGACTGCACGACCTGGAACGGCACGCCCCCGACGCCGACGATCCCGAACCCAGTAGAAGGGATGAAGCTCGCGTCGTTGAATTGCGGCTCGTAGACCGCCGAGACGAGCCCGACGCTCGCATCGCCGCCGCTCCAGTTCAAGCTCGAGGGGCCGAGCGCGAGGGCGCCATAGGCGATCGTCGCAGGGTCGGTCGAGACCGACGGCGCATAAGCCTGCACGTGCAGATTAGAGAAATTGTTGCGCGGGCCTTGGAACATGATCGCCGCCGGTCCGCCGGAGGCGAGCTCATACCAAGTGTCGTTGTTTGGGACAGCGACGTTGAAATAAAAGGTGATCGTCTGACCCGCGCTGACGGAGCCGGGATAGGTGTTGACGGTATAGCCGGACGGCGCGGTGACGGTCAGCGCGCTGACGGCCACCTCGAAGGTGATCGAACAGGCAACGCCCTGCCACGCGGGCACCGGCAGCTCGACGGTGAGCGCCGCGAGCGTCGCGCTCCCCTGAATGGTCAAGTTACTGGCGTTCGTGCTCGGATAGGTGACCGTCGCCCCGCTCGACGGCGTCACCGCCTGATTGTTCGGGCTCGGCGAGTAGGAAATCCAGCAGTTCGACGCATAGAAATCGTCGCCCTGGAAGATGACGTTTTGACAGCAGTAATCGATGTAGGAGTCAGCGAGGATGAGCCCGGTGACGTCGATCGCGACGAGCCCCATCGAGGCGCCGTTTGACATCAGCGTCGTATTTGTCAGCGTCACGCCCTGGAAGTTCGGCGTCTGTCCGTTGCCGTTGACGTAGAGGATCGGCGCGCGCGACCAGCCGTTGAAGCGGCAGTTATTGAGTGTGAGGCCGCCGGTCGAGGAGCCGAAGGCGCCGATTACGCACTGCGCCGGCGCGTCGGCCGCCGAGCTGCCTGAGCCGTAGGTGGCATAGCCCGCGCAGTTATCGAACAGCATTTGCGCGATGTTGCTGAGCGAGACGAGATAGGAAGTCGTCGCCGCCGTCGTCGCGAAAAATCCGCAGTCGCGGAAGACGATGCTCGCCTCCTGCGCGCCGGTGGTGACGGGCTGCGAATAGGCGCTCCAGTTATATTCCAGCGCGGGGACGCTTCCGCCAACGACGAAGGAAATGCCTGCGAATTTATGCTGCGGGTGAACGCCGCTCGCGCTGTTCGCGTTGTCGGAGAGAAACTGTCCTGCGCCGCTGAAGTGGATTTGCGAGAGCCCGTAAACCCCGCGACACGTGATCGGCGCGTCCGGCAGCGTGACCGTCCCCGCGACTAGCACCGTCGTCCCGGCCGGGAAGAAGAATTCGGCGGCGATGCCGTTTGCGAACAGCGCGTTCAGCCCGGCGGTCGCGTCCGTCACGCCGTCCACCGGCACGCCGGCGGCGCGGATGTCGTAGACGAAGCCGCGCGCGCCGATGGCATACGGCGTCAGCGCGCCGGCGATCGTCGCATTGCCCGCGCCGTCGTCGAGGGCGTTTTCCGCGCTGAGCACTTCGCCGGAGGGAAGCAAGCGGAGGCCGCTTTTCGTTCCGGACCACGGCACGAGCGCTAGCGGCGCGCCGCCCAGCACCGAGCCGGCGGCGGTGACGAGGACGTCTCCGGCTTGCGTGATCGGGTTGGAGGCACCCGCGCCGGCGTTCGGCATCGCTTGGAGCGCCTGGGCACCTCCTTTTACGGAGAGCGCGAGGGCGTTGGCGCCCACGTTCGCGCCCGCCGTCAGCTCGCCCCCGAGCGTCACCGCGCCCGAGATCGACGCATTGCCGGTGCCGTCGTCGAGCGTGTTATTCTTCGAGACGAACCCTCCCGCGACGGTCATCGCGCCGGGCGTCGCGCTCGCCGCGCCGTTGATGGTGGCGAGGAGCTTAAAAGGCCCCCCGTTCCGGCCGTCCCAAAATGCGTAGCCGCCGCTCCCCAGCCCGAGTTGATTTACAAAGGCAAAGTCGCCCCCGTCCGCGCCGACATTCCACGCCCCTCCCGCGACAGTGGGAGGGGTGGCGTTCCACGTCACCGCGGCGCCTTGCGTGCCCGCGAAGAACGGCGGCGTCGCCGTCTGCCCCGAGAACGCGGCCGCCGCGCCCGAAAGCGCGGGCGCCTCCACGCTCGCCGCGTCGACAGCGCCGCCGACGCTCACCGCGCCCGCGACGGTGTAGCTGCCGGGCAGCGTCGGCGAGACGCCGAGGACGCCGTTGCCGAAGGTCAGGCCGCCCCCGACCGTGACCGATTCGACGAGTTCGCCTTCAATTTCGAGGGACATGATTTTTCCTTAGGCAGGCACCACCAGGGTGCCGACGAGAACGGATCTGAATGAGCCGCCTGCCGCCGCGGCGGTGGGAACGGTCCCGACGAAGCTCGCGCCCGACGGGGCGACGAGGTCGAGCGTCGCGACCCCCTGCTGGAAGACGAGGGTGGTCGGGCGCCCGTTCGGCTGGCCGGCCGGGAGCGCGACCGTGAGCGTGGTGAGCGGCGCGGAGCCAGCGACGAGAAGGAGGTCGACCGCCGGCACCGTGACGGTGCCGCCGTTCGCCGGCGTGACTGTCTCGGTATTCCACGCGCCGGAGACGACGTTGCTCGAAAGCGTGCCGGCGTTAAGGACGAGACCGCTCCCGAGCTCGTTCGCCTGCCCGATCGTCCACGCGGCCTCGAGCGTGCCGCCGGCGTTGGCGAGCCCGGCGCCGATCGCGTCCACGGCCCCTGCGCTCCATTCCGCGCTGAGCGCGCCGCTCGCCGCCTCGAGACCGGCGCCGACGACGCCGACGGCCGGGGCGCTCCAGTTCGCCGCGAGCGTGCCGGAATTCTCGACCAGGCCGGCGCCGACCGCGACCACGTCGCCGGCGCTCCACATCGCCGCCAGCTCGCCCCCGACGAAGGTGAGGCCGCTCCCGATGGTGAGCGCGCCGAGGTCCGTCCCGTTGACAATGACCGACATTTTCTACCCCAGATACCAGGTCGAGCCGGCGAGCACGCCGTGCAGGAACGCGCCCGCCGTGGCGGCGGTCGGCGCGTTCGCGGCGACCGCGACGCCGGAGGGCGCGGCAAAGCTGAGCGCCGTGACCGCGACCGCGAACACCACCAGGAGCCGCGCTGGCGACGGAGGGAGCGAAAGCGTCAGCGCGGCGAGCGCGCCGCTCCCGCCGACCACCAGCACGTCCGTGCCCGCCGGAACCGCGAGCGTCGACCCGGATGCCGGGCTCGCCTGGACGGTGTTCGCCGCCGTTAGGGAGGACGTCGGCACCAGCACGTCCGTCGGCGTCCCTTGCGGCCACTGGACGGCGACGACGGAGGTGTCGACCGCGCCAGGCGCGCTCCCGGGGGGCAGCTTCGAGAGCGCGACGGGAGGGAGCGCGCCGCTCATCTCACGCGCCGGCGCGGAACTTGGCGGCCTGCGCGGCGAGAAGGGCGCGCGCCTGCGCGACGCTCATCCCGGGTGCCGCGCCGAGCGGCGCCTGGATCCCGACATCGGCCTCGAGCACCGGCAGCATCACGTCGGCCGCCGCGAGCACCTCCGGCACCGGCGGCGGCAGCGTCGGGATGGCAGACGCGGCGGCGACGATGGCGTTGACGTCGCCGGCGATTTGGGTCGCGAGCGATTGCGCTTGCGTCTGGCTCGCGGCCTTCGCGAGCGCGGCGGAGGTTGCCTGCACGTCCGCCAGCGCGGTGTCGATCCGTGCCATCTGCGCGGCCGAAAGAACGTTCCCGCCGCGCAGGTCCTTGACGGCCTGGGCGAGCCCGGTGGCGATCGCATCCGCGTCGTTCGCCGCGGCGGCGACCGAAAATTGGCCGTTGACGCAGCCGCCAAGCAGGAAGGCGGCGAAGGTGAGGGAAGGGAGAAGCGCGCGCATCATTTTGTCTCCGGTTGCGAGGGGGAAGGTTTCGGCACGTCTTCGGTGAGCGCCACAACGGCACGCGTCGCGGCTTCGGCGTCCGCTTTCGCGGCGCTGTTGTCGGGCAGCAGGATCGAGACCACGGCGCCCACAAAAAGCGGCACGGAGGCGCTCCAGGCCAGATGCCCGCTGAGCGCGGCCTCGAGCGTGCCGCACACGGTGGCGAGCCCGGCGACCGTGGTGGGCTGCCGGAAGAAAGGGGTGAGGTTCATAGAAATCCTTTCAGGCGCAGGCACTCGCCGGCGCCGGTTGCGCGAGGTTCGGATCGTCGAGGCCGACCGCGCCGATCACGAGCGGCGCGACCCCGGCAATGACGCGCCCGAAGCTGGTGGTAACCGCGCAGGCGAGCAGGTAACGCGTGCCGGCGACGCCGCCGGTCAGCCGCGCGGTGGCCACGGCGCCGGCGACGCTGAGCGAGATCTCGGTAAGGCCGTTCGGCGCGGTGATCAGCGTGGCCTCCGTCGCCGTCTCGCCCGGCTCCAGCAGCGCGAGAAACGAAAACGGGTAATCGAGCACGTCGTCAGGCGAGGCCGGCGGGAAGGCGGGAAAGAGTGCCATTATTGCGTCAGCACCCGCACGATCCGATGAACAAACCGCCCGCTCGCAGCCGAGATCCGCACGTCAACCGCGTTGTCCGCGCCGCTCGTGCCGCCCGCGAGCAGGAGCACGATCTGCGAGCCCGCGACGAGAGCCTGCGCGACGGTGAGGGAGGAGCAGCTTGCGGTGACGCTGAGCGTGTCGGACGGCGACGCGAGAAGCGCCGAGGCGTCGATCGCGTAATCCATCGTCTCCGAGGCCGCTTTGTCGGGGAGGCGGAGCGGCGACGGCCAAAGCGGAATGATGCGCGCGGCAGGGACCTCTGACGAAAGCGCGCCCGCGCCGACACCCGCGATCGGCGCCGTCCCCGCGCCAATGCCGGCGATGCTTCCCGGGGTTGCCGTGCTCCCCGCGCCGCTTCCGCTTACTCCCCCCGCCCCCGCGCCGGTGCCAAGCGCGCCGGCCGTTCCCGCGCCGCTCGCGCTCGCGGGGGGCGCTGTTTCGGCCCCGGCGCCGGAGAGCGAGACGTCGCCCGTGCCGACGCCTGAAGGCGCCGGCGCGTCGTCTGCGCCGGCGCCCCCGACATTGGAGCCGACCTGGCCGCTCGCGCTCGCGCTCGCAGGGGGCGCCGTTGCGGCGCCGGCCCCGGCGACCTCGAGGGCACCCGCGCCGCCGCCCAAAGGGAGCGGCGCGGCATCGGCGCCCGCCCCGCTCGCGCTCGCGGCGCCGGCGCCAGCGGCACCAGGGGGCGCACCCGTGTCGGCGGCCGCTCCTGCGTCCGAGCTCGCAGCCTCCGCCGCCTGCGTGGGTGCGGGCGCGGCGTCGGCGCCCGAGCCGGAGACCTGGACGCTGCCCGCGCCCGCGCCGTCCGCAGGCGCCAAGACGTCTGCGCCGCTCCCTGTGTCCGACGCGGGCGCGGAGGCGAGATAGAACCTGCGCCGCCGGATCGGGCGCAGCATCGCGAAGGGCTCGGCGTTGAATTGCGCAATCTGCGTCGGCGTCCAAATGCCGTTGTAAAAGCCCGCAACAGCATTGTTCGCGTTGGAGTAGCCGTTCGGGTTATAGTTCCCGAGCCGCAGCGTGCTGGTGGAGGTAGTCGCGAACGTGCCGGTTGGGAGGCCCGTTGTGGTGCCCAGAAGCGCGCCTCTTTGATACAGGCTTATCGAGCCACCAATCTGTATGGTGCCCACCCAGCTCGCGCGAGACTGCGCAATCCAAGCCCCTGAGGATACAAATTGGTAGTAATTTGCTCCTATCCCGCAGATCGCCTGGATATTTGCGCCGCCATCTATAGCAAGCGCAAAGGAATGATACGGTGCATCCCCGTTTGCGTCACACTCAATCCCGAAGATTTCCGAGCCGGCACTAGGTGCGGCAGCATTTTGATCGCCAGCCCAGAAAATCGTGATCTCTTGGCCGATATTGCCGAGATAGTTCCCAGTGACGACCTCGGCGCCGGTAGTGTTGACAGTTCCCGTCGAGTTCGAGGTCAGCGCCGGCCCGTAACTCGACCCGGCGATGGTGGCGAGCGACTGCGCGACGAGCGGAGGGAACACGCAGCCAAGGTCGCGCAGCGAGATGCCGGGCAGATAGACCGTCGAGGCCGGAAGCTCGCCGCCGATCTCGACGGGCCCGGTGGGGACGAAGCGCGGGTCCAGGCCGCGCCCGGCGCGCATTTAGCCTACCGCGCCCATGCGCGGATAGAGGGTCGCAGTCACGCCGGTGGACGGAAGGGCGACGCCAAGCCCGTTGAGGATCGCCACCGCGATATCGGTCGCGCCGGGGAGCAGCGGCAGCCCCGGAATGTCGAGATACTGGCCGGTGCCGCTCTCCAGATAAGTCTGCCAGGCGGTTGTTTCGGCGCCGACGATCACGCCGTTGGACGGCGCGATGTAGGGAAGGTTGGTGCCGTCCAGCATTGCAACGCAGCCCGCTTGAAGATAGGGCGGCGCGGTCGTCCCGAGCGCCGTCGCGGCGCCAAGGTTCACCCGAATGTCCGCCGTGTCGTAATAGGTGCCCGCAGCGTCCGAGGGAGGCGTGAACGTGGACGAGACTGCCATGCCGCCGGTGCCAAGCGCATCGAGCGTGATGGTGAGCGGGATCGCAGTCCCGTAGGGGGAGTTACCAACCGGCGTTGTCGTCATGTCAGAAAGCTCCCGTCGCTACCTGAAGCGCGCCAAAGTCCACCGCCGGCTGCCAAACCGGAACCGAGGGCGTCACCAGCGTCGATACCAACACCGAGGCGTCGCCGGGGTCGCCGGAAGCGAACTGCCCAGCCCCCCACAGGATGCCCTTCCCGTCGCTCATCGTCGTGCCAGTGAGGAGCGCGAGATCGGACTGCAGCTTGGTCAGGACGGAAGAAAGGCTGCACTGGATCGTAGCGTTGCTGCGCGCGAGATCGACGAGCGTGGTGCAGAGCGCGACGATCTGCGTCGCCGTCGTCCCAGAGGCGAGCGTGAGCCCGGACGTGGCAAAGCTCGGGAGCGCGACTTCCTGCACCCGCGTCCACGACCCGCGCACGTAGAGCAGCCCCCGCACCGCGCCGGCGGTGATATCGAGCGGCGGGGAGGTGGCGGTCTGCGCGTTGAGCGTCCCGACGGTGGCTGCCGTCACACCCGGCGAGCCGAGCGCTTGATAGGCGGCGAGGAGCTGAGCCGGCGTCCATTTCATGAGCTACCTCAAATTGTCCGCGACTTCGTTGAGAACCCGCGCCGCTTCCGCTGGCGACGTGAGCGCCAGCGCGAGGAGCCGCGCGAGGAGGGCGAACGAGACGCGCCCTTGCGGATCGCTGCTGTGGCGCACGTCCGCGACGATCTCTGCGGCGAGCGGCGTCATCACGCGCCGCCGATGGTGATCGTGTCAGAGGTGATCGTGACGACGATGCCCGCCGAGAGCGCCGTCGAGGACAGATCGATGTCGGCGCCGCTGGTGCCAAGCGTGCCCTGCATGAAGCAGGTGCCGGCGGCGTCGAGCATCCGGAAGAAGCTCGCGGCGCCGGCCGCGGCCGCCGTCGCGCTCCAGGTCCCCGCGAGCGTGTCGGCGCCCGAGGCCGCGGTAAAGAACGTCATCGGCAGATCGATCGTGTCGAGCACGGTGTTGCCCGAAAGCGCCGTCGCGCAGGACGCGGGCTCCGTGCCGGAATAAAACACCAAGGTCGGCGGCGCGTAGCTCCAGGTCGCGCCGTTGTCGACGATCCCGGTCCCGGTGCCGGTCGGGCCGCCCGACGCGGCGGAGGTGCCGGCGGCGGTGCAGATATAATTGTTGCCGCCGTTGCTTACAGTCTCGCCCACCGTGTAGGAGGTGGACGGCGCCCACGCGCCCTTGGTGGTTTGCGTGCCGCGCGTCTGGATCGCCTGCGCCATGGCCGTGCGCAGGATCACATCGAATTGGAGAGCCACGAGAAACTCCTGTCAGTGAGAGGGGAAAACGCGCCCTTCGAGCGCCTGGTCGAGCCGTGCGGAAATCTGTGTCAGCGTCTGGCCGACCTGGGCGATCTGCGCGCGCTCGGCCTCGATGTCCTGGTCGAGCCGATGGTCGATCGCCGCCATGCGCTCACGCTGAAAGAGGCGCTCCTCGTCGAGCTCGTGCTGCAGCCCTTGGATCGCGCGCTCCCGCGCCATCTCCTCGCCGTGCAGGCGCGCGTCTTCCGAGCCGATGAGCATCGCCGACGATCCGACGGCGACGACCAGGCCGACGAGCATCGAGATGAGGGTGAGAATGTGCCCCGCGGAGATCGTCCGGTCGAAGCGCAATTTCGGGTCGCGCTCCTCCATCTCAGCACCGAATGATCACGAGGCCGTTGCCGCCGTTGCCGCCGTTGCCGCCATTGCCACCGCCGCCGCCGCCACCGGCAGGGAACGGCGAATTGACGGCGGTCGTCGCGCTAGTGCCGCCGATGCCAATGGCCGTCCCCGTAAACCCGAAGGCCCCGCCCCCTTGGGCGAACACGACCGCGCCGGTGGTGCCGATCTGGCCGCCGAGGCCGCCGGCCATGCCG
>JAEHJW020009105.1_pt1 | contig 42214 bp, 56 predicted proteins | sample 9271431 | NCBI WGS metagenome assembly JAEHJW02 | reverse complement strand
CCGATCTCGTCCTTCAACACATCTCAAATGGCGCCCTTTACTACCTCGACAGTACCTACCACACTGACAATGGGTTGCCCATTAGTGTAGACATTTACACCCCTCCTTTTGATGCCGGAACCCGGCGCAGGAAGCAACTTAACTATATGGAGTTTATTTGCGATCAGATTCCGGGGGCAGGATTAACTGCCCGTGCAACGGATGATGATTACCAGACTTGGAGTAACCCTCGGCTGGTAGACCTCGGGCAGAAACGCCAGTTCTTAACGAACAACGGAACCTTTGTCAGGCGTGCATACCACTTAAACCACACTGCCAACACCCCATTCCGCATTCAGGCCATTGAAGTTCAGTTTGACATTGGAACATTATGACTGTTCAAAGTGATAAACTGCCTCCTGTTCCCATTAACACCCCATTTGATGTAAAGGGTGAAAAACCCAGTTCCATCTGGAACCAGTGGTTCATCCGGTTGAAGGCAAAGGTTGACGCAATCAACACTTCATTAGTCAACCTGCTTGGAACAAACACTGCTGGTTTCCTTTCAACGGATGGTAATGGTAATTGGTTTACACGTACCTTAACTCCGGGAGCGGGTATTACCATATCCAATAACACAGGTGCAGGTGGTAACCCAACTTTCACGGTGGGAGCAAGTGGCGGTAACCCCCTTACAGTAACCACAATAACATCTACTCCATACACAATTGCATTAACGGTTGCCCCCGCCAGTTCTTCGAGTATGGGTTGGTTGGATTCAAATAATGGTGGATTGAATGAAGTAAGTATTGACTTGAACTCAAATGTGCCGTTTCCTGTGGGAACACATATTTACATTCGACAATATGGAGTTGGTACAACAACCATAAATGGAAAGGCAGGAGTTAATTTAATTGGCCCCTCCATAACTGGAGCAGGTCAGTATGCGGTTAGTGAAATAGTACAAACCAGCATAGACAACTGGGCTATTTATGGCAACCTTGCTTATACCACAACTCTTTTGTATGCCACACAGGTAATGAATTACGCTCCACTTGCCTACTACCGGCTTGGTGAGACTTCCGGTACAGTTGCAAATGACTCAAGTGGTAATGCTTACAATGGTACTTACACAGGAACAGTGACTCTTGGCGATCCATCCCTTATCATTAACAATGGCGGTGACTTGGCTGTTGGTGGGGATGGTACTACGGCTTACGTTAGAGTTGGTGGAACAAGTACCCTTTATGGGTTAAACCGCAACTTCACTATCACGGCATGGTTAAAACCAAACTTCACAACCTCTGGGCAAAAGAGTGGTATTTGGAGTAGTGGAGCCAGCGGGGTTTGTTTAAGGTGTGACTGGAACGGAACTGCACTTCAATTTGAACTCCTCTCCGATTACTCCTCTTCCTTGTACACCTGGACAACCGCAATTGGTAACAACACAGACACTTTTGTTGCCCTTGCATGCAGTTCAGGCGGTGTATTTACCCTTTACGTAAATGGTGTAGCTTTTGGAAGTACCTATACCTACGCAGGAACATTCACAGGAACAGGCGTGGTTGTTGGAGGGGATAGTAATTACCCCAGCACTCCTGGTATTTTCCTGTTCGGTATACTTGATGAAGTTGCAGTTTTTGCAACGGCTTTAACCCCAACACAAATAAACACCTTGTACAATACCGGAGTTTGACATGAAACAGTTTAAGAATCCTCGTAAGTACCAAGGTGGGTGGGTTGGGCTTGCCATTGCCGGTGTGGGATTGGCAAGTTCACTGTTTGGTGGTGGCGGAGGGAACAGTGGACCAAGTAGTAACCCCTCGTACTATGATCCTTACGCGCCGTACCGGGGGGCAGCCGCAACGCAGTTAAACAACTTGATGGCTAATCCAAGCTCCATTACCAGTTCTCCAACGTACCAAGCCATGATGCAAGCTGCTCAACGGCAGAGTGCTGCGCAGGGTTACACTGGTAGTGGTAATGCACTTGCAGCAGCAGCAAGTGCAGGCGGACAGGCGTACCAGCAACAGTTCAACAACCTTGCCATGTTAAGTGGTGCCAGCACGTCACCTTCTGTTGGTGCAGGTGCAGCAGCCAATGCCGGTGCCTACAACCAGCAAAACAATCAAAACTCATGGATGCAACTTGCCAGCCTGTTCGGTAACAGTAACGCCGGAAGTAACTTGGGTAACACAATGTCAAGCGGTTGGGATTTAATGACCCAAGGCTTCTAAGGAGTCTTTTATGTCATTCTTTAACACAATGGGTTCCATTGCTGCCGGGTATAACCAAGGGCAGCAGGAACATCAAATTGAACAACTGAACCAAGCGCGTTTGCAGGCTATGCAAATGCAGAACCAGTTAATGCAAGGAAGGATGCAGGCATTGCATAGTGTGTTTGGTGGAGGTGGGCAGCCAGCGCAGGTGGCACCACAACAGCCTCCACAACAGTCACCGGCACAACAGCCAACACAACAATGGCATCCACCCTTACAGATACCTAATCAACAGCCTACTTCTGCGCAGTCACTACTACAACCCCCAACTGCCGCACAACCTGCGCAGCAGCAAAACCCTTTCTTTGTGCAAGGTACGCAATTAGCCACAAGTGCATCCAAGCTTGCCACTTTGGGTGACCTTACTGATGCACAAAACTATATGAAGTTAGCTACAGACTTCACCAAACAAGGAATGTCGCAGCAAACAGAACAGTTAAAGAACCAAGCAACCCAAACTGACCTTGGGTTGAAGGAAGCTGCTTACGTGGGGCAACTTGCTGCCAGCAGTAACAATGCGCAGGATTTTTACAGTGCAGTCCAGCAAGGGATGGAGCAACACATTATTGATCCTGCAATTGGGCAGAAGTTATTGAACACCCCTTGGTCACCACAAGAGATGCAACAGTTGGTTGCCCGTAGTACCACTCGCAGTCAAATGTTGAAGGCCCAACAGGCCCAAGCAACCCTTGCACAGCGTACTGCTAATGATAATGCAGTCAGAGCACAACGGCAGGCTTACATTAACTTCAAGGAACGAAAGGCTAATGCAAAGGCTGCACAGGAGGCTAAAACAGCTAAAGCAAAGGGACCAAACAGTAATGCCCCAACGGCATCTGACCTTAAGGCGGCTGGGTTTGCCTTACGTCAGGCATTACCCGGTGCAGACTTTGGCGGTGTTGGTTCCTACGGTATGGCAACTACCTTAACGGGTAAGAACAAGGAAGAATTGACTCAGTTAATTGCCTCGGAAGCACAGGATGTACTTAGGACTAACCCCGGAATGACTGTTGCGCAAGCTGCGATAGTGGCTGCACAGAAGTTACGTGCAACCGGAGCCATTTCCGGCACAGGTGCAAATATTAGTATTTCTCCAAATGGGGAGACTGAATACAACCCACTCCCACTTACCGTTAAAGGTGGAAAGCCCATTGTTCCCAAGTTCACCGGAGTTAAGTTCTTCTTGGTTCCCAGTAAAATTACAACCAAAAGTGGCCATGTAATCCCAGCAGGCTCCATCATTCCATTGCGGGGTGACTAATGGAAATCTTTAGTGCAAGTGATTTGGCAGGTGGGCAAGTGGTGGGGGGTGAACCTGCGCCGGCAACTTCAACTGCTTCCGGTTTCCCCATTATGTCTGTTTCTGAATTGAATGGGGCAACTGCGGAAAACCCAATTCAGCAACCTCCCACACCAGTTAAGCATGATGGGTTCCTTGGCGATGTTGAAGGTGCATGGAATAGTTTTACCAAGAGTTTACCGGGTGCACTTGCCTCCACTCCTTTTGGAATGGGTGTTAGTGCTGCACCGCAAGTTGCCAGTGACTTAAGCAAGGGCTTGGCAAAGGTTAAGTACCAGAACCAACACTCAACCCCTAGTGTGCCACTTACACCGGCGCAACTTAATGCTCAGCATGAAATGGGCATTGTTCCCTCTCAACCTGTTGGCATTAGTAATATTGTCAGCTTCACTGGTGGACCAACTGAGCCGGGCACGACTGGTGAGGTATACAATGGCCCACTAACCAAGGCAAAGGTAAACCTTGGTTCCAATGCTTACGATGCCAAAGAATCCCCGTTGGTAAACTTCCTTGAGAGTAACACTCCGGCGGAGTTTGTTAAGAATGAACTTAATGCCCCGTTGTTAAACCGATTGAGAATGGATGCCACGAATGCCTTTGTTAATGCAAAGGGCATCCTTGCTAATCCCCAAGCTCACACTCCCCAACAGGTCAAGTGGGCAACTTCAACTGTTGCTGCGTTGAAGAATAATGGAAACTGGCTTGGTGGTGTCAAGTCGATGTTTCAACAAGTGTACAAAGACCCGGCTGCGTTTGGTATTCAAAGTGCAGAGTTCTTGGTACAGCACCCGGAAATGCTACTGGTTGGATTTGGTGCGCCGGAAGGGGTGTTGTCAAAACTTGGAACAGGTGCAGTTGAGGGTGCTGCGGGTAACATTCCTTATAATGCACTACAAGCTCGTGGAAGTAGGGGTTATACCACTAAAGGGGATCTTGAAAGTGCTGCTGGTCAAGGCGCTGCGTTTGGTTTAACAATGGGTGCGGTACATGGAGCGGTGGGGGCAGTTGGTGATGCATTGGGTAAGGAAAAGGGACTAATCCCCACTGCTGGTCCAACTCCTGAACCAACAGTTGAAGCACCGAGTGGAGCAAAGGTACGTCCACAAGAAGGGAAGAGTAAGCCACGGTTTCGTGTAACTCCCGAAGGTGACTTGGTACCTGTTGAAACCCCTCCACCGGAAGAGGGAAGTGTTACGGAAGCAGCTAAAAAGGCGGCTGCTAAGTATACAAAGATTGCCAATCCCGCTGAGGATGCCAAGGCAGTTGCACCCACTCACGCATGGAGAGTTGATGACTCAAAGGATGTTGGTTTAACCGGCGGTGTAAGTGAGGATGGCAAAACTGTTTACATCTCCAAGGAAGTTCCAAGTGAACTTGAGGTACCAAACAAGGATGGTGAAAAGGTAATCGTTAATCCAAAACCCTTCATCACCACACATGAACTTGTGGAATCTTCCATTATGCGCCATGACGGTGCATGGAACTCGGATGAAATTGCTGACCTTCGTAAAAAGATGGGCGGTGCAATGATTCCTCGTGCCATTTACAAGGCACTTACTAAGGATGGGAAAGTTTCGTACCAGCAAGCACATTACCTTGCAACGCTGGCAGAGAACCATCACTTTGACATTGTCCACCATGATGTTCACCATGAGGAATATCAAAAGGCACTTGCAAGTTCCATTAAGAGTGCAAGGGAAAGTGCAGAAGCTAATCCGGGTAACACACCACAGGACTTGGATGAAAAGCCTTACCGTGATGCAGGTGTTCCGGAGTTAGCTAAGGAGGGGAAAGGTAAGGGAGTTGCTGCAAAGGCAGTGTTGCCTGTTGCCGGTGCAGCCCTTGGGGCTTACTCTTACCTTCACCACAACAACTCCCCTGACATGAAGCATGCGGCGGAGTCAATCTTTGGCGGCGCACTTGCTGCTGGTGCCCCCCTTGAAGAGTTTGCTAAAGCAGAAGAAATGCACAACTCCGAACAATACACTCCCGGAGAGATTTGGGACAAAACAGGCATTTGGTATGGTAAGGATGGTAAGCCGAGGTTTGAAATTACCGATCACAACTCGAAGGTAACTGAGCTTGGGCAGAACTTAACGCCTGAATATGGAAGTGTCCCCCTTGCACAAGTCATTTCCCATCCCGGAATGGAACGGCATTACCCAACCATATTAAACGATTGGAAGGTTAATGTTGACCCTAACCTTAGCCGGTATGGGCAGGCTGACCATGCTACCAAAACCATAACCCTGCGGCCAGCAAAGGACTTACCTGAAACAGGTGACCACTCCTTCCGCAGCGTGTTGACGCATGAAATGCAACATGCAGTGCAGGGGCATGAAGGGCATGCGCCGGGCAGTTCCATTGCCCTTCACAAGTTCCTTATTGAACACAGCGGTCAAAAGCCTGACAGTATGACTGCGCTGGAACTGCAAGCGCGGAAAAACTACCACGGTGATACAGGTGAAGTGGAGGCACGTAATACACAAGAACGGATTGACATGCCGCCGGAAGATCGGCAAACACTTAACCCCGGCGCAACCATCCCTCCACGCATTCGGGAGTTGGAACAGTACTATCCGAACGTTGAGAAGTTCATCCGCAACTCCAGTGATGAGCCTATTACTCCCGATGAGGGTAAGTTATCTGATGAGAGTGAAACCATTGAACGTGCAAAGAGTGGTGACAGGGGTAGTTTTGAGAAGTTGTTTAAGAACTACTACTCTCGGCTGAAGAACACCCTTGCACACTCAAGGAATGGTGAGTTTGCCATCCGTACTGCGGGTGTTACAGGTGATGATCTTGCGCAGCAAACTTTCCTGCAAGCATTCCGTAACCTCCATTCCTTTAACCACAACTCCGAGTTCTTCACTTGGTTGTACCGCATTGGTCAGAATGAGGCCAAGCAGGCGTTGCGTAAATCCTCCACACAACCCTCCACAACCTCCATTGACCAGAGTGTTTCTACCAACTCACCGGATGATGAGGGGAGTATGGTGCAGCCCTTGCAGGCTGGCATTACTGACAAGGAAACAACGCCGGAAAGTATTGAAGAGTCTAGGCAAACTGCTAACACCCTTAAGGAAGGTCTTTCAAAGTTGTCCAAGGGACAGCGGCAGGTGTTTGACCTTTCACACTTGCAAGGGGTAAGTAACCAAGAGATTGCACATACCCTTGGTATGCCGGAGGCAACTGTTGCATCACTGTTAATGCGTGCAAGGGATGCACTGGAACAACACCTTTCGGAGAGGGGAGTTGATTATAAGATACCACGAACGCAGCGTGGTACGGCAGATAGGGATTTGGTTAAGTTAATGGCTCGCTTCTCCCTTGTTGCTGGTGGTGCAGCGCTGGGCGCACACTATTCAACTGACAAGTTAAAGGGTGCCATTGAAGGTGCGCTGGGTGGTTTCGGTCTTGGCTTACTTCGAGTCAACGACTTTGTTAAAGCTGTTGCTGACCTGCGTAAGCCTGCAACCAAGTTCCTTACTGCAAAGAATGAGATTTTCAAGCGTACTTCGGACTTGCAGATTGCTGACCGTCATGCGCAGGCGTTACACAATCACCTGACCAAACTGGTTCCCAACCCTGCAAGGATGGAGGCCATTACGGATTGGTTGGAGGGGGACACTACTGTACCTCTCACTGACAATGAATACACCGCTGCAATGTTAATGCGTGCAACCTTTGACAAGCTTGGTCAGATGGGTTTGCAGCGTGGTGTGATTGGTGAACTCATTGACAACTACGTAACCCACTTGTTTAGCCCAGAGGATGCAGCGAAGATTCGTGCTTACTATGAAGGTGAACACCAAGCTGGCGGTGTAAGTGAAGTCACTCCTTATGGTAAGAAGCGTACCATTCCCTTTTCCCTTAAGAAGATTGAACAAGACCTTGGGATTAAGCCGAAAACCAAGAATGCAGCAGACATTCTGTTACACTACCAAAAGTCGGTTATGTCGGCTATTGTGAATAAGGAGTTTTTTGATTCCTTAAAGGAACGAGGGTTGGTGCGTAAAACTGGGAGTGCTCCACGAGAGTTTGAATCCCTTAACCTTCCAGTGTTACGTGGTTACGCTGTTCACCCTGACATTGCCCCGGAACTGCGTAATGTACTTACCAATTACACCCCCGGTGCCATTGGTTCAGCCATCTCCGCAGTAAACACTGCTGGTAAAGTTTCCCTCTTGTCCCTGTCACTGTTCCACATTCAAAACGTTGCGTGGCAAACTCTAGCCTCTTACAACAACCCCTTTGAAGCACTTGGGGTTATCGGGAAGAGTTTGGGCGGTGCAGGGAAGTATCATGCAATGCTTAAGAACCCGGAGTTTGGCGATCTTGTTGATAGAGGGTTGAAAGCTGGGTTACGCATTCAGTACAAGCCAAGTGCAAGTGGGGGTGTTGCAGCCGTTGACCCTGACTATGCGGGTAACATTCAACAGGCAACCCAATGGCTTGAAAGGCGCATGAATGATACTATTCCCTACACTGGTAGTACGGTACATGCCGTAAGGGCACTTGCCAACAAGATGACTGATGTAATCTTCGGTAACCTTGTTACGGGAGTTAATCTTGCACTGTGGGATAAGTATAGAGTGCAGTTGGTACTTAACAGAGCAAAGGCACTCGGCAGGCCCCTGACGGAAGCTGAAACAAGTGATGCGGAAGCTGAGGCAGCCGAGGCAGTAAACAACACCCAACGTACAGTTAACTGGCAACGTGCAGCAGAAGATTCTTCAAATAGGTATTTGAGAAATGTGAAGCTTGCCCTTACTTCCAGTAGAGGTATGCAGGGGTTGGAGAATGTTGCGCTTGCCCCAACTTGGAAGGCTGGCTTGGTGCGTACCATCACAAAGTCATTTGGGAAAGGTAGTGGATTGGAGGGGTTAATCCATCCCAAAACAACTGCGGATATCCAACGAGCATTCCTCTTACGGGCACTTACCATTTATGCAACCGTGGGTACCGCCATTAACTACGCCACAGTGGGTAGGCCGATTTGGGATAACAAAAATCCTTTTATGATTGAACTCCCCAATGGGTCGCACATCCAGTGGGCGAAGTCGTTAATGGAGTACGGTGAAACCCTGTGGTCACCGGGCCAGACAGCCCTAAACTCCTTATCACCTTTGTTGGGGGGTGGTGCAAAGGCGATGTTTAACAAGAAGTACTTAAGTACATCCGGGCATGCACCTGCCATTACAAAGAATACAGGTTGGGGCGGTATTCCTGCACGCATGGCTTACCCATTCCAGCAAATGCAGCCCATTCCCCTCCAACAAGCAGAGGACTACGGTCCGAAAGGTTTGTTAATGGGCATAACGGGTGTGAACGCTTATGGTAAGACAAAAACCCAACAAGCCATTGAACGTTCCGAAGCTGCACGTAAAGGTGCGGCAAAACGTAAACTAGAAAGAGAATTGGAGCAGTGACATGCGCGGACCACGTTCTTACCTTAAACTTGGTGACTGGAATGCAGTCTGTTACTTCTGTGGATTTAAGTACAAGGCAAGTGAGTTGGTTAGGTATTGGGAGGGGTTTTATGTTTGTAAGGAGTGTTGGGAGCCGAGGCATCCGCAGGACTTTGTAAGGGGCACAATGGATGAACAAACCCCTCCATGGACTCAACCACTTCCATTACCTTCGTTTACCTATAATAATGTCTTTTTAGGTATGACGGATGGAGTTACCCGCAGTTACCAACTAGGGGATGGATTGTACCCAACTACGGTAACAGCAGTTTACCTGAATGGAGTCCCCACTTCCCTCTACTCAACTAACACAACCGGGTTAATTACCTTTAATACAGTACCCGCAAGTGGTCAACAGGTGAATGCTAGTGGTTCGGAGGAGATGGTATGAAAAGACATTTAAGGTTTAACCGAACGGCTCACCATGAAGTGAAGTGGTGGTTTACCGGCGGCGTGTGGGTACTCAGTTCCATGAGTGCAGGGCTAGGTGCAGTTTACGGTAACCTAACTCCCACCCAGCATTCCCTAATCCCACATTGGGGAAACATGGCAATCATTGCAGTCATCTTCCTTGGGCTGTTCATTGGTACCATGTTGAAGTGGAGTTCGGGCGATGAGTAGGCCAGTTTGGCTTAAAAAGGCTGCCATTGGTGCGAGTGCTGCTGTCATCATGGCCTCACTCACCAGTTACATGGAAGGCATCCGTCTCACGCCTTACGGTGATGTTGGTGGTACGCCAACGGTTTGTGAAGGTTTAACCAATGTTCCCATGCACCACTACACCCGTATTCAGTGTTCCGTACTTGACAGCCTTCAACGTACCCACGAACTTACCTTCATTAAACGAACAACAACCGTTCCCCTTACAAATGCCCAACTAGCTGCATTCGCAGACTTTACATACAACGTTGGTGAAGGCGCTTGGTCACATTCAACTGCAAGGAGGTTTGTTAATGAAGGAAGAGTTAGTGCGGGATGTGCAGAGTTACTGCGCTGGGTTTATGCTGGTGGGGTAAAGCAGCCCGGCTTGGTTAATCGTCGCAAGGCAGAGTACCAACTTTGTATAGGAGAGTTTTAATGAACATCACTTGGTTGCAACAGCCCTACTGGGTTGGCAGTTATGCTGGGAATTACATGCTTGAGTGGGATAGGCAGCAGGCGGGGAAGAATTACTTAACCTGTGAGGGGCAGCCGGTTACTGCAATGGGTGGGCGCGGTACTTGGGTTGATGATGCCAGTGCACCAATCATTAATGGTTCCCCTGCACAACGCTTTGTACCGGACATGAGTGATCCGCTGAATGCAGTTTACGCAGCCGGTACCATGTATGGTAGGGGTGGGCAAGACACTTGGGTACTTAACGCACAAGGTCACACCGCCATCTTACAGGTAAAAGGTAACCCTATCCCAGCCGACACCCCTCCACCCGTAACGACCGTTCAAACTCCAACCATGAGTCCTGATCAGAATGTTATCATTAAAACTTTGCTTACTCAAATTGAAGAGTGTCTGTACAAAATTAGAACAGCGGTGGGGGGCTAACATGGACGAGCAGCCGATACTTTCAAAAGCCAACTGGAACCTTGAAGGTGCCGTAGTCATTACAGTACTTTTAAGTATTGTCAGCTTGGCTTTCAGTGCAGGGATTGAGTTTAACAAGATTGCCAATCTGAAAAGTCACCAGATTGAGCAAGATGCAAGTTACTCGGTGTTACGTGGACAGGTATTGTCAATTCAAACAACCCTTCCAGTGCAGATGGCACAAATACAAACAAAGTTGGATGACATTAGTTCACAACTAAAGGAGAGGCGACATGCCAACTAAACTGTTGTATCAACTTGTGGCGTCACTGGTGGCGTTGGTGTTGTGTTTCCTTGGATTGTGGTGGTTTGGTCACTCCCGTTATGAAAGTGGTTACCAAGATGCCGTGGCAAAATCCATTGTGCATGCACAAAAGGTTGTTAAGATTCAACGTGAAGTCACAACAAAGGTAGTAACCAAGTACGTTCCACAACTTCGTGTTGTGTATGAACGCGGTGCAACCATTACTAAAAAGGTGCCTGTTTATGTTACAGTTAAAGATAATCGGAAGTGTGTTGTTAACAATGGGTTTGTGCGGTTGTGGAACAGTGCCAACAGTATGCACGTTCCCAACACCCCCAGCGCAGTTGATGAAACCCCCAGTCCCGTTAAGCTCTCTGAAATTGCAGCCGAACATGCCCGCGAAAGCACAGTCTGTACAGCAACCCAACTTCAACTAACCACATTACAAGAGTGGATTAAGGAACAGCAACGAATAACTAAGTAACTTTTAAACTGCCAAAAATAGATTGAAGTAAATCTAAATCAACTTCTACTGTTGAGGCAAAATTGACTGCTATAAAATCTGACAACGCTGCATCATCCGAGATTTTATGTTTTTCATATGGAAAAAGCTCCTTTCTATATTTTATAGCCGTCTCTGGAGTGCAAAAGAAAAAGCAAGGTGAAAAGTCTTTTGAAAATGGCTCACACCAGAAAATTAATTTAATGTTCATTTTAGCCTCCTATCCAGTAGTAAACTTTGTCCCCTGTTCCCGGGGATAGTTCAGTTCTCACCACACCCATTTGTTGAAAGGTTTTCTCAAATGTTTCCAAGTCTCCCCCACTTAAGTCACGGTAGAACTTTGCCAACAGTACCTTCCTAGTTGTTACCCCAAGGTCTTTAATGTACTGTTTAATTTGTTCTTGAATGTCACTGTTACGCGCTCTGCCCAATCCCCCAAAGGTTTTGGGCATTTTTATTTCTGCATTCAACAAGAGGGTGAGGGCACGATCAAAGTCATCTTTTGTTACCTCAAGATCGTCTCCACGGCTTACGCAGCTTAACAGCATTAACTTACGAATGTGTGTGGTACGGCGCTCGCAGTAACCAGAAAAGCGTGGATCGTCAATGACTGCCCTACCTTCTTGCAGGTTTGCATCTTGCTCAAGGTACCACTCCACGTAGGCTGACTTAGCTGCTGGGCTTAGCTTAATTGGCCCAGCCAGTTTAGACACACGTTCAAGGTCTCGTATTAACTTTTCCCTTAACTCCAGCTCTGCTTCGGTAACTGTATGTTCTGGGACTGTTTTACGTTTACGTTCTTCAACAATGAAGATAACCCGGCTGGTGAATCCTCCTCCAACTGCCTCAGGAGGGATCATACTTTGTAACCAGTCTGGCGCAGTTGCCCCAAGCAGGTTAAGGCATAGCCCTTGCAATTTATCTTTACCCCTCCCGATAGTTTCATACTCCCAATCATCCTTGGAGTCATACCAATCGGTTAGGTTTGCAAGGTACTTAATGTCACCTTGCCCAAGGAACACACTCAACTCTTCACTAAATGTGGTTATGGCTGAGTGCCCCTTCTCTTTTCCGTCTGAGGGATCGAGGAAGTTGGTGAAGGCTCGTTTCATGGCCATAATCATCGCTTCGCGGCCACTGCTTGACTCGGGGGAAATGCTAATCCCCTGAATCTTTTTTAATATGTCTTTTGCAATCCCAAGTGCACTACCCTTACGTGTACGTCCACTCGGACCTACCAGAACCACATAAAGGTTCGGGTAAATCATTTGGTCAATTCCCCACGTTAGGTACACGCGCCGTTGTAGTGCGCCGGCAAGCACACTTAAACCACACCAAGTGTGGTAAGAAAGGGGACTCTCTGAACTATCAGTGTATGTCAGATAAGAGTCTAGCCAATCCTTAAGCTCTCGTGCCATTTACTGCCCCAGCATTCAGCAGGTTTGAAAGGTCTGTGTAGGAATGCAGGTCAGTCATGCCAAGGGGATTGGTTTCGGCGTTCACTTCCCCCCAATTAAATCCGACCTTTGCATCTGTTGCGATAGTGAAAGATCGGCTGTTGTAGGTCATTGAAGGGCTTACGTAGTCGTTTATCTTGGTTAGGAGGTGGGTGAATTGTTCTTCATTGCCAGCAACGGTTAGGGGGATTTGCATTAAGATAGAGTCATGTACTTGGGCAAGAATGTCGATGTTGAAGAGTTGGGTAAGTTCGAGGTCGTTGTATATTTTCACCATTCCTTTGTTAAGGGAATCGACAACGGTGGATTGTGGTATCATGGAGTAGGCACTTTTGAACAGGGGTTCACCCCACTCTTCCATGAATCTAACTTTTCGCCCAAAGCAATTGGTTAGGGTACGATCATCTCGTAGGAGTTTTTGGATGTGCTCATACCAAAGCCGGATGCCGGGGTAGATTTTGTGGTACAGAGAGACGATGCGCTTTGATTCACTCTCTTCAATTTCATTAATGAGAGCAAAGTTTTTGTATCCTTCGGCATAGTTCAAGCCGTGGTTACTTTTCTTCCCACACTGACGGAGGGACATGGTGCGAGGCCATTGAACTGTTTGTGAACGCAACGTTCCATCGCTTGCACGCAACTCCTTAATCCTGTCTACATCTGTGGTATGACCAAGAAGTTTGGCCTCGTACTTAACAAAGTCAATTGGTACATTAAACATTAAGCTAGCAGTGTGTGCATGCACGTCAATGCCTTTTTCAATGGCACTTAGCATGTTTACATCCCCACTGGCATAGGCAACAACAACCCACTCAGCTTGGCGCTTGTCTACTTCAAGCATCACATAGCCGGGGTCAGCAACAAGGAACTTTTTGAACTCTTGTGGGAGATTTTGGAAGTTTGCACCCGTTCCATTAATAGTTTTGCTGGAACTTAAGCGGCCAAACTTTGTCCCACGAGGGTTGAATGAACACCGTAGTCTATTGTCTGCATCAAACTCAATGTTCAGGTAGGTGGAGTAGAGTTTTTGCAGTCCTCGGATTTCTTGCACAAGTTTGGCTTGCTTGAGTCCGGGTTTCTTAGCAGTTCCGCGCGCCATCCTTTGTAATGCAAGATCGTCAACAGATTCTTTCCCTTCTTTACTACGGTAAGGTACATATCCGAGTGTGCCATAGAAGTACTCTTTGCAGGCTTTGGGGGAGTTTACATTCAAGGGGTAACCACACAACACGTCAAGTTCATCTTGCTTAATGGCTGCTTTGCGTTGTACCTCTTCCTTTGTTTCTTCAAGGGCTGTTTTGTTTACCAAGATGCCCCGTGTTTGCATGAACATTAACACGGGGAAAAGGTCAAGTGTCATGTGGTAAGCAGGCAGGAACTCGCCATCAGCTAGGTCAGTTTTAACCTTATTCCAAATCTCAAGTGTACAGGCAGAGTCGAGAGCACTGTAAGTGAGGAAGTTATTGTCCATATTACCCTCCGGTCTCTTCACATTCCCCACAGATACCCTCAAAGTAACGACGGTAGTTTTGTGAGGCTGTTATGGCTTCTTCACGAGAAAAGTAAGGGCCATAACACTCTGCATCGTTGCCTTCAAAATACCATCCGCCATCATCATGTTCATGGACACGCCAATTTGTGTTCATTTCAGTCATCCTTAAGGAGCCAGTACTTCATTTTTTCAAGAAACCCAATCATTGTCCATCGGTTACTTACAGCCCCTATTACGTGGATGTCGGTACCGTCCCTCCTGCGCATTACACACATCACATATTCAATGTCTTCTGTACTTAAAGTTTTTTCAATTGTCGTAAACGCCTCCCTCACTTCTTTTGACATTACATCACGTAGGGGTGTTACCGTTCCCATTTAACTGTCCTCTTTAATGTTAGTGAACTTAACCCTGTCCTTCCAATATTCTTGTGCACCACAGTAAATGCTGCCTAGGAAACCAAGGTTCTTTGGCAAGTCAGGGTACATGATGGAGTGAGCAATCATGGTATCCATTACCGGACCACGCACAACCACTCCATTCTTTGACAACAAAAATTGAATGTCGAAGATACCGTTTTGCACAACCTTTGTGGAGTTTGGATTACCCAACACTCGCTGCACACCTTCCCACAACCGCAGTTCATCCTCTTCATTCCAACTTTTTGTGAAAGGAATGACCACTGCAAGGTTTGGGTTGGAACTGAAAGAGATGCAGGCAACCTCATAGTTCAGTACTTCAATGTCAAAGCACACCGTTTCAGCAGCTTCAAAGTACCTTAACCATTCCAGTGCATCCTCCACTCCATCGAAGGTAAAGACAAGTTGACGGTTTGGCCGCGTCAACTCACTTGAAAGGCTTTCGGTTACAGCCTTTTTGAAGTCACTCACAATGAGGTAACGGTACTTGTACATGCCCCGGAGGGAATCACGAGGGTGGTATGTACCTATTACTTTATTGACTGTTCGTACTTCACGGGCAGGTAGAAGGTAGCCACGGTAACGACTCAGGAATGGCGTTCCGGTAAGTGCACAGAACGGCGCTTCACCAAGCGTTACCACAATGTTTGGGTTAAGGGAGTTTAACTCTTCCACAAGTTCTTGTACCACTTCTTTACCGCGGGGTGTGAACTTGCCGTTGGAGTAGTTTGACTCTTCCCCACGTTGTTTAAACAGCGTTGTTACATACACTTCCCCACGTATTAGGTTTGCGTTGTGCAAGCAACGCTCAAACACAGTTCCGTCCGGCCCATTCATTGGCGTGAGCGAACGCATATCAAACCCAGTTGCGCAATCACTCACAAATACAATCTTACTGTTACGATTCCCAACGGCCTTAACAACGGGTGTGTCATTCGGAATGAACATTCTCGTTCCCAAGTTGGGCAAGCACTGCTGCAAGTTCTTTCTTTGGTAGGGTGGCAAGGAGTTTGCGGAGACGAACAACTTGCATGTTTACTTCTTTCTTTTTAACTTTTTTCAGGATTGCTTTTGCAGCGGGTCGCTCCACTTCCCGGCGGTGCCTCCACCCCTGAACTTCCCGCAGCCGCTGCGCAGGCGTGAGTAATTCAAAGGAAGTAACTAAACTTTCTAGTCTCACAGTTACCTCTCTTACTTAATAGTGGTGCCCAAGGCCGGAATCGAACCGGCAAGGTGTTAACCGTTGGATTTTAAGTCCAATGCGTTTACCGTTTCGCCACTTGGGCAAGTAGGCTTTTAAACTCTTGTGAGTTAATGTATTCTTGCGCCTTTTTCCACCTAACTGAACCGATTTCCCAACGGTTTTTAACTTCCCCTGCTGGTGTTATCATAACTGACCAGCCGTCGTAAATGTAAGGGTTTTCTATGTAGATTGGTTCACTAGTCATTACTTCGACTCCTTGAGGGTGCCGTGTCCGTTGTCGCCAAGCACCCCAACGTACAAGGTTTCTGAATCACGCTGACGCCGAGCGTTTCCTTCGACCACATCAGCCCGGTCGTAGTGTCGGTGACTGTGCCATCACCGTTGTCGGTGAAGCGCGTCTTGGTGGTCATGACACGCGCCACTTGTCAACCTCAACAGGTTTCGCAGGGGGGTGTCGTGCGCTCGTGCTCGGCTAGCATCGCGTCTGCAAGCAAAAAGAACTGCGGCACAATACGACTGCCAACCTCGGATGCGTTGCTTGCAAGATAGCCAGTCATGGCCGCTACTGCGATTTGCAAACGCCAGGGCATCTCAGTCTTTACTACTTGCTCGTACATTGCATCTACTCCTCAAATGGCGCCAGTGGCCGGTGCTGATCCCGGCATGACGGGGATATTGCCGCGGATGCCCGAACCATCTGAGCTAACTCCGCGTGAATCAGTGCCTGTTATCCGGTCAGGCTCCGGCCCACGCAAGTAGAGGGGGAGTAACTTGCGCGGTCTTAAAAGTGACCCGAGCTAACAAGTTCCTCAAAAGAGTATCTTGCTTGTCTTAAGCGTAACCCTCGGGTAGCTACGCAGCATTGGTTTCATCGCGGTTCATGGAAACCGAAACCAAAAGCGTTTCCAATAATATTTACCTCTTACTCTTCGCCTCTTCCCCCTTCAAACGAGGGATTACCAGTTTATTGACAATGAAGGGTTCACTGCCAGCTTCACGAGAGGGAAGTTCATCTTGGCGTACTTCCGCCTCAGCCGATGCACCTACCAATTCCATTGCAAGCTTCTCTGTATCAATTCCTTTACTATCATACTTGGTGTTGAAGAGGGCAAGGAACCGGCGCAGCATCAGTGCCTTAAACTTCACACTGTCCACATCATCAGTCTCGGAGGGGAGATTGATGTAGTGGTTGAGATTCATAAAGTTGTTGTCTCCCATAAAACCAATGGAGACTTTCAACATCGGTGAATCATTCTTGCTGCGCATTTCAGTGCAGGAAGTGATTTGCAGTTCATACCGTCCTGTTGGTGCAGTGGAACGCTCCTGTGCATCGTCGAGGTTTACGTTGATGAAAGACATTTACTTTCTCCTTCCTTCGATGGTCGTTTTCAGTAAGAGTAGTAACAGTACTACTGTGATTGGCACAAGTGGAGACATGGGCTGTCCTTATTTTAATAGCCTACCAATTCCTTGGGTAGTTAAATCGCGTGAAAAATCGAGGGTTACATCTTCAAACGAGGCAAGTCCCTTGATTGCAGTACGGATTGTAGCTGTCATCCTGTCGGGAGTGGTTTGAATGCGGTGACGCTTAACTCCTTTACTGTCAACTTCCGTGTCACAGCCAAAAATGTCACTGAACAGGAGTGGAATCTTTGTTTTCAAGCGCCCAGTCATCATTGGGCTGCGGAAAATGCGTTGCGTTAATTGATCTTGTTTGATTTCAATGTGCCCGGTTACCAACACCGTTTTGTTCAAACTAGTTAAGGTGCGGATGATGGAGGTGAAGGCAAGCATTTGCGGACCATAGTCGTCTTGCTGCGGCCATTGGCCGGCCCTTCCGTTGACGGTCAACACTCTATCCATAATGAGGTCAAGGAGAGTGGTTGCGCTGTCAAGTGCAATGGTGTTGAAGTTGTCGAAAAAGCCTTTGTCAAGTTTTTCGTTGAAGTCTTTTTCCCATTCAACGTACAGGTCATTTTTGTGTGCGGTTGTTTTGTCCCCAATGTCTTTACGCAAACTCTTCACGCTAAGGTTAAGTCGGTCAGGTAGGAACTCCTCATAGTCAACATCAAATCCTTTGAGGGACAAAAGGGCGTTGGGATCGAAGAGGTAAGCAAAACGTGGGGCAGGGAGGGTTAAAAGTTGCGTAGTTTTACCACTCCCTGTGTCACCAAGGAGGAGGATTTTGTGGGGAGTTGTGAGAGTAGTGTCTTTGGCGTTGGTCATTTCCTTTCCTCTAGCATACACCTTAGGTCAAAGATTACCTTATTTAATATATCACAAGTGTCTGGCATTCCAGCGTTCCTTAATAGAGGTGCATTTACACGCAGAGCAGAGACTAAACTCAAAGCATGTTCTATGTCGGCACAATCTTGGTGAGCATGCGATCCATCGTCCTGCGCAGCCCAGTCCCCCTGTTCGCGCATGGCGGCGGAGACGACACGCACGATGGCTTCATCGTCTTTTCCGTCACAGCTCACACCATCTGTCGTGCAAAGGCCGTCTATCGTCGGGTCAGGCCAGACGATACGGAACGAGCCACGCATCCCTTTGTTGTTTTCTGCGACGACGTAGCGCCAAAGCGCCGCATCCTTCGCGTTCTCGTCATCCTCCCGCAGCCGCGCGGCAAAGGCGCGGAGCATGTCTGCTACGTTGAAGTCGCCACAATAAACGCGAAAGGATTCGGTCTCGGATGCTGCGGCATCAACTTCTTCTGGTGTGAACTTGTTCATCACTCCCCCTCCGGCATAGGCGGCACGCGGTACAGGTTCATCTCAATTCTCCAAAGTGGCGGCAGCGGCCAGTTTACTTTATGTACTTATCTTTCAGCCAAAGATAAAGGTGACCTGCAACAATTCCTATAACTGCCCCAAGGAGTATGGATGGTAGCAACCCTAAAAAAAAATTGTTTCCATGACTTTAATCCTCTGTCGAAAGAATTGAACTCAACCCCAATTCATCAAACGGTTCCCACCTGTCAAGTACGTACCCAACCGGCGGCTCACTTAACCTTGTTGGGTCCGTAACAGTTCGGCAAATGTCAAGGAATGCACATTTACCATACTTACCAAAACAACTCTCTTCATTTTTCGGAAAACACGTTTTGTCTGTTAGGTTACCTGTTTCCTTAAACACTTCCTCATGTTCCCTAACCGTGCGTACCCAGCTTGTTGTATTAAACACCCACTCCTGCAACAAGGTTGTGTTGTGTGCAATGGGGATTATTTTGAATTGGTCATGTACCTTTTTGTGCACGAGGGCTGCATCTACCCACACGGCATTTACACCTTTGTAATGCAGGTTTGCACCAAACTCGTAACCCTTCACCTGTGAACTTACTCCCCAACTCTCCACATAATCAGGTTGGAAACCTTGCTTAATGGAGTAGGAAGTGGTGGTTTTGTGCTCAATCACCAACCGTTCACCGTTATATTCAATTACCTTGTCCATTTTGCCAATGTACCACGTTCTTTCTAGGTTTGGCATGGGTACGGCAAAAGGCTGTTCGTTACCAACCACAGTGCAGTTTTGCAGCAGCCCCTTACGGGCTTGAATGTAGTGGTAAAACATTTCGGAGGCCACGCCGGGTGTGCGAGGGGCAAAAAAGTCTTCCTCTTCCATTGTTAGGGAGGGGTTTAACCCTTCGCCTGTCCACGTTTCAAGAAACTTTGTCATCGTACCGGCAAGTAAACTGTCAGTGCTTAACTCATTGGCATGCGCCCACAAGTATTCAAGACCGGCATGCCAGCTTAACCCGAAGGTTAGTGGGAGTGCATTACCCTCCCTGCGCCAGCCGAGTATATGTCTAATAAAGTACGAACGAGGGCATGTTTTGAAGTCTGCCAACCTACTGTTATCGTAGTAGTTAATCTTGCTCACGTTAAGCCCCTTCATAGGTTACGAGTACTTGTGGTTCGTAATAATCACCTTTGTGGATCAGGAAGTTTACCTTACCAAAGCGTTCAATTAGAATTGCGGTTGCAGCACAACACAAACTAACCAAGCCGGTTAGGACGATGTAATCGTCGTATTCGGCTTTTTCCAAATAGGGGTGCAACAGACGGTAGCAGTAGCTTATGTCTTTCTTCACAAAGCCACGGCTGCAAATTATGATTTCACCAAACTTTTCCGCTTCGGTGTAATCATAACCGCCATCATTAAGGATGAAAACCTTACTCACGAGGAGCTCCCATTACACACTTTCTACACTGGAAAAGGTACCACACCCCACCATTAACCTGCTGGCGAAGTGTGGTACCGAGTGGGTTACTTTCCGAGTGAAGCCAAGACAGCCTTGCGCTGTTCGGGAGTGAGGGTAGACAGCAGTGCAGCTGCCTTTTCCTGCGGGGTTTTGCGAGGCTGCCGAGACTTTTCCGACAACTTGTACGCACGAACAAACTTCATAATGTCCGCCGGAGCCTTCTTGATGTGTCGACGAACAATTCCCGCAACATCATTGGTAATGCGATCGCACACTGCCTTCAACACTGCACCTTCACCAAACTGCTCAACGGCATGTGCAACACTGCTTGGCAGACTGTGTTCCACCACAACGGGGGTTGTGTGCGTCTTAGTCTTTACGCTGATCTTCATGCTACTTTCCTCTTTGTGTGCGCAATTGCGCGGTTGTGCCCTTTGGTAAGGGCGGAAAATTGGGGAAGGTGAAGGGTGTTGTATGTTTTGTGGGCTTTGTGATGGTTACCATACCACCCTGTCAGGGGGAATGCAATAACCGTTCGTCGGCTTGTTGCGGTGCATCATACAACACCCTTAAAGTTCCTACCCTCGGCCACCATCGTTTACCCGTTTCATCCTCAACTACATAACTCTCAAACTCCCGGTAGTAGCCTATTTTCTGCAACTCTTTCCACGTCACTTCGGGGTAAGTCGCTGGGGGCTTTGTTATTGTTGGATACTGTCCATACTCTACTACTTCAACAATTACACCAGTGTGTAAAGGTTTAAGCTTAGAGCTTTGCCAAGCCACACGCTGGCCTAACTTAAACCTTCCCTTACCCCGATTGAAAAGCGGTTCACTCAACTGTACTTTCTCCGCAGATCACTAACTTTTGTTTTGACTTCTTTGTAGTTAGCCACAATCTTCTCACAAATCTCTGGCTGTGTTAGAGTAAGCCACCGGCTAGCAAGTTCGCTTGTATTGTCAACTTGGGTTGTTCTGAACAGGCAAGGAAAACACTCAGCGTAGTAACGTTGACCACGCATGTAGACATGTGCATTTTTCCCGCATGTAGGACACAGAAGCGGAGTTTCAAGTTTTATCTCGCGCTCCAACATTTTGCTCACCTCTTCGATTGAGTCGTAGTAAGAACAAAGGCACACAGAGTTCTCCAAGTCAGAAGAGTTTGAGGAGTAAAATGCAAAGGCACTGCACAAAAACAGTGTATACAATGCCAGTTAAGATTCCACTTTCAAAGTTGGGAGTGGGCTTTTGCATTTTGGTTTCCTAGAGAACGTACCAGTTTGTAGTGGAGGTTCCAACAGAAGACTTCTTTTCTTTCTTCGTAAGGGGGCGAAGTCTTCCGTTTTTCCACGTAGCTGTAGGAGCATCCTGCGCTTCAAATATTCCATAATCTTCCGCAGTCGGCCAAAAGTCAACTTTGTGTTCAGCATAACTCTCAGCCTCACTAGGCAAACGAAACCTCGGTGTGAAAACACGGTAAAAATCTTCCGTTGTCAGTCTCACAAATGCCCGATAACTGACAGGAACCTTTGGTTGTGATTTCATTTCATTCTCCAAGCAGGGAAGTTAACTCACGTTCATCTTTTGCAGTCCACTTTTTCCGGTTAAACTCTTTTTTTACTTTTAATTCTTCAATTCGCAGGCTTCTCCTTTCGTCAGTAGGGGGAGTTAGGGATGGTGCATGGGTTGTATTCAGTGCATTTGTGGTCAACAGTTGGGATTCGCGTGACTTTTTTGCAGCTTCCCAGTTGTTTAAGGTTTCAGTGTACTCAAACCCGTCACGGGTAGGGACGAAGTTTAAGCTACGTAGAGTTGCAAAGGAAATGGCAAGTGCGCTGTTAACAATTGTAGCAAGGGAGTAGTTTTCGGGCAACGCACCAGTTTTCTTAACTACATCAAAGGCAGTTAAGATGTCTTCGGGCCGTACACGAATGGTGATTACCTTACCGGGTTTCATTTTTTTACTCCTACAAAGTTTATCTTTTTACCCTCAGGCCCAACCCTTACTGCCGTGTTATGCCTAAGATCAGCATAAACTGAAAGACCAACATTCATGATAATTATGGGAATACCACTCTTTGTACTTGGACACACTAACCAATGGTCTGCGGGGAAATAGTTAACTTTCATTTTTTCCCGTTTCCCTAATGGTTATGGTGGGAGGGGATAATAAAATCTGAAGGAATATCTTATATTCTATAAGAAGATAAACAGAAATGAGTTTTGGTTTCATGACTACACACTTTCCAATAGGCTTGTCAGTGGTAGAGTACACTTTTTCCCCTCCTTGCGATATTTAATCTTCATTTCTAGGTTCCCTCCTTTTAGTTTTTACTCGAATGATATAAACTTTATTCCCATTCTGGTGCTGCCCGTCCTATTTGTCTTTACACTTTTATATCTATCCCCTGAGTGATAAATAGATATTCCGTTAGGCCTAAGAAATATAGATACACCCCCTATATAGGGGTGCTTAACGAGCAGCTTGTTTTGATTTTCATATTTAATTTTCACTTAGAAACCTTTACCTTAATTAGTCCAAGACATGCTTAAAGTAATCATTTATTTCAACTCTTCCACTAGGTGTCACCTTGACATAAACATGTTCCGAAGTTTAAGCTACGAGTGCTCCGGTTTTCTTAACTACGTCAAAAGCAGTTAAGATGTCCTCTGGACGCACCCTAATTGTAATTACTTTACCGGGTTTCATGGGGATTCCCTCTTCTCGATATGAACTCTATTATATATACTAATTACACTATTATATCTACCATTTGATTGGCAAAAACTTATTCCAATACAGGTAAAAAAAATACTTTCCCCATCCTTGGGATGCTTAACTAAGTAGTTGTCTTTATTTCTATAGGTTGCTTTCATCTAAAGGCCTTTACTTTTTACGTTAGAGAGGTAATTTTAAGGATATTTTTATTTTGTTGCCATTTTAATTCCAATCCAAAACATGATGAAAGTAATCCCTTATCTCAACTTGCCCCCCATACGTCACCTTGAAGTAAAGGTGTTCCGTCATTAAGTTACGACGAATATCTATTTCCCTTGGTTGGAAGTAGATAAGGTAACGGTTTGAACCGAAGGGGGAGTTTAACCACTGAAGGAGGGGATCGTATTTAACTTTCATTTCCGTTTTCCAGAAGATTCAAGCAGTTGAAAAATTATCTTAACCTTTTGTGTATACATTATCCATCTATCTTCAAATGTACCTGATATTCTTCCGGGGATTTCGCTTATAGCTATTCCATCAAAACTTACGAAAAGGTGTGTGCGGAGTTGTTGTTTCTCAATCCAACCTTCTTCGGGAACGAACCTAACTTTCATTTCTACCCCCCTCCTTGGGAATATTTATATAAACCTTCTCCTGAGTAATGTTCATTGAGACATAAATGCGAGCATTAGGCCGAACTGAAATAGTAGTGTTTTTAATAATAAGATAAAAGTCGCTACCTTTTGTTGTAGTAATTATGCACTGATCCATCGGAAAATAGATAGTTTTCACTTTCCTTCATCCAGACTAACAACCGAATCCACTGGACGCACATTCAGAAGTCGCTGGTCTTTACCAGTAAGTAGCCAAATAATCGGTGGCAATCCCTGCGTGTGTGCAGGTTCGTAAAACTCACCATCCGTTATGATGATGATTGCGCTTGGATTCCATACGCTAATAAGGTTAAGGGCTGACGCAATGTTAGTTCCGCCGCCAACATCGGGAGTTTGGTCAACTGAATGTATCCACTGCGCACTAGTGGCCCACAACATTAATCGGCAATCAACGTCACGGTTTGTGCCTGTGGCGATTGCAAGCATTTGTGGTACAAGGGACTGCATACTACCGCTTACGTCCAGCGCACAAGCTACGCGGTGGCGCGGCGCGCTCACACTGCCACGCATGCCTACAACGCGGCCTTCCCGTAGCCAACTCCGGGTACGAGCACGTGTAAACCCATTTGTGGGGTTAACCCGTTGAAGGGTGCGCCGTAGGGCAGTAAGTACCCGTGGTTCAGTTTTCGGAACAACCCTAACTCTGTATGAGTTAGGTTTAAGCTTAAGGTCTGCACCAATGCCAGCCGGCAGATCAAGGATTGCCCTAATGTGATGCTTTTCGCACTCTTCTTGTGAACCTTCCGGTTCCAAAACGTGCATATCTTCCGGAACCTCCATTCCGGAATTTACCATTAAGTCGTAAATAACTTGAGTAGTAGGGGGAATGTTTGGCAACTCACTTCCATTGGGCAACTTTGCTTTCAGCTCTTCCCAAGTTACTACACCACCAAAGGCAGTTCGTAACTGTGCCAATTCACTTGGTGCCAATTTGTAGTTAATTGGTGCGTCGGCTGCAACGTTCCATGTTTTCGGTTGCTTCACAGTACTCAAACAGTCTCCACGCCAAATGTGTGCAAACTCGTGCATCAGCAATGCATTACGTATTTCCCCCGTTAAGGTTAGGGCATTTTCACCAAGGTGCAGTACATAACCTTTGTCGGTTAACTGCACGCCGGCAGTCGGTATGTCCGATTGCCGAACTTGGCGGATATGTTTGATTGCCCATTCCTTAATATCAATGGGCAACGTGTTAAAGTACCAATCAAGGGAAATCATTTTGCAGCCTCGCGTGCGTCACGCAGTTGTTTGCCTCGGGTAAGTGCGCGTACTAGCATTTCCGCAACTTCCGTAGTTGTGTGCGGTTCCAGCAGGTCAAACTCGCCATTTGCGTCTACAGGTTGTGCGATGACGTTTTGAATCATCGCCTTTTGCAATGTCACCAATTCATCTGGGGACACAACTTCTAGCAAACGTGCAAGGGTACGTTCCACCACTTCGAGTGGAAGGTTACGGCGAGTCCACAACTCTGGGTAGATATGTGCAAGCTGCTGTCCGTTTAAGGCTTCCACTTTTTCCGGGCATTCGGCCAACACGTCAATTAACCCTTTGCTGGTAACTGACACACTTGCCGAGTTGAGCCAATCCAATACTTCCGGAACCAGTGGCGGAGTGATGATACCCTGTACCGTGGTATTCAGTACATCACTTGCAACACCACTGCGGGCAAACCCAACAAGCCAATCAAGTTGGCGCGGACTCGGCTCGTCAAGTACTGGTAAATCAAGGTCGCGACGGCCACTAAGGAATGTCGGCTTGTTAATGGAATGCTTTTTTGCGATCCAATCCATGTCCGGGTAAATTGGCAGGAATGCAAGGCGAGCACTCAAAGCTTTTCCGGTTTCATCGCTTAGCCACACGCTGCGCTCAACCGGCTGACAAGCAGCAAGAAAACATGCGTCCACGTCACGGTCACGAAGTTTGCGTGAAGTAAGCAACGTCAGGATGGTTGCCCAATGATCGGGCTTCGCCTTGTCAATTTCATCGAGGAAGATAAGTTTTTCCCCTTCTTCCGTTGCCCAGCCGGGCAGTATCCACTCTGCCGTTTTGCCCATAATGCGTGGCAAGCCAGAAATATCTTCAGGCATCATCGTACCAAGCAAAAGAGTGTGCAGGGTACGGTGCAGGTTAGTGGCAAGCGCACTACTGCGGGCAGTCTTACCCGTACCAGTTGTGCCAACAAAACAGGGCCATACAACCGCTTCACTGGTTGGCAGCGTGGCGTTGTATTGCAATATTGAAAGCGCTACGTTTTCCATTGTTTATTCCTTTTCGTTGTGGGCTTGTGCGGGTTTCGAGTAAAAACTAAAAGGAAGATTATTTTTTTATTACCAATTCCTGCATATCCACTCTAATCTATTGTGGATGTATATATCAAAACCAAGGCCATTAATCATTAAGCTTACTTTCATCTTATCGTAGTCGTAGATATGTATAGTAAGTAAGTGGCTACCAAAAAAGATCAGCTTATTTTCCAGTGCCCCCTTTTGTGTAAGGTGCATTCTCATTGTTCCGTTCCTTCTACCGTTAATTTTTTCTTTAGTTCAGTCCGTGGGCATATAATACATATTCTATTGTTCCCCACAATACTTAAGGATACAAACTCAACTACATCCCTACGAAAGGGGTTTATTAAACTGAGAAGGTGGGTTGGGGAATAGCCAATCACCAATATTTTTCGTTTATCTTTTATTATTAGAAAATCTTCCCACTTCTTTTGTAAGATTTTCATACCCCTAACCTCCCATCCCATACTCAAAAGTGAATGGGTCACTGGCATCCTGCAATCGATGGCCGTGGACGTACACTGCAAATGCAAACTTTACAGTCCCAACTCGAACTGGAAAGTTAAATGCATCGGAAATGGCGTTCAAGCGAGAGTTTGTAGTACGCGTAGCCCAGCCGCAGGATGCAAACTCAACTTGCAATCTGTCGTCCCCCAAACTTTTAATGCACGCAATTTGATTGTTATGCAAGAACACTTTACGTATACCCTCCAAACCGTTAACTTCAACGCGAGTGTTGGCAGATTGCCAGTTTTGCCAGCCCTTCAAGGCCTTCACCATGTTTTGTTCAATATTACGCATTTTTGTTGTCCTCTCGTTGGGAGAAACTTTCAACTTTAGTTTTAGTTTTCACAAGTTAGAGTACCTCGATAGGTTAGATGCTATCTTACACCGACTGTTGCACCTGCAACCCGCCTTGACACAATTGTTCACAATATTGTGCAGTGCATCAATCAGTTGTCTGGGCAACCTTCCCTTGTGTGCCCCGTTGGGCTGGCCACCTACCTGCCTAGCTTTGCTAGGCCGCACACTGCCACTCCTTACCCTTACCTAATTCCTGTAACTGCGTTGTGTGTTACCTAATTAACGGAACGTGTTGCAGGTGCAATGTGTTGGAACCCCCCATCCTCGCCCGGTCAAGGGGCATTTAATGATTTGTTTCTTTTTTTTATTTTTTTTTTTAACAAACGAAAACTCGCGCGCGAAGGTAAATGAGCATGGGGGGTTGCAACACGTTGGACCTATTGGCCTACAACACCATTTTTCAATCACTAAACAAACCTGCCCACAAAAAATAACAAAAAACCCCACACTTTTCAGTGTGGGGTTTGTTTTTGTGTAGTTAATTGCTTACTTTGCAAGCGTGCTCCGCAAAGCTGTGAGGGTAGTCGCATCTGACATTGCCCATTCACACAAGGTATGTGTAAGTCTTGATTTCCTCTTTGCCTTGGCATCGTCTAGGATGCGATTCGCATAGGCAATGACACCAAACTCCAGCTCGGCAATACGCTTTGTAATCTGCTCGTTGTTATGCATGGCAGTTACTCCGCGATTTCCAGGCCACGTTCAGCGCACAGTGCAATCAGTTCTTCACGCGTAAGTGTGCGGGCGGCTGCCAGCGGATCACGCTTGCGCGTGCCGAAGTCGCACACTTTGTATGTGTACGTAGCGGGTACATGCCCGGCCGCCTTGAACCGCTGTGCCATGCCTTGCAGCACGCGCTCAGCAGCCAGTTCCTGCACTAGCTCCGCGTCCATGCCAGCCCAGTCCAAGGTGACGGCGCACTCGGACAGTTTCTTCGGCTGTCCACGTTCGGCCATGTTAACCTTCAGGTTGTGCGTTGTGTTGTTCATGGTGCAGTCCTCGACGTGTAGTGCATGCCAGTTGCATGCACTTCGTTAGATGCATGCATCGTTGCAGCATTGCACTTCAATTGCAAACAATTGTAAACAACTTTCACTGACCATCGTGCAGCGTTCGCGCGCGCAGTGAGGCATGCCGGGGGAAACTTCGCGGCAATGAAAAAAAGGCGAAATGCACCATTCCCCCAGCGCACAACTCAAAAGTTTTGTTAACTCCACTTAACAACTATCACCCTTTGTGTTTACACTGTTAACTTAGGTTAGTGTGCTGTTTGGTGTCAGCTTGAGGTAGGAGGGAAAAGGGTGTTGACAAGGGGCGGCGGAGTTGGTACAGTGAAGGTGAGCGCCGCAGACGCTCCCACCTGCGTCCAAGAGTACTACCCTATGCTACCCTACCAATCCCTCCTTGAAATGCTGTCAGAAGGCCAGCGCAGGGCCTTGGCAGCGGTTCGGGTTGCCCTGACTGAGGTACCAGCTCATGCGCAAGTCCCTATCCACGTCCATGCGGCAGCCCCGCATGCCGGGGGTGAAAAACCACATGCAAATGCTGAACCGTTTGTTCACCAAAACTCACGGTAAAACTGTCAGCAAACCCCACAAGGTTATTCGCTTCAAAATGCCTCGTGGGTTAATCGGTAACTAACAGGAAGAGTGGAACGTGGAAAGTTTTGTGCAAACCAAGATTGAAAACTTGCCCGAAGCCGCGGAGGGTGAAGAGCTGCCCGAACGTTGGCTCTTGAAAGAATTAAAAGGTAAACACAAAAACATCTGTTCTCTCATTGCACAAGGTGTTCAACGCAAGCAGGTGGCTTCCATCTGCGGCGTAACACCTGAATATGTAAGTATGCTGCTGCGTCAGCCACTGTGCATGGAATATGTTGCAAAACTAAATGAAGCTGTTGACGTGCAACTTGAGGCAATGCATGGCGCAGCAGTGGAGGCCATTGGTTCAACCCTTCGTGAAGGTACATTTGAAGACAAGATAAAGGCTGCACGTCTCCAGATGGAGGCAACAGGTCGTGTCGGTCCGCGAGTTCAAGCCCAAACTCAAACACCTTCCAATGACAGATTGGAGCATCTTGCGGACCGACTTCTTAACTTACTCGGTAAACAACGTGGGAGAGTTTACGATGGCGAAGCAATTGAAGTTGACACCGTTGGAGAGCGGACCAATTCATCCACGGAAGGCTCTTGCAATGGGGCGCTTGCCTGAACCTGCCCGCTTCATGGCCTCACGTTTTAGGAAGAAGTTTGCGCGGGTTCCTAACCTTAACCTGCCAAACAGGAGTAAGTAAATGGCTATTCACATTAAGGCTTCCCACAAAGGTAGGTTGCACAAGGCCCTCGGGGTGGCAGCGGGCAAAAAGATTCCTGCCAGCAAACTTGCCAAGGCGGCCAAGTCAAAGAACCCTGCAATGCGTAAAATGGCTAACTTCGCCAAAAACGCAAAGAAGTGGGCACACAAGTGACCTCCATCATAACCCCCCTTTTGTTAATGGGTGAAACCTACCCTATAACCTTCAACTTCGGGGTTCAACTTGCAGTGGGCGAAACCATTAGCGGTGCTACATGCACCGCTATTGTTTTTTCCGGTACAGACAATACTCCCAGCACCATTCTAAGTGGTTCACCAACTATTTCCACCCCAACAGCAACCCAGTTGGTTACCAGTAATGCCAACTCAGAAGGTGTCATCTACGAAGTAACGTGTGTGGTTACCACAAGTGCAACGCACGTGTTCAGTCAAAGTTCCAAGATTGCTTTTGTAACGCCCGGTGGTTCTTTTGCAGGTAACGGAACTTGAGTGACTACTCTCCTAACCCACGCATGGAAACGCGTTGTTGACGTAGTTCCATTCACTTTTGACTTTACCCAGCAGTTGCAGGCTGGTGAAACAATAACCCTTTCAACTGCATTGGTTGGTGTACAGGTTTTTGCGGGGTATGACCCCAATCCAAGTGACTTGTTGTATGGAGGGGCGTTCGTTGACCTTACCAATGCAAATGCCTTTATTCAATCTATTCAACATGGTCTTGACGGTGTAGTTTATAACCTGATTGCAAGTGTACAAACCAGCTCAAACAGACTCATCTTTCAAACCTGCAAGCTTGCAATTCTTTTACGTGGTTTGCCTGCTAGTGGGATTATTGTTCCATTTTACCTCACTAGCCGACCTTACCCGTTAGACCAGAGTGAGTCTTTTCAGGTTTCAGTTATCCTTGAAAGTGGGAGTTTACTTTACAACCCTCGGTGGGAAGAGGGGTTAACAGTTTCAACTCTCCCACTCAGTGGAGTTTTGGTTGGTGCATTAGTTACTTATGCAAACCCCCCTGAAGGCATAACAGTTTCGGCTTTGGTACTTTCGGGAGCTTTAAATGTTGGGTTAATTCTTTACACCTCTCCCAGTGAAAACCTCCAAGTTTCTATTCTACCCCTATCAGGCAACCTTCAAGTAGGATTAGTAAATTATGCTATCCCCGGAGAGGGGATAGTTGTTTCTATAACACCCCTTTCGGGAGTCTTAGCATGACCCACTTAACACTTCAAAGAGCCTTTTGTGGAAAGTTTAAGCTTACCGTTCTTAAAGCCGACGGAAGCGTTAAACAAGAAACTGAGTGGTTTGATAACTTAATTACCAACATGGGGTTGGATCAGATAGCTAACTCACAGGGGAGTAATGGGATAACTGAGGATAATTTTATAGGAATGGCAGCCTACACAGGAACAGGAAACACTGCCCCAGCCTATACAGACACTACAATGACAAGTGTTTTAGGTACTGTTTATTCTAATGGGACGCCTTTTGTAAATGGTACTTATGTTCCCGGCTCTTCTCCTTATTGGAGTTGGATCGCTACTTACAACTTCCCTACTGGAAGTACAACTGGAAACATTGCTGAGGTTGGTATAGGTGATCAGATCGGTGCATTGCCAATGGCTACTCAGTACCTCTTTAGCCATGCTTTAGTTATGGTAGGTGGATCCCCCGGAACTATTACAGTTCTCTCTTCTGAAGCCCTTACCTTAACCTATGAACTTCGTGAATACATAAATGTAGTTACTCAAACCGGAAATGTTACAATTAGTGGAACAGTTTACTCTCTCTCTTGGTTGCCTTACAACATTGGAACCCCTGTAAACGGTAAATCCATTGTGGGGGAACATGTTAATCAATTAGTGGCTTACAACGGCTCACTTGGTAGTGTTACGGGAATCCCGAGTGGTTCAAGTGGTGGGAGCACCGGGGCAATTACAAACGCTGGATACACAATCGGTAATTATTACTTAGACATAACATGGAACTTTGCACTTTCTGATGGTAACCTAACAGGGGGGATCACTGCCATCACCATGAGCACTAATTGGCATAAATACCAAATAGGGTTTACGCCAGCCATTCCAAAAGACAACACCAAAACCCTTCAACTAACCATCCGCTGCGGTTGGGGGCGTTATTAAGTGCTGCCGGGTAACGTTTTATCTACAAGTTTAATTTTTGGGGATTTTTTATCCCCTGACAACCTACCTTTATCTCCTGAATACTCCTACCAACTGGGGGGAGTCGGGATACAAAACCCAACCTTAGGATTACAATACCAAACTTGGTTAGCAAAACTTTATAATCAAAACTTAGCCTCTTCCTACATAACACTCCAAGCACCAAACACACCAGAGTTTACCTACTATTCTTACCCTTACATTTCCAGCATTTCACTTGCCTTCGACCAAAACATGTTTCCCTTTTTAGCTTACACTTCAGCAACAGGAGCATTTTTTTACTGGTACGACACTACCCAGCTTACATATAAAAACACTCCCCTTCCACTGGGAACAAGTAGTGTTAGTTGTACTTTTGATGATAAAAGGCGCTTGAATACTGAAAGTGGAACTACAGATATAATTGTAGCCTACATAAATAACTTAAACCTTTACTTTCGCCAAGAGCGTGACAGGTATACCATTGAATACTTCCTTGCCGGTCCGTTGGCTATGTATAATCCCGTAATAGCTAAGGTAGGCATGTGTACTACAGATAGGTTACTTTTTCAGGTGAATGCTGACCTTTATGGGTAGATGGGCTGGGCTTTTTCCCGGAGACAGGCGGCTGAAGGCCGCCACGGTGGGCCGGAGCGGGGAGGTCGTGACCTGAAGGTCAGCGAGGACTCAAATGGTAACTTTAACCGGGGATTTGATTGAAGCTTTTTCGGGAACATTCCTGTCCCCACGTTATGATTCACCTGTTGTAACTCCAAACTGGCACCGTGAAGCATGGAACTTGTATGCAACTGGTGGGAGTCGTGTTGCTTGTGTTGCTCCTCGTGATCACGCCAAGTCAACTGCGCTAACCTACGACTACATCCTTGCTGAACTTTGTTTCCGTTCCAGTGATTACTGTATCCTAATTGGCAGCACCGAGCCAAAAGCAAGTGAGCAGTTGTCTAACTTAAGTGAAGAGTTAAGAGAAAACACAGACTTGCGGAACGAGTTTGGTATTGCAGAGTTTGAAGTAGACCAGAAAACAGAAATCATTGTGCGATGTACAGATGGTCACAGGTTTAGGTTACTTGCCCGTGGTGCGGAACAAAAGATTCGTGGTGCAATGTGGAAAGGTAAGCGTCCAAACCTCATTGTTTGTGATGATATGGAAGATGATGAGCAGGTTGAAAGCACGGTAAGGCGTAAAAAGTTCAGGGATTGGTTCTTCCGTGCTGCCGTACAAGCCCTTTCGGTTAGCGGTAAGATAAGGGTACATGGAACAATCCTGCATGAAGATGCACTGTTGGTGCACCTAAGCCGCAACCCAAGTTGGAAGTTTCTCTTTTACAAGGCTCACGAAAGTTACAGTGACTTCACAAACATTCTGTGGCCTGAAAAGTGGAGTGCTGAACGGCTGCGTGCACGTCAACAAGAGTTTGAATCCAGTGGTGATGCTGCCGGCTACTCCCAAGAGTTCCTTAACAACCCTCTCGGCCATGCTGACTCCTACTTAAAGCGTGACCAATTCATTGAAATGACCGAAGATGACTTTAAGCGTGAAAAACGTTACATAATTGGAAGTGACTTGGCTGTTTCAAAGGCTGACAAGGCTAACCGAACTTCTTTTACGGTTGGAGGTCAAGACATGGAAAACTTACTCCATATTGTTGACCAAAGGGTTGGACGTTGGACAACTGATGAATGGATTGAAGTGATGTTTGAGCTGGATGCGCAGTGGCAACCTGAGTTGTTTATTGTGGAAAAAGGTCCAATTTGGGCTTCTTTGTACCCCTTAATACGTAACGAAATGCAAAAAAGGGACCACTGGATTAATTTTTACCCAATCGCCCCTAGTAAGGATAAAGCAGTTCGTGGCCGCAGCTTCCAGCGCCGAATGCTTGGTCATGGAGTTCGTTTTAACTCCAAGGCTGATTGGTATGGTGGTTATCTAGATGAGTTACTTCGCTTCACTGGCGTAACACAGGCCGTGTTGGATGACCAATTTGACTCCACTGCCTACGTAAGTTTAGGTTTTGACAAACTCGGTGATGTTGAAGATGAAGAGGACTTCAACAGTGATGGGGAAGATGAAGAGTTTGCCCGCACAACGGTTGAAGAGTTACTGGGCCGCAGTTCGGTCACTGGTTACTGAAAGGAGTTAATGTGTTAAACCTAGAACGTCACATAACCCTCAATGAGGCTTCAATTAACTCCCCAAACCTATGTGACCAACTTTCAAGCGAAGATTTGGTCGCAATTGGTGCGTGGTGTTCTCACCAGTATGACATTGATAAGGAAAGCCGGGAACGTTGGGAAAAGAGAAATGAAAGTGCAATGGATCTTGCACTTCAAGTGCAGAAAACCAAAACATTCCCGTGGCAGGGTGCCAGTAATGTTGTGTTTCCCCTTGTTACAGTGGCGTGCCTGCAATTCCACGCCCGTGCTTACCCCTCAATCGTTAACGGAAGGAGTGTTGTAAATTGTAGGGTGTTTGGTGATGATCCAACCGGGCAACTACATGAACGTGCACGCAGAATTGGTCAGTACATGAGTTGGCAGGTACTCGAACAGGATGAATGTTGGGAAGAGGACATGGACATGGCCCTCTTACTGACTGGTATTAGTGGGGGTGTTTGGAAAAAGACCTACTTCGACCCAACACTTGACCACAGTGTCAGTGAAGTTGTGTTACCCAAAGACTTTGTAATCAACTACTGGGCCAAGTCAACTGACCGTGTTCCAAAGACTCATGTAACCTATCTAACTCGTAATACCATTCACGAGCGGGTAGTTAGTGGCATCTTCAATGATGTGTTGAGTGAAGAATGGTACACAGGTGGAGTAGTTGCACAAAAGACAACGGAGAGTTTGAGGGCTGACCAGCGGCAAGGCGTTACCGAACCCCAAGTCAGTGAAGTCACTCCTTTTGCATGCCTTGAACAACACACATACCTTGACCTTGATGGTGATGGTTATGCTGAACCCGTCATTGTTACCTTTGAGGAGGTAACCAAAACAGTCCTGCGCATTGTGTACCGTTTTGATTCCATGTCTCAGGTTATGTACGCAAAGGATGGCAGGTTGTTAAAGATTAAGGCAACAGAGTATTTTACAAAGATTCCCTTCATCCCCAGTCCAGATGGGGGAATTTACGACATTGGCTTCGGCACACTCCTCGGACCACTTAACGAAAGTGTCAACTCAGCCATTAACCAGTTAATTGACAGTTCAACGCTGTCCAACACCGCAGGTGGCTTCCTTGCCCGTGGTGCAAAGATTCGTGGTGGTATTTACGAGTTCAGTCCCTTTTCATGGAACCGCGTTGACTCGACAGGCGATGATTTACGTAAATCCCTTATCCCACTCCCTGTGCGTGAACCGAGTCCGGTTTTGTTCCAATTACTTAATTTGTTAATTGACTACACCAACAAGGTGAGTGGTGCAACAGACATGTTAACTGGTGTGAACCCCGGTCAAAACACCCCTGCTGAAACAAGCAGGTCAATGGTTGAACAAGGTCAGAAGATTTACAGTGCCATCTTCAAGCGCATCTGGCGTGGCTTAAAACACGAGTTTCGTAAACTCTACATTTTGAACTCAATTCATCTTCCGGAACAAATTACTTTTGCCGGTGTACCTGCATTCCTCAAGAGAAGCGACTTTCTGATTGGCTCAACTGACATTGCTCCTAGTGCTGATCCTGCCATTACCAGTGATGCAACCAAGTTTACCCAAGCTCAAATCATTCGGCAGGCTGCAATGTCCAACCCTGCCTACAACATTGATGAAGCTGAAACGCGATTCCTTGAAGCGTTGCAAGTGGACGATGTGAAGTCACTGTACCTTGGCATGCAGCACGCACGTCCAATAATGACCCCACAAATCATGGTCCAGCAGTTAAAGAACCAATCCCTCCAACAGAAGTATGAATACGAAAAGATGAAGTTCATTGCAACCTTAATGGAACAGCGTTCCTTCAACCAAGCAAAGATCGTCAACCTGTACGCTCAGGCTGCATTGTTCCAAGAACAGGCCGGTGGAGAAAAGAATGCTGCAAAAATCGCAGAGTTCACCACTACCATTGAAGCCCTTAAAACACACATTGAAACCATTAACAATGCCATAAAGGCAGCACAAGAAGGTGCAGGAGAAGGAAATGACCCAAACCAACCACAACCCCAAGGTAACAATCAGTCCGGAGGAGTTCAAGGGATGGATGGACCATCCGGTAACGGAAGTCCTACACCAATGGCTCTCGGCGCAGCGGCAGCGCCTGATGGAGGATTGGGCTAACGGTAACTTCACTGGCACCTTTACAACTGAAATGGCAGTAAAGAATGCGGGTGCAACAGGTGCATGCAGTGCTTACCAACAGGTTCTTGACTTAACTTTTGAGGACATTCAGAATGATTAATACCTCCGGTTTGATCCCACTGGGAAGGGCAGTTTTAGTCAAGCCTTACATGCCAGAGATTAAAGCAGGTTCCATCATCTTGCCACCTGACGTGCTGGCAAAAACTCAAACGCTTGACCAGCGTGCAATTGTTGTTGAGGTTGGTCCGGTTGCTTGGGCAAATGAACCCACCCCAAGAGCAAAGGTTGGTGACAAGGTAATGGTTGCAAAGTTTTCCGGTGTAATGGCAGTAGGCCCAGCAGATGGTCAACAGTACCGTATCATTAATGATAGTGATATTTTTGCTGGTATTGTTTCAGAGCAGAGTGAGGAGAAGCAAGCATGAGCGGTGAACAGGGTGACTTATTTGAAGGGACAGCGGATGCCCCTACGGGCACGCAGGGCTTGACAATGGAGCAGGAAGCTCGTAACATGGGCTGGCGTCCGCAGGAGGAGTTTCATGGCCCCCAAGACGCGTGGGTTGACGCAGAGGAGTTCGTGGAGCGTGGCAAGCACATACTCCCAATCCTAACGCAGAACAACCGCAGGTTGCAGGGTGAACTTTCAGTAAGAGACCAGAAAATTGCTGGACTACAAAGTGCCTTAAGTGAAAACCAAGAAGCCGTAAAGGCACTCCAAGAGCACTACAAAGAAAGTACGAAACGCGCAGTTGAGCAAGCCAAGCAAGAAGTAATCTCCCAACTCCGTGCTGCAAAGGAAGCTGGGAACATTGATGATGAACTTGCCTTAACAGAGCAATTGCAAGGCTTGCGTGAAGCAGAGAAAGAAGTAGGTGCTGCAACGGTACCTAAGAAAGAGTCTGTTACTCCCCCCACTGAACTTCACCCCGACGTTGTTGCATGGCAACAGAAAAACTCTTGGTTTGGAGTTGACAATGAGCGCACTCAAAACATTATTCGTATCAGTGCTGCACTTAGGGCAGCGGGTAATACAATGGCTCCGAAAGAGTTTGGGGAAGAACTTTTGAGGATTGAAAAGATGCAGCAGCAGTTGATCTTGGGGAATGGGACAAGCAAAGTTTCGGGTGTGTCGAGTGGTGGAACTCCGGTGGGCAGTTCGGGTGGGAAGGGATTTGCTAGTTTACCCGCTGACGCCAAGAGGGAGTGCCATAATTTCGCTACTAAAGTGGTTGGCCCAAACCGAGTGTACAAAACCATGAAAGATTGGGAAACTCAATACGCCAAAGACTACTATGGAGAGGGCTGATGGAACTTCATCCAACCGAGTTTCTTCCATTTGACCTCTTTTTTGCTTCGATTGTTGGGATGAACCTACACCCCGGCGCAGAACGTGATGGGGCTAAACGTAAATCCCTTGTGGAGTGTGCAACTCTCGCACTGCACATGATCGAAGTACGGCGTCAACTCATTTACCAAAACACACCTGTTAAAAGTGAGGAAAGCAGACATGAGCAAGCACACTGAAAACCCCAGTAATGAAAAGCGCCCATTGCCACCGAACTTTCGCCCAATGGCGACGGGGGTTTTACGGTTAAAGGTACCTGAAAGGGATGGGTTCCACCGTCATTGGTTTCGTGGCACACCAGATCGAATTGCCCAAGCGTTACAGGCAGGCTACACCTTTGTAGATGCTGCTGACGTTAACCTAAACAACTTTGATGTAGCTGGCTACTCAAGTGTTGGGGGTAATTCCAGTTTGGGAAGTCATGTTGAAGCCATTAGTGGTGACCTTAACCAAAATAATGAAGCAGGCAAACTCTTATTGATGGAGTGCCCCATTGAATACTTTGAGGCAAGTCAGGATGTAATTAAAGAAAGAAATGACGCAGTTGCAGCATCCATTACCAGCGGAATTGTTGGTGCTGGTGAGAGTGGTGAAACTTCACTGGACGCTGGAACTCGTTATCGGAAGGGTAAAATCCCTGACTTGTTTAACCCCAATAAACGGAGGCCGTGATGGCTAACGCAAACCGCCCACAGGGCTTATCACCTGTCCAGCACTTTGATGGTGACTGGAATGGTGTTGCTCGTACGTACTGCATCCTTCCTTCTGATACTAACTCTTACGCAGTCGGTGATCCAGTCATTTCCGTTGCCAATGGTGATAGTAATGGTGTTCCTGCCGTTACCCTTGCTGCTGCAACAGGTCCGCTGCGTGGTGTGATTGTTGGTCTCGGAACCAGTGAAGGTGGTATCTTCAACCCCAACAACCTTAACTCAACAATCCGTCCGAGTGGCGCACAGGCCGGTTACTGGTATGCAATGGTAGTTGATAATCCACAGGCCATTTTTGAAGTTCAGGAAGTAAGTGGTGGTACTCAATTGTCTGCCACCAGCATTGGCTTGAACACCAACCTGCTTGTTGGTTCCAACAATGGATACCAGAGTGGTTGGCTGCTTGACAATGCAACGGTTGGAACTACTGCAACGCTACAGTGCCGAATCTTGGGGCTTGCTCGCAAACCTCAGAACACGTTTGGTGCTTATGCAAAGTGGTTAGTCTCCATTAACAACCACGAACTTCATGCCGGCACTGTCGGTATCTGATAAGGAGAACTAATCATGGCAGGTATTATCAACACTGGTACCCACCCTAAACTGCTTTGGCCCGGTGTCAAAGCTATTTGGGGGCAGGTCTACGACGAACATCCTGTGGAATACACAGACTTGTTTGAAGTAGACGACAGCGATAAGGCATACGAACAGGATGTTCAGGTGACTGGGTTTGGCCTTGCACCAATCAAGGGACAGGGCGCTTCACTTCAGTACGATAGTGAAGAGCAGGGTTGGGTAACTACCTACACCCACGTTCCCTATGCCCTTGGCTACGCCGTAACCCACGAAGAAATGATGGATAACCTCTACAAGGAAGTGGCTACTCGTCGGGCAAAGGCAAATGCTTTTAGTATCAACCAAACTATCGAAAATGTTGCCGCTTTCCTTTACAACAACGCCTTCGTAAACACTTACTACTCGATGCCGGATGGTCTTTCCTTAATCAACAGTGCCCACGTTAATGCAACAGGTGGTACTTTCAGCAATGCCCTTACGCCTGCCGCTGACCTGAGTGAAGCCGCTCTTGAAGATTTAACCATTCAGATCATGGGGGCAACGCAGGATCGTGGTTTGTTAATCAGTGTGATGCCTCGCAGTCTTCATGTTTCTCGTTTCGAGTACTACAACGCCAATCGTATCCTTAAGTCAACCTTGCAGAGTGACACGGCAAACAACAACATTAACGTATTGAAGTCCGTTAATGCCTTCCCTGAAGGGATTAAGTTAAACCACTACTTCACCGCCCCGAACGCTTGGTTCGTTCGCACCAATATCCAGAATGGCATGAAGTTCTTCTGGCGTGAACGTCCCAAGTTTGACCAAGACAATGACTTCAACACCAAAAACGCGCTTGCTGCTACCTACATGCGCTTTAGCCTTGGTGCAACTGACCCACGCGGTATTTATGGGTCGAACGGTCCGTAAGTGTGAGGTTAGTCTGAGGTAACGCCTCATCTGTGTGGGTGAGGCGCCTTTTTAATGGCGTTACTTGGAGAACTACCATGAGTTCAGCCCCAGTTCGTTTTACCAGTGGTGTGACTCAGGATGCAGTTTGGCAGCCTCTTGGGTTAGTTGGCATTCCCGATCCCTTCTTCTACGCAACTTACGATGATGATTTCATCCCTTACAATAGTGCCTTGTACACTGCAACGCTGGATGGTGGTACGGTTGCACAGACTGTTGCTAATGGTGCAGGTGGGCGCATTCTTTTGACAACGGCTGCGGTGGCAGCGGACTTTGTTGGCCTTCAACTAACGGCTGCTGCGTTCAACTTAGCCAGTGGTGTGAAGTGTGCTTACCTTACTCGCATTCAGGTTGGTGCAATTGCCACTACTTCCTTTAGTGTTGGCTTGGTTCAAACTACCGTAACTCCTGCCACCATCACGGATGGTATTTACGTAAAGTACACGGCTGCCGGTACTTCCATGACTGGTTACGTGGTTACTGGAAGTGTGGTTGTTGGCAGTGTAACCATTCCGGTTGCACCCGTTAATGCAACGGACATTGACATTGGTTTCGTAACTGACCGTAGTGGTAATGTACAGTTTTTCGCAGGCACAAACCTTGTTGGGAATAAGATTGGTTCACAAGACACTGCCCTGCTTGGCCCAATGGCTACCATCTACAACACTTCCCTTACGGGTGCATTTACAAGTGTTCTGTTAAACCCCACCATCGCAGTGTTCACCACCGCTGCCAGCGCTTCAACCCTCGTTGCAGACTTCCAGCTTGCTGCTAGGGAGCGTTAATCATGGCTAACTCCTACAACATCCAAGTGTTGCGCGATGGACCGCGCAACTTTGTTGTTCGCGTCACTGGTGAGATTCAGGGAGTGGCTACAACAGGTGGTACTGATATTGCACCAGTTGCCCTCACCAGTGTTTCAACCATGAACCCACCATGCAGTGGGTTACGTGTTGACAGAGTTAAGTTCAGCATTGCACAAGGTAATCCCCTCGACATCCAACTGTTTTGGAATGCAACCACACCTGAACTCTTTTACGGTGCTGGTGGAGGGGATGATGGAGACTTCTGGAACTTCGGAGGGTTGACAAACAATGCAAGTCCCGGCGCGACTGGTGATATTCTATTCGGCACTAGCGGCGCTGCTGCTTGTACTGCTGCTACTCTTTACTCTTTTGCTGTAATCGTCGAGTGCGTTAAACTCGGGGCGCAGCTTCCACTCTAAGAGGTTACTATGGCTAGCAGCGTAATCTCTAACACTCCTTATGGCATCATAAATGATGCAATGCACGATGCAGGTTACCTTCAAGAAGGGGATGAACCAAACAGTGAACAACTCGCCACCTACCTACGCCGGTTGAATGATGTAATTAACTTATGGCAAACGCAAGGGTTGAAGTTGTGGTTACAGCAAGATTTGGGTGTGGCACTGGTGGCAGGGCAGAACCAGTACACCATCGGCCCAGCAATTGGCTCAAGTGTGCAAATGTCCAAACCCCTTCGAGTGTTGCAAGGTTACATCCTTAACCCCACCACAAACATTCGCCGTCCCATCATCCCTATGAGTTGGGATGCTTGGTTCAAACTCAGTCAGGTTACAGGTAACAACGGTACCATCAGTTCTTTCTTTGTGGACAAACAGGCAGCGGTGTTGAATGTTTGGTTTTGGAACACCCCTGACATAACGGAAGCGGCAAACGTTGCACACCTTTTAATCCAACAACAGGCAAACAACCCCATTAACCTTGAGCAAAATGTGCAGTTCCCTCAGGAATGGAGGATTGCATTAAGGTGGGGTTTGGCGGATGACATTTGCACAGGTCAGCCTGAGTCCATAATGGCAAGGTGTTCACAACGTGCAACCCAGTTCCGTCAGGCACTTGAAAACTGGGATGTTGAAGATACTCCCACTCGTTTTGCCATTGACAACCGCATGACTGTTGGGAATAACAGTTTCACTTAACGGGGGTTTTGTGGCTCAACTTTCTTCCGTTCAAATACCAAAGCGCTTCCCTCTACTTGTTGATACCTCCAACCGGGATGGTTCGACAAGTAAGGATGCGCGTTTGGTTAATTGTTATGTTGAGTTGACGCCGGACAGGGAGTTGTGGATTTACAAAAGGCCCGGTACATTGCAACAGCAAGTGGTGTCAAACAACTCCGGTGGGTTGGGATTAACCACTTGGAACGGCACTGTGTACTCCCTGTTCAACGTTGGCGCAAGTGCTTCACTGTTTGCGAACGGAACGCAAGTTGCAACAGGTTTGGACAACTCTGCCCCTTACACCTTTACCAGCGTGGTTGGCAGTACTCCAAAGTTGGTGTTTCAAAACGGCACACAGGGCTACACTTGCAACACATCCAACGCTGTAAGTGCAACCCTCCACAGTATTAACAATGTGTACCCAGCCAACACAACGGAGGGGTTGGTGTACCTTGATGGGTATGTGTATGTAATGCAACACCTTGCTGGAACCAGCGTAAGCCCAGCCGTGATTTGGCAGAGTAACTTAAACAGTGTTGACCAAGCTGGCGATTGGAATGCACTGAACTTTATTACTGCACAGATTGAACCTGACCCCGGTGTGGCACTTGCAAAGCAAATGGTTTACGTCATCTGTTTAAAACAGTGGAGTACGGAAGTCTTTTATGATGCAGGTAATACAACTGGCAGCTCACTTGGCCCTGTGCAGGAAGCACGCCAACCGTATGGTTGTGCAAGTGCCAGTTCCCTTGCAAAAATAGATGACACACTGTTTTGGTTAAGCCAAACTCAAAGTGCATCCCTTCAAGTTGTGATGATGGAAGAGTTACGCCTTGGTGTCATTTCCACACCAGCCATTGCCCGCTTGTTGGAGAATGCCAGTTTAACCACAGTGTATGGGTTTGGCATCAAGATTAACGGCCACACCCTGTATGTGTTGAACTTGGTAAGTGCCAACTTAACCCTTGTGTATGATAAGTCAACACAACATTGGCATCAGTGGACGGATCAAGCAGGTAATTACTTCCCATTCATGGCTTCCACCTACACCACAAGCGGTCAACACGTCCTTCAACACATCTCAAATGGCGCCCTTTACTACCTCGACAGTACCTACCACACTGACAATGGGTTGCCCATTAGTGTAGACATTTACACCCCTCCTTTTGATGCCGGAACCCGGCGCAGGAA
>JAEHJW020003017.1_pt1 | contig 42268 bp, 48 predicted proteins | sample 9271431 | NCBI WGS metagenome assembly JAEHJW02 | reverse complement strand
CGCGCGCCTTGACGGCACGCGCACGCGCCAAGACAATGCTCAATCCCCGCCCGAATAGCTCAGCCGGTTAGAGCACCTGACTGTTAATCAGGGGGTCGTAGGTTCGAGTCCTACTTCGGGCGCCAGTTCCAGCGGGTCGCGTGTCTAAAATCCGGGCTTGCGTCTAAAATCCGCAGGCGTGGAGGCCTTAACGCAACGCCAGCGAAACTGTGAGAGTCTCGGTTCCGTAAGGAGGCCGAACTTCTGGCGGGGACAGAAGTCCGAACACCCATGACGAGCCCAACGATGACACATGCGGCCAGCGGCGGGAATCACGCCGTCGAGGCTGAACTGCGCGTGCTGGTCATGCCGAGCGCGGATGGCGGTTTCTTCGCCCAAGGGCTTGAGGTGGACTACGTCGCAACGGGCGCCACGGAACGCGAAGCCCGGGAGCGGTTCGCGCACGGATTCACTGCGACGATCCAGAGCTATCTGCGTCGCGGGCGAGACCTTGGGGCGCTTTTCAGCAAGGCCAGGACTCCGCCCGAATATGAGCAAGCCTACTTTGCCGGTGCGCGCAAGCACGTCCTGCACTGCGTCGTGGTGGAGGGCGTGGGTAACCTGCCGGCCGATGCCCAGGTCCCGAGGAGGCTCAGTTTCTGCAGCACTGATCGGCCGCAGGTCGCAGCCTTGTCGTGAGGGTGAAGAGGAGGCCATGGGATGGGGCCCAGCCTCGCACTCACGTCCTGAAGGTGTTGCGGGAACACGGGGTCGGCGTTGAGCCCTTGCCGCAAGGCGGCGACTTCTACGAGCTGTTCGACTTGGATGGGGATCCGGAAGTGCTTCACATTCCGAACCCGGTGCTGAGCGAGACGATCGCCCACCTGTATCGTCGCTTTGGCGATCTGCATGGGTTCTCCATAACCGATCTTGTCGCGCCGAGACGCCGGCACTGAAAGCGTGCGGCCGAGTGGCGGAGATGCCTGCCGTGGCTGTCAGCGCGCCGGACGGGCCGGTTTCGGCTTCGCGCGGTAGTGGCGTCGGGTGACGCCCAGATCACTGTGGGCCAGCAGGTCGCCGGCGTCCTCGAGAGACAGATCCGAGCCGGCCTTGCGGCGCAGGTCGTGGAAGCGCACGTCGGGCAGCCCTGCGCGCATGCGGATGCGTTCCCAGGCCTGGCGCCAGCCTTGGGCGGTGTAGGGCCTGCCAGTGGTCTTGGCCACGGCGGGAACAGCCCCGATGCGGTCACCGGCACACCCCTTCCACGCAGCACGCAGAGCATCGGTCCAGCCAATCAGGACGGTGGCGCCGGTCTTGCTCGATTCGTAGGCGATGCCGGCGTCGGTGGCCGCGGTGAGCCGCAGCGCCAGCAGGTCGGCACGGCGCATGCCGGTGAGATAGGCCAGCTCGATGGCCGGCCGCAGGCGGCCGGCGGCATCCAGCAGGCGTGCCAGCTCGTCGTCGGTGACGTAGCGCCGGCGCGGCGCCTCCCTGGCGCGGACGTTCAGGCCCTTGGTCGGGTCCGGACAGGCGACAAGCCCGCAGTTGAGACCCCATGTGTAGGCCGCGCTGAGCAGCGCCTTCTCGCGGTTGCCGGCGTGGCTGTTGCGCTCCATGACGTAGCGCGCCACGTCGGCGCGCTTCAGGTCGCCGACCGGCACGCGCCCGAACACGGCCAGCAGGCGGCGCGAGAACGCGCGGTAGCCCGCCACGGTGGCGGGCCTGCAGGTGCTCTCGCAGGCGGCCAGGTAGCCCGCCACGAGATCGGCAACCGTGGCAGCCTGCACGGCTTCGGCCTCGAACTCGGCCCAGCGGCGCAAGGCTGCACCATAGTCCTTGCCCAGCGCCGTCCAGACAACCCTGCCGCCCTTGCGGATGACGTAGTAGTACGCGCCGCGCTTGCGCTGCAGGTGGCGCGGCAGGTGCGTGTTGTGGACGCGGTGGCGGCCCATCAGATCAGGATGCGCTCAGGCGGCGCGCCCGGGCAAGCGAGACCAGTCCGGCCCCGCCGGCGACATGCGTCGCGCCTTGCCGCCCAGCAGCGTGCTGGCGGCAACGAGCGGCTTGCCGGAATAGGACGTGGTGAATGGCACGCCCATCTCGGCCAGCCGCCGGCGCTGCGCGGCGTAGCTGCGCGGCCTGGTGTCGGTGAGCCGCGCGACTTCCTCGGGTGTGAGCCAGGCGGACATGCTCAGGGAGGTCTCAGAACGGGATTTCATCGTCGAAGTCGTTGGAGGCGGGCGCTGCGGCGACGGGGCGCCTGGCGGACGATGCGCCACCGCTGGCCGCGCGGTAGGCGTCGGCGCCGCCGGCGGGCGCCGCTGCGCCCGCGCCGCGCTCGCCACCGCCCTGGCGCGAGCCGAGCATCTGCATCTCGCCGGCGATGATGTCGGTGCTGTAGCGCTCGATGCCGTCCTTGTCGGTGTACTTGTCGGTGCGCAGCGAGCCTTCGACGTACACCTGTGCACCTTTGCGCAGGTACTCGGCGGCGATCTCGGCCAGACGGCCGAAGAACTTGACGCGGTGCCATTCGGTGCGCTCCTGCGTCTCGCCGGTGGCCTTGTCCTTCCAGCTTTCGCCGGTGGCGACGCGGATGCTGGTGATGACGGTGCCGCCCTGCGTGGTGCGCTTCTCGGGATCGGCGCCCAGGTTGCCGACGAGGATGACCCTGTTGACGCCGCGGCTCATGCCTCACCGCCATCGCGCAGGATGGGCGCGCCGCTGTCCAGCTGCAGGGGGTCGCGCTCGGGCTGCTCAGGGTAGTGCTGCTCGGGGCGCGTATTGTCGGTGCCGGCCGCCGGCGCTGCCGTGCGCTTCGCCAGCGAGGCCTTGAGGCCGGCGTTGCCGCGCGCCGGCGTCTGCGCGGGTGCCGCCGCCTCGACCGGCTCGAACCAGTCGGCCGGCGCGCTCATGCCGTCGCGCAGGGACGTGTAGATCTTGCGCAGCTGCGCCACTTGCGCCGGCTGGATGGAGTCGATGCGGCGCTGGATGCGGGCCTCGATCTGTTCTCTGGTCACGCCCATGGGCGTGAAGGCCTCCAGCAGGTTCCTGATGCCTTCGGGGCTGGTGTCGGCGTCGGCGTGCAGCGTGGCCTCGCACTGCTTGACGGCGGCCTCGATCACGTCGCCGGGGATGACGCCGAGGATGCACGCGCGCAGCCGGCGTGCGCCCTGGTTGGCGACCATCTCGTAGATGTCGCGCGGATCGGTGAGGCGGCGCGTGCCGCTCTTGGTGTGCAGGACGTGGCCGACCTGGAACACCTTGACCTGCCGGGTGTTGGTTTCCAGATCCCATGCGTAGGCCTCGACGGTGCTCTCGCCGTTGCGCTGCTCGAGCTCGCGCACGCCGAACTGCACGTTGCCCCAGGCCTGCGCCAGCGCCTCGGCCAGCCGGATGCTGGGGCCGGTGACGTCCGTGCCGCCGCGCGCGTAGCTGTACAGCGCCCCGCGCGCCAGCGTGGGTCGCGTGCAGGCGTTGAGGATGCGGTCGGTGGCTGCGATGGGATCGCGCGGGAAGCGCTTGGCGATGACCATGGCGGCCTGCACCTCGGCGATCTCGCGCTGCATGCCGGCATCGGCGACGGCGTTGCTGCTGGGCCGCGCCGCGACCGGCGCGCCGGCGAAGGGGTTGGCGCCGGGGACGGGGGCGCGCTCGATGGCGCGCGGGGATTCGATGACTGCGTTCATGTGGATGGCTCCGGGTTACTTGATCAGCAGGCGGCGGCTGGGCTCGCCGGCGACGAGGAACTGCGCGTGCAGGTCCGGATGGGCAGCGGCGAAGGCCTTGGTGTCGAAGCGCTGCGGCGCCTTGGCCAGCTTCCACGTGGCCAGCGTCCTGCCGGCGTGGACCAGGGTGTCGCCGCGGTCGGCGAGCTCGCGGGTGACGGCTGCCTTGTGCAGATCCTGCTCGGATTCGAGCATCTCGATTTCGGCCTTGATGGCGCGCAGGCGATCGATGGCCGCCACGGCCTCGTCACTGGCCAGCACGGCGCCGGCCGCGGGGCTGCGCCCGTAGCGGCGCTGCGCGTCATCGTAGGTGACGGCCGGCGGCGGTTCGCGGCGTTCGACGTGCTGCCAGAAGCGGGCCTCGGCCTCGATGAGGATCTCGTGGATGCCGCGGTCGGCCGGCACCTCGTAGGTGCGCAGGTCGCTGCCGCCGATCAGCACGGCCACGTCCGCCACCGGCAGCGCCGTGACCAGCATGTAGTGCTGGACCTGCAGCAGGTAGGCCTGCGGGATCCAGTCACTGCCGGGCTCGCCCCAGCCGTCCGCCGTGCGGGCCGTCTTGATTTCCAGCACGCGGCCATCGTCGGTGATGCCGTCCACGTTGGCGCGCATGAAGGGGTAGCGCTCGCAGATGATGGTGTCCGGGGTCATCACGGTGCGCCCGGTGCGCTCGGCGTACTGGCGGCGGATGACCGGTTCGAGCACGCGGCCCCACAGCATGGCCTCGCTGTCGGGCTGCTGTTCGGCCTCGCCGGTCTTCTCGAGGTACACGTCCAGCGCGGTGCGCCAGGGCGACAGGCCGAGGATGGGCGCGACGTCGCTGCCGCCGATGCCGAGGCGGCGTCCGGCATGGAAGCGTGCGCGTGGATCGAATGGCGGAAGTTCGGGTGTGGCGGGCATCGGTACGGCGTTCACGGCGAATCCTCCTGCGCGGCCAGGGCCGCGCTGGCTGCGGGGATGGGAGCCTGCTGCCCGGACCCCGGCAGGCACGGGTCGGAGTTGACGGCCGCGGGACCACGGCCGTGCGCGCCGGGCTCGCGCGGGGGTGCCGGCATGGACCCGACGAAGCCGGGACGCATGGCGGTGATGAGTGCGTAGCGCTTGCCGGTTGCGACGGCGTAGTACCGCGCGAGCCGTTCCCACGGCTCCGGCACACGGTCGCTGCGGCTGATGCGCATGCCGCCACGCGCCAGGCGGCGGCCGATGGCGGCGTCGCGCCGGACTTCCAGCCGGGAGCGCTCGGCGCGTGGCAGATCGGCGATGCAGAGGGTCGTCATGGCGTGATCACCTCATGCGGCCGGCGGCAGGTCGTGGCTGCCGCGATGCTGCGCCATGGCCTCGCGCAGGGCGGCGTCGCAGGCGCGGTAGGCGCTGGAGCCTTCGACCAGCAGCCGCGCCGCGCGCTTCTGCGCGGCCTTGATGGCGGCCTGGGACAGGCCGAGGCCGGAGCCCGCATTGCACACGATGCGGCGCACGGCCAGCTCGCGCGCGCCGGTGACGCAGGCGCTGCCGGGCGGGGCGAAGGGGGACAGGGCTTCGGCGATGGTGGGGTTGAGCATGGGCGTCTCCTGCTGTAGGGCATCTAATGCTAGACAAACGCTAGACGCTTGTCAAGCAGTTAGCTAGACGCGCAGGCGCGGCGGTGTCATTACGATCCGTAATGTTGGCCCGAGCGGGAGTGCCTGATGGACCGGAAGGAACTGCGTGGCGTGCACGGCTGGCTGGCGTTCTTCGTGCTGGCGCTGTGCGGCACTGCCCTTGGCGGGTGCGTGCTATCCAGCAGCCCGGTCACAGTGAAGATGCTGCGGCCAGGCATCCACGGGCCGAAGGTGGTCGCGGTGCTGAACCACACCCGGTATTTCGTGGAGATGAGCGAAGCGCTCAGCGAACACGGGTTCGTTGTCAAAGCAGCAGCGGCGCAGCAGTACGTGACCGAGGCGCAAAGCCCTAGACGGATCGCGCAGTACGACCTGGCGTCAGCTCGCTACGGGATCACCCTGACAGCCGACCCCACTGGCCAGTGCGTGCTGACGGAGCACGGGATCTATCGATTCACGATGACGCTGATGGATCTGCAGGACAACGAGGTTGTTGCCGTGTTCAGGCAGAAGGGTTCAGATGGCCCATGCACCACGGTGCAGCCTGTGTTCAGCACCCTGGCTGAGGCGCTGGCGCGCGCATGGTGACTTGCGCGGCGCCGTTGAAGCGACCCTGGCGGGCGTTGGTTGGCATGCTGCTGGCGCTGGGCGTGGCGTCGGCAGGCATCGCGGTGGCGCTCGTGCTGCGCTACGACCGCATCATGGTGAGCGGGTCGTCGGCGTGGGCGCCCCAGCAGATCGGCTACATCGACCGATGGAGCGGACGCGTGTGCCTGATTCGCGGCGCCTGGCTGCGCTGTTACTGCACGAAACCGGGCGGGCTGGCGCCAGAGGGAAGCGGCGCACGTGCGGTTGCGCGCGTCGGTGCTGTGGCGGAATCGACTTCATCCGCGCCGCCATCAAAGACCGATAGCGCTACGCTCTTTGCAGATTTCGAGCAGTACGAAGCCACTGAGCGACAGCGCGGCGCTGGAGAAGCGGCGGAAGAAGCGGCCGCCGCCGCGACTTGCAGATAGTCGTGTGCAGTACGTTTGCGGCGGCCGCGGTGTGGGCGGCCTGCCTGATGCGGTGCCGGTGGGTGGGGTGCATGCCCTCAGCCCGGCAGCCTAGAATGTCCGCATGGATCGACTGCTCGATGTATGCGAAGCCGAGGGCGAGATCGCGCTGACGATCGGCTATGACGCTGGTCGCTCGCAGGCACTGGACATCCTCAACGGCGCGATGCAGATGATTGCGGCGCTTGATGCGCTTGATCGCGCGCTGCTTTCCAGCGTCCACAGCGAGCTCGAACCGGTATCGATCCTCAACGATGTGCAGCACTCATCGCTGAAGATCTTGCTTGCGCGCTGGCTTCGTGGCGTACCCGACGAGACGCTGGGTAGTGGAGAATGGAAGCGCTGGGTGGGCGCGCTCCTGGTCAAGGGCAAGCATGCTCTGCTTGCGCGTATGGATGGCGACGCGCCAATCATCGCGCAGGTGCTCGAATCGCTGAAACCAGACTATGAACAGGCGCCTGGTCTGGTTGGTTACGAGCCACCATCAGTTGAGAGGGCTGTTGCCGCCCTTGATGAGGTACGCGGTGCGCGACGCCTGCTGGCGGGCAGCAGCGTCACGTTCCAGAGCCAGCTGGGTGATATTTCGTTGCCCGAAGCCACAACCGTCTCTAACGGCGGTGATGGGACCGCTGTAGAACATGTCGTCAACCGTGGTCGTGAGTGGCTTAAGGTTCGCTTTCCTGACATGCTGGCGTCGGCACAGTGGACGGTACTGCGCGGTGGTCGATTGGTACGCGTCACCATCCTGCACCGGGAGTGGCTGGACGCTTACCATAGGCGCGAAATATCGCTGCTACCCGGAGACGCCATCGACTGCGATTTTGAGGAGACAGTCGGTTACGATGCGGCACAGAACGAGGTCGAGCGGCGTCTAGTCATCATCCGGGTGCACGGCGTGAGGTCGCCACCCATGCAGGGCGACTTATTGCGATAGGTCGTCCTGACAGTGATGTGGTTCGTGGCCTGGGCTTTGTAGCGCTCTATGCAGCGTACCTCGAAGAACAGATTGATAACCCTCATCGGAGGACTTGATTATATCCAATTGCTGCAATTGGTAGTGATTCTGCATCAGTAGAGTCGTACAGTATCGACTTTGAGGGCGCTGCAGATCCCGAAGGCTTAATCACACGCTTCTTTCCGCCATCCTCAGGAAGCGTGTCTCCGTGGCTGCCGTTCCAGAGGATGCCGGGGCGGGGAAGCTTGTAGTAGTTGGACTCATCGTCGATCTTTGCGGCGACTGAGGCACGCGCCGCGAGTGCCGCCACATTGTCAGGCGTGAAACGGCCGAGCGCGCCTTCGAGATATTCCATGCTGAGATCGACACACACCCACTTGCGCTTAAGGCGCTCGGCGACTTCGCCAGTGACGCAACTGCCGCCGAACGGGTCGAGCACGAGGTCACCTTCATCTGTGGTCATACGGATGAAGTATTCGGGAAGTTCGGCGGGATAGCGAGCAGGATGCGCTTTGATGCCATTCTCCTGGCAGTAGCGGTGATAGAAGCCGTTACTCTCTGTATTGGGCAGAGCGATAAGGTTCGGTGGAATGGCGGCGCCGTTGTCGATAGCGAACTTTTCGCTAATGTCGTGCCCCGAAGGGCGCTTCTTCGCCTTGTAGCCGCGCGCGAGCAAATCCCTCATGCTTGGACTGTAGGGCTGCAATACGCGGCGATTGCTGGCCTTCGGCCATGGGGTTTTAGAAAGCCACCAGACCGTATTGATAGCGTCCTTCACGCGGATGCGGCGGACTGTCACCCATTCAGCCGGGGTGGGTAGCTTCGATGGGCTCCACCAATAGAACTCCTGCGCGAGGTGGAAGCCGAACTCTTCGCACAGCATGATGAGCAGCTTGAAGTGATACAGGCTACGCGTAGGCTGACCGGGAATCCAGGCGCCGCCGATGTCAATGACGAGGCTGCCACTGTCCTTCAGTACGCGCCGGAACTGCTCCGCGAACGGCTTGAACCATTCGAGATACTCGTGAGAGTCAGCGTTGCCGTATTCCTTCTTGCGCACTAGACCGAAGGGCGGGCTCGTCATTACCAGATCAACGCTTCCCGATTTCATCGCAGCCATGACGTCGAGGCTGTCGCCGAGGAAAATCTTCCCGTGCTTGGCCTTGTGGAACAGCCGTGGCTTCTGGGGTTCTTCCTTCACGGTGCGTGTCCTCATAAGTCCAACTGCTTTAGGGTCATTGCGTTCTGCGCCTCCCGTTTGAAGGCATCAACGATTGAGGCTGGGTTCGTCTTGATTGCCTCCAGGTCGGGGCGGTCGATCATCACGACGCTGAGATTCGAGTCCTGCATGATCTTGTTGGCGTAGCGACGAGCATCGCCGCCAATGTCTCCGGTGCTCACCATTACGATGACGTTGCTCTTGAGGAAGTGGGTTAGCCCGACTTCCTTCGCCACGTCATCGAGGGAAACACGAGCGGTGTTCTTGCACTGCACCTGCCAGCGGGAATAGACGAGACGGGCCGAGTGGAAGATGAGGTCCACCTCTGCACCGCCGGTCGCGGAGATGTTCCGCAGTCGCGTGGCGATGTAGTCCATGCCCAGGATGCGCATGAGATGGAAGGCGAGGGCTTCCAGGGCGAGGCCTGCGCGATGTTTGTCCTCGTCGTCGAGATCCTTGAGGATGGTGGCCAGCGGCTTCGTCAGGAGGTCGATGAGCTTTGGGTCTAGACGGGCCTTGAGCTGGTCGAGCAATGGCTGCACCAGATCAGCGCGCAGCTTCGCCGTTGGCGTCACCTCCATCGGCTTGCCGCCGCGCCCGCCGGTGGTCTTGGTGAAAGTGATGTAACCGGCATCGCGTAGCGCGTTGAGCACGGCTTGCGGCAGATTCTTGTCAGGGAAACGGACGCCGTAGGTTGCCGCCGCGAGGTCGCGGATGACGTTGGCAGGCCGTGAGTCGGTGATGCCGCTGTTTGCGAGGGCCAGGAGGAAGGCGCGTTGCTCGGGTGTGAAGCGCGCCAAAACAGCGAATTCGTTGGTATCGGTGCCGGTGAGGTCGCGCAGCCTTACCTCGTTCACGCGCCAGCTATTAGGGGCGAAGACTCTGGCCTTCTCAAGCCAGAGGCGCATCATGCTTGGGTGCTTGCCGCCCTTCGGAAAGTGAATCTCGCGCTCTTCGAGCGCGTGGCGCAAGGTGTCGAGCGTGACGCGCTCGCCTGCGATAGTCATCTCCTGGATGCAGCGCACGAGCGCCATGCCCTTGAGGTTTAGGAGGATGTGCGCTGCCAGCTTGTCGTATAGCTGTGCGCTATCGCTGCGGCTGTCGTGGAGAGCGCGGCCGAAGGCGGTCAGATTGGCGTCATCGTCAATGAGACCATAGGCGCGCATGCCTAGCCGACAGTTCATGGCTAGGGTGTTCTGGTTCTTCGTGCCGCCGCCGCCGTGCGTCGAGAAATAGGTCGCGCGGATGGCGTCTTGCAGCGCCTTTGGGTCTCCTTCGTGAGCGTGAGCGATCTCGAGCAGACGCGGCAGTTCGATCTGCGATGGCGAGAACTCGCTGCCGAACGGTAGGTCACTTTTCTGTGCGATCACGGAGCTAGTCCAGAACGGTGATTGCAGTGTACCGGTTGGCGTTGCCTGCGTCCGTCTCGCCTCTAAAACCTCCGCAGCGTCCACGCCACCAGCACGCGGCCGGCGACATGCAGCTGGTCCACCTCGCCGGCGGACACGACCTCCGGCTCGTAGGCGGGGTTGCTGCTGCGGATGAGCACGCTGCCGTCGCGCCGCGCCTGCAGGCGCTTGACCATCGGCCGGCCGGCGTAGGTGATGATGTAGATGGCGTCGCTCACGTAGCGGGTGACGCCGGTGTCCACGAACAGCACGTCCCCGTCCTGCACGTCGGGCACCATGGAGTCGCCGCGCGCGGTGATGACGCGGATCGACCCGATGGGCGCGCGCAGCTCGCGGTCGGCCCAGTCCTTGAGGACATCGACGTGGGCGACGATTTCGCCCGTGAACTGCGGGTTGTGGATGGCCATGCCTGCGGCGACGTGTGCGTCCATCAAGGGCAGGCGAACGTAGCCGGGTTCCGGTTCATCGGCTGCGACGCGAACCGCAGTTGCGTGCGCTGTGCCGTCAGTCATGGCCGTGGCGGATGGCACTTGCGTCTGCGCGGAGGTGTGGTCGGCATCCATCCATCCGGACGGCAGATCGAGCAGGTGTTCGATCTCGCGTGCGACGCGATCGCCGATGCCGCGGCTGGCTTTCGATTCGACGGGAAGCTGCCACTGGTAGACCTGGTTGCGATCGCGCCCAAGACGCGCGGCCAGCGCGGCCTGCCCGCCGGTCTGGGTGACCAGCGCCGCAAGGTTGTTCCGCCGGGTATCGCGCAGTGGCTGCATGGGTCCGCAGTCTAGCGCGGCGCTAGCAGCCGTCGCGCTAGCTGTACGCTTGACACTATTGCTAGACGTGTCTAGCATGTTGCGCGTCATGACGCTCATCGAATTCATCTCCGACCAAGGCCGCCGGCGCGCGCTCGCGGAAGCGCTCGACACATCGCCCGATTACCTGTGGCAGATGGCCTCCGGCTGGCGCGGACGCCGTGTGCCGCTGGGCCGCTGCCCGGCGATCGAGGCCGCCACGGGCGGAGCCGTCCTCTGCGAGGAAATGCGCCCCGACGTGATCTGGGAGCGCGACGCGCGGGGCAGGGTGCTGGGCTACCGCGTGCGTCTCCCGGGACAGCGCGAGGCCGCCTGAGCCATGTCGCTGCCGCTCAAGGACCTGCGCGCGAAGGTGACACCCGAAACCTGGTGTGTGCTGCAGGCGCGCGCCCGCGCGACTGGCCTCGACTACTCGGAAATCGTCCGTGACGTGCTGCATCGCTGGGCTGCCATGGAAATGCGGACGGCCAGCCTACTGCCGCGCCTGCTGGCCACCGAGGGACTGGAGTGGACGGCGGGCGGCGCACAAGGGAGGAACGGGGAATGATGGCCAACGCGATCCCGGCCGGTTGCGGAGCGCTCCAGCGCGGCAACCGTGACGCGCCAGCCGCGCGTCGCACCGATCCTGCAAGCTCGCGCGCCGCGGCGGCGCACATGGCGCGCAGCGGCCGCCGCCTGGCGCAGCAGGACCACGCCGCCGCTGCGGTGCGCGCGTTTCCGGGCCACACCAGCTTCGAGCTGGCGATGCTGACGCGGCTGGACCGCTACATGCTGGCGCGGCGCCTGCCGGAGATCGAGCGGGCAGGGCATGTGTGCCGCGCCGCGCTGCGCTGCTGCACGGTGACGGGGCGGCTGGCGCTGACCTGGATGCCGGGGGGCGCCCGATGAACTACTACGAGCGCCACCTGGGCGACTACGCGCGCGACACAGGGCACTTGAGCATGCTCGAGCACGGCGCCTATGGGCTGCTGCTGGACCGCTACTACGCGACCGAGGCGCCCATCCCGGCCGCGCAGGTCTACCGCATCGCACGCGCGCTTTCGAAGCTGGAGCGCGCCGCCGTCGATGCGGTGCTCGCCGAGTTTTTCCGGCTTGTCGATGGCGGCTGGACGAACGCACGTGCAGACGCAGAGATTGGCAAGGCCCAAACCAGGATCAACGCGGCACGGGAGAACGGCCGCCGCGGTGGGCGCCCACGGAATAACCCAAATGGAACCAAGCAAGAACCCGGTGGGTTTTCGCCGGGTTCCAAATCAGAAACCCAGCGAAAAGCTCACCAGACACCAGACACCATAACCCCCCCTCGTTCCCTTCGGGAACTCCACCCCCCCGCTGCCGCGGGTGGGGTTCCGGCAGCGGACGCAGCGCCACCCAGGCCGGCAGTGCCGCCTGCCAACCCGTGGGCCGCGCTGGATGCACAGCCACCCTCGCCGTCCGCTGACCCGCCGGCGGAGCCACCGCAGGCCGCCGACCCGCCACCCGCCGACCCGCCGCAGGCCAAGACACCACGGCGCGCCACGGCACCGCCACGTGACGCCGGCAACGTGCTGCCCGAGTGGATCCCCGGCGCGGCGTGGGCGGCGTGGATCGAGGCGCGCCGCGCCATCCGCGCACCGCTGACGCCCAAGGCCAGGACGCTGGCGATCGCCGCGCTGGCCAGGCTGCGCGACGCCGGCAACGACCCCGGCGCCGTGCTCGAGCAATCCGCCCTGCGCGGCTGGCGCGGGCTGTTTCCCCTCACCCGAGACCGTGACCATGAGCAGACCCCTGCACGCAGCGGCGGCCGCCGCGAGAGCCTGTGCGAGCGCGTCGAGCGCATCAACCGCGAAGCCGACGAGCGCGACGACGACCGCGAGCACCGTGCCGGCAACGTCATCGAGCATCCCGCCCTGCAGCGACTCCCGGCCTGATGTGCGCTGGCTGCGCCGCCTGTGGGAGCGCATGGCCGCGATCTACGGCCACCGCTGGGCCAGCGCCTACGGCGAGGCGCCCGAACGCGAGGGCACGCTGACCGTGGCCGGCGACACCTGGGCGCGCGGGCTCGCTGGGCTGACGCCGGTGCAGATCGGCGAGGGCATCGACCGCTGTCTGGCGAGCGGCGAGCCGTGGCCGCCGACGCTGCCGGAGTTCCGCGCGCTGGCGCTCGGCATCCCGGCGCTGGCAGTAGTGCGCGCCGAAGTGCGGCCCGGTGCGCCGGCAGTGAGCGCGTTCACCCGCGCGGTGTGGTCGCGGCTGGACGGATGGGCCTACCAGCGCGCCGACGCCGACCGCGCCGACCGCATGCTGCGCGAGGCCTACGAGCTGACCCGCGAGGCGGTGATGCGCGGCGAGCCGCTGCCGGACGAACCACTGGCTGCGATCAGCCAGCAGCAGCCAGAGTGCAAGCCGCCCGCGACGGCCGAGCAGGCGCGCGCGCATCTGGCGCGGATCGAGGCGGAACTGCGGGGGTAGCGGCATGAGCGCGCGCGAGTGCTACTTCCACGTGCATGGCCTGCCGGCGCCGCAGGGCAGCAAGCGCCACGTGGGCCACGGCGTGATGGTCGAGTCGAGCAAGCGCGTGGCGCCATGGCGCGAAGCGGTGAAGTGGGCCGCGATCGGAACCATGTGCGCGCAGCGCATCACGCGGCCGCTGGACGGGCCGCTGTCGGTACGGATGGTGTTCGCGCTGCCGCGGCCGGCCAGCGCGCCAAAGTCGCGCAGGCATCCCGACCGCAAGCCGGACCTGGACAAGCTGCTGCGGTCCACCATGGACGCGCTCACGGATGCGGGGCTGATCGCCGACGATGCGCGCGTGGTGGAGTTCACCCGTCTGGCCAAGGTGTACGCCTTCGATAGCCCCGGCAGCGTGGATTTCGTGGGTGCCGTGATCCATGTCGCGATGATGGAGGACGGGGCATGACCGCGCACACCTACAACCGCCACGCCCATCGCCGTACGCGTGACGTCGCACCCGTTGCCACGGTGGAGCGATCCGCGGCCGGCGCGGCGATCGCGGCCGCAGCCGTCGCGCGGCGCATGGGCTGGCTGCTGCGCACGTGCGATGCACGGGCCTATGTGTTCGCGGCGCCGGTGGATGGCTGCGGCCGCATCGGCGTGTACGTGCTGGGGGATGGGCACAGCGCGCTGCCAGGCCTGCTGCGTTCGCGCATCGACCTGCTGGTAGGGGTGTATACCCGTGCGCGCAGCGGCCTGGTCGAGGCCCGTGTGGCGGAAGACTTGACGGCGGAGTTCGCCAGCATCAGCCGCGTGGCTTGATCCAGCGCCCGTGCCTGCCACGCTGGGCACCATGACGGATGCCAGGACACCCACAGCGAGGCCGCGCGGGCGAGGCCCGGGGCGGCCGTTCCGCAAGGGCCAGAGCGGCAACCCCTCGGGCAGGCGCGCGGACCTCGGCCACGTGCGCGAACTGGCGCGCACGCACACCGAGGATGCGATCGCGGCGCTGGCCGGCATCATGCGCGACGGGGACGAGCCCGCGGCCGCACGGGCACGCGCGGCCGAGCTGCTGCTGGACCGCGGCTGGGGCAGGCCGACGCAGCCGATCAGCGGCGAGGGCGGCGGCCCGATCGAGACGCGCAGCCTGCACGAGCTGACCGATGAGCAGCTGCTGGCACTGGCACTGGCCGGGGCCAAGGCGAGGCCATGAGCGCCGTGGCGGCGCGCGCGGCGGACGGCGGGCGCGCGGCGGCCGAGCTGCTGCGCCGGCGGCGTGCGCGGGTGAGCCTGGAGGACTATGCGCAGGCGGTGGATGTGCCCGGGCGCCCGGTGAGCGCCGACCCGGATGCCTGGATGTTCGCGCCGGTCGAGAGCCCGCTGGCGCTGCACCATCGCGTGATCCTGCGCGCGCTGCAGCGCTGCATGACGACGCGCTACGGGCGGCTGATGATCTTCGCGCCGCCCGGTTCGGCCAAGTCGAGCTATGCCAGCGTGGTGGCACCGACGTGGTTCATGGGCGCGCGGCCCGGCGCGCGCGTGATCCTGGCCAGCTACGCCACGCAGATCGCGGCAAAGCAGAGCCGGCGCGCGCGGCAGATCTGCCGCAGCCCGGTGTACCGCGGGATCTTCGGCGCGGATCTGCCCAAGGACCAGTCGGCGGTCGAAGCCTGGGCACTGACCAGCGGCAGCGAGCTGATGGCGGCCGGCATCCTCGCCGGCATCACGGGCAACCGCGCCGACGGGCTGGTGATCGACGACCCGGTGGCGGGCCGGGAGGAGGCCGAGTCCGAGGCGGTGCGCCTCAAGACGCTGGACGCCTACCAGGACGACCTGCAGACGCGGCTGGTGCCGGGCGGCTGGACGGTGCTGATGATGACCCGCTGGGCCGTCCACGACCTGGCCGGGATGATCCTGCCGGAGGACTACGACGGGCGCAGTGGGCCGGTGCGCTGCCGCGACGGCATGGTGTGGGAGGTGCTGCGCATCCCCGCGCGCGCCGACCGCGAGGATGACCCGGTGGGGCGCAGGCCTGGCGAATACCTGTGGCCGGAGTGGTTCGACGCTGCGCACTGGCGGCTGGTGGAGGACAGCCCGGCGCCGGCCGCGCGCCGCACCTGGCAGGCGCTGTACCAGCAGACGCCGGTGGTGGCATCCGGCACGCTGTTCCGCCGCGAGTGGATCCGCTGGTACGGCGCGGACGAGCTGCCCGCGCACCTGTCGCGCTACATGGCCAGCGACTTCGCCGTGACCGCCGGGGCCGGCGACTGGACCGAGCACGGCGTATGGGGTGTGTGTGTGGAGGGCGATCTGTGGGCGCTGGACTGGTGGAGCGGACGCGAGGCGACCGACACCAGCATCCGCGCCGCGCTGGCGCTGCTGGACCAGCACGGGCCGGCACTGGTGTGGTACGGCGAGCGCGGCGTGATCGAGGCATCCATCGGTCCGGCGATCGAGCGCGCGATGGCCGAGCGGCGGGTGCGCTGCGCGCGCGAGCTGCTGCCGGCCGTGGGCGACAAGACCGCACGCGCGCAGTCGTTCCGTGCGTACTGCGAGGCCGGCCGCGTGCACCTGCCGCGGGGCATGGCGTGGGCGCAGCGTCTGCTCGAGCAGCTGGTGGCATTCCCGACGCCGGGTGCGCCGGATGACGCGGTGGACGTGTGCGGCCTGATCGGCCGCGCGCTGGACCGCCTGAGCAACGCGCGGGTGCCGGCGCCGAAGGTCAACCGCGCCCCGCAACCCTTCACCGAGGCGTGGTTCGACCGGCAGCCCGACGAGGCCGGCCGCGCCGCGCGCGAACGCTACTACCGCTGAGGACCGCATCATGGACCCGACCCGGGCGACACCGGAACAGGCACTGGACGCCGGCATCGCCGCGGCCAACGCGCCGGATGACGCCGGCCGCGCGCGCGAGCGCGAGAAGGCCGACGTGCAGGCGTGGCTGCGCCGCATCGAGGAGGCGCGGAAGTTCGATGCCGAGGCGCGCAAGCAGTACGCGCGCGACCGCCGCTATGCGCGTGGCGACAGCGGCTTCGAGGTGGACACCAACCTGATCGGCACGTTCATCGACATCCTGGTGGCGTTCCTGTACGCGCAGGATCCCGACGTGGACGTGACCACGGCACCCAGCGCCGAGCCGCCGGACATGGAGGCGCTGCGCGACACGGCGGAGGACGCGGCGGGCGGTGCCGGACCCGACCCTGCGGCCGTGCGCGCGCGCTTCGAGGGGCTGCGCGCCCGCTACGAGCAGCGGCAGCGCGACAACAAGGCGTTCGCTGACACGCTGGCCATTGTCGTGTCGCGGCTGTGGCGGGATGGCCGCATGAAGCGGCACGCCAAGCGCTGGGTGCGCTCCGCGCTGACCATCGGCACCGGCTGGCTCAAGGCCACCTGGCAGACACGCACGGCGCCGGACCCGATCACGCAGCAGCAGATCGCCGACCTGCAGGACAACATCCGCCGCGTGGCCGCGCTGCGCGAGCAGCTGCAGGATGAGCCCGGGCGGGCGGACTGCGATGCGAAGCAGGCCGAGTACCAGCGCGTGCTGGCCAGCCTGGAGACCAGGGTGGAGCGTGTCATCGCGCGCGGCTTCGTGATCGACCTGGTGCAGGCCGAGGACGTGCAGGTGGCGCCAGGCGTGCTGCTGGCCGAGTACCTGGACGCGCCGTGGATCGCGCACCGCGCCTTCCTGCGCGCGGAGGACGCGCAGGCGCAGTTCGGGCTGCCGCAGCAGGACATGGTGAAGGCGGCGCGCTGGCGCATGCGCAAGCCGCAGACCGCGCACGGCAAGGACACGGCGATGGATGCCGACGACGTGCGGCCGGAGGACGCCGACGGCTACGAATCGGCCACGGGCGGCGGCGGGGCGCAGCCGCAGGGGGGCGACGGCTTCGACTACGTGCGCGTCGAGGAAATCTGGGACCGCGACGCCAACGCGGTGCTGACTGCGGTCGAGGGCATCGACCGCTGGGTGCGCAGGCCCTATGCGCCGGACGCGGCGACGCGGTTCTATCCGTTCTTCCAGCTGGCGATCGGCGAGATCGACGGCGAGCGGCACCCGCAGTCGCTGGTGTGGCGCAGCCACAAGCTGCAGGACGAGTACAGCCGCGTGCGCAGCGCGTTTGCGGAGCATCGCCGGCGTACCCGGCCCAAGACGGTGTTCAACCGCGGACTGCTGAGCCCGGAAGACGCGCGCCGCGTCGAAAGCGCCGTGACGCAGGAGATGGTGGGCGTGGATCCGATCCAGCCGGGAGCCGACATCCGCACGCTGTTCGCGCCCGTGACCTACGCGCAGCTGGACCCGATGCTGTACGAGACGCAGAGCATCATGGGTGAGATGGAGCGCATCTGGGGCATCCAGGAGGCGCTGTCGCAGTCGATCCAGACGGCCAAGACCGCCACCGAGGCGCAGATCCAGCAGACCGGGTTCCACGCGCGCACCGGCGCGATGCGCGACGTGCTGGAGGACGCGCTGGGCGAGCTGGCGCAGTACACCGCCGAGGTGGCGCTGCTGCAGATGGACGCCGGCGACGTGCGTGCCATTGCGGGCGATGATGCGTTCTGGCCGGAGGGGATGACGGTGGACGACCTGCCGGCGCTGGTGGGCGTGACGATCCGCGCCGGCAGCTCGGGCAAGCCCAACACCACGGCCGACCGCCAGGCATGGGCCACGCTGCTGCCGCTGCTGCAGCAGGGCATCCAGACCATCGGCGCGCTGCGGCAATCGACGCCGGACGACATGGCCGACCGCGCCGAGGCGCTGCTGCGCGAGACCTTCGCGCGCGCCGGCGACCACACCGACCCGGACCGCTTCATCCCGCGCGAAGGCGCGCAGCAACCCGTGCCCGTGGCGCTGCCGCCGCCAGCGGCCGTGCCGCCCGGCGCAATGGTCGCGGGGCATGCGCCACCGCCGGCGCCGCAGCCACCGATGACCCCGGCCGGAAACGGCAGCCCGTAAACGAGGACCACAGCGATGACCACGCAGACCGATCAGCACGCCGCCGGCAGCGCCACCAGTGCGCCGGCTTCCGGCACCCCGCCGCCCGTACCGGACACCGCGCCCGCCGGGACGCAGGCGCCGCCGCCGACCCTCGATGCCCAGCTGGCCGAGGCGCTGGACCGCGGCATTGCCGACGCCAGTCCCGGGACAGGTGCAGGGCAGGCGGACCCCACACCCGCCAATACGCAGCCACCGAAGCGGATCGACGCGGACGCGCGGGACCAACCGCCCGCGCCCGGCGACGCGGGCGGCAAGCCCGGTGACGCCGCGCCGGCGAAGCCGGAGGACCAGGCCTCCGCGGCGGAGGCCGCCAGGGCACAGCAGCGGCAGGACGCGGAGCAGGAAATCGGCTCGCTCGGGCTGAAGACCAAGGCCGCGGAGCGCTTCCGCGCCATGCACGGCGAGCTGGCCGAACTGCGGCCGCTCCGGGTGGCGATGGAGAAGGCCGGGATCAAGGATGCGGCCGACCTGCCGCGCGTGATCGAACGTGCGAAGGCGGCCGACGAGTGGGAAGGCATGGTGCTGTCCACTGGCGCGAACCCGCAGCAGATGGGCATGGCGATGGACTACCTGCGCATGGTCAACGCAGGCACGCCCGAGGCGCTGGCCAAGGCCTACGACGTGATGCAGGCGGAACTGCAGACGCTGGCCAAGGCGCTGGGCCGCGAGGCGCCCGGCATCCACGACCCGCTCAGCGAGCACCCGGACCTGGCCGAGGCGGTGGAGGCGGGCGACATGACGCGCAGGCACGCGGTGGAGCTGGCCCAGGCGCGGCAGACGGTGCGCCTGCAGGCGACGCGCACGCAGCATGACCGGCAGCAGGCCGAGCAGCAGCGCGCGCTGGACACGGCGCGTACCGGACTGAACCAGCTGGGCGAGCAGCTGCGCGCGGCGGACCCGGACTACGAGCGCAAGCTGCCGTTCCTGATGCCGGTGCTCAGGCGCATCCGCGAGACGATGCCGCCCGAGCGCTGGATGGACGAGGTGCGCGCCGCCTATGCGGAAATCCCCGCGCTGCCCGCGGCGCCGGCACCCGCGCCGCGCGCACCGGTGGGGCATGTGCCGCTGCGCCCTGCAGGCGGCCTGCGCGCGCCGATGCAGCGCGCCGAGTACACCGACCCCATGGAAGCGCTGGAAGCAGGCATCGCCGCTGCCAACGGCGGGGCTTGATCCAGCAAACGGCACGTGCATGCTGATGGTGCGGCCGGGCCGCCGCGGAGAATCGCCGCGGCCCGCGCACCACGTGAGCCAGTGAGCCGGAGTCGCGTCCGGTAGCGCATGTAAGAGGCGTCGCGCCCCTCGACGTGGATCGAGTTCATCCGATCACTTCGAGGACATCGCCATGCCTTTCAACGCGCAGCAGCTGCAGACCGGCAGCAACTACCAGCTGGACGTGTTCCGCCGCAACGACCCGGTGGACCAGGTCAACACCGAGCGCCCGACGTTTTTCTGGCTCACCGCCCACAAGCAGGAGGCGCCCGGCGGCAACCAGTTCTACACCGAGCAGGTGTACTTCAAGAACGACAACAACTACCAGAACTACTTCGGCGCCGACCAGGTGAGCTACAACCAGCGCGACACCGTGCGGCAGGCCAAGTACGCCTGGTACAACTTCCACGACGGCTTCGGACTCGACGAGGACACCCTTGCCGCCAACGGCATCATCCTGACCGACGACCGCGAGGCCGTGGCCACCGGTGCCGAGAAGCTGCAGCTGACCAACCTGCTGAAGACCAACTACAACGCCCTGAAGATGGGCGTGCAGGAAAAGCTCAACGAGGAGCTGCTGCTGGACGGCTCGCAGTCGGCCAAGGCCTGCCCGGGCATCGACCACATCGTTTCGCTGACCCCGGCCGTGGGATCGGTGGGCGGCCTGGATGCCGCGCAGTACACGTGGTGGCGCAATGACGCGCGCACCGCGCTGACCGGCGCCAACCTGATCGACCAGATGGAGCAGGCCTGGCGCAACACCATCCGCATCGGAAAGATGAAGCCTGACTTCATCGTGGCCGGCAGCGCGTTCTGCGACGCCTACCGCAACGCGGCGGGCCAGACCGTCAACCGCCAGATCATGGGCGGCGGCAACGAGAAGGGCGGCGTGAGCCTGGACGCCTCGATCAGCAACCTGTACTTCAAGGGGCTGCAGATCGTGTGGGATCCCAGCTTCGACGTGCTGGACCAGCTGTACGCGCCGGCGACGCCGTGGTCGAAGCGCTGCTACTTCCTCAACAGCCGCAGCATCGTGCTGCGCCCGGTGTCCGGGCACTGGATGGTCAACCGCAAGCCGGAGCGGCTGTACGACCGCTACGTGCACTTCTGGGGCATGACCAGCAAGTACCGCCTGACCTGCAGCAAGCGCAGCAGCAACGCGGTGCTGGCGATCGCCTGACCCGGACAACTCCTTGTGCGGCGGGGGGCCAGGGATGGCCATTTCTCCGCAGCACTCATCCGCCTGGAGGTTCACCATGAAAACCCTCGTTCTCGGCTCCGGCGTGTCGCTGGCAGCCGCCGCCGCGCAGGCTGCCGTGCGGCCCAAAACCACGCCGTTCCTGCCCGGCACCAACACCACCATCCTGCTCGTGACCGAAGGTGGCACCGGCGCGTTCGCTGTCAAGGTGCAGGGCTCCGATGACGGGGTCGCCTACACCGACCTGCTGACCGTGACCACACAGGGTCCGGCCGTCCTGAAGGACGTGACGGTGCAGGCCTGGATGCGCCTGAACGTCACCGCGGCCGGCACCGCCGGCACCGTCTCCGCCTACCTGCTGGGAGGCCCGTGATGAGCCTGTCCGTCAAGACGGTGGCGGTGCTGATCGACCGCGACATGGAACACATCGCCACCGCGGTGTTCGCGCACGAGGTGCCGATCCTCGAGGCCGCGCACGGGCAGGGAGCGGTGCGGGTGGTGCGCGAGCTGGCGCCGCGCGTGATCGAAAGCGTGCGTGACGAGCATGAGCGGCTGTGCGGCGTGTACGCACGGCGCAACGCCGACCCGGTGCTGGGTGCCTATCCGGGCGGCTTCGAGCAGGTGCAGCGCGCGATCGAGGCCAACGTGGTGGACGGCCGGGCGGCGAAGGCTGCGAGAGCTGCGGCCGCGCCGGCGCAGGACGCCGCCGCCTGACAGTGTTCGACGTGGGGTGAGCTTGCGCCGCCGGAACCGCGGCGGCGCCATTTTCGAGGCGGGAGTGTGCGCGCATGGCCATTGACCCCTACAACTTCGCCTGCGACGACAACACCCACCGCACGCTCGCGGACCTGCGCCAGGATCTGGCCACGCGACTCGGGTTTGCGGCCAATCTGGACAACGGCACCGGCATTGTGACCTGGCCGCAGGGCATGCGGGCGCTGCTGGATAGCTTCCTGATCGGCGCGCAGAAGTACCTGTTCCGGCGCTACGACGTGCTGCGCACCGAGCGCGTATTCACGTGGAACATGACGCCCGGACAGCGGTACTACGAGCTGCCGGCGCTGGACACCACCGCCTGCCCGAAAGGGATGGACCCGCGCAAGGTGACCTGGGTGGGCGTGCAGCACGACGTCATCTGGTATGCGCTGCAGCCCGGGATTCCGCCGGAGCTGTACACCTTCCGGGTGCAGGGATTCCCGGCGCGCTACGAGATCCGCCAAGGCATCGAAGTGTGGCCGGCACCCGGTGATGCGAACTTCAAGCTGCGCATCAAGGGCCGCTTCGGCCTTGAGCCGTTCGCGGCGGACTACGACAAGGCCACGATCGACGACGAGATGGTGTTCCTGCTGGCGCTGGCCAACGCCAAGGCGCACTACGGGCACCCGGACGCCAGCCTGTACCTGCAGCAGTTCGAGCAGACCATGATGAAGCTGGTGGCCGGCGCGCACCAGACGCGGCGCTACGTGCCCGGGCGGCAGACGCAGTACGTGGACCCTGATCCGCTCTATCTGCCGCTTGCGGTGCCCTGATGCGCACCGTCAGCCTCGGATCGTTCGCCAGGGGCATCAACCGGCTGCGCACCAAAGGCGGCGCGGCGCCGGACGGACTCTACAGTCTGGTCAACGGCTATGTGACGCAGGCGGCCACCATTCGCGCGCGCCCCGGCACGATAGGCCTGTACACCCTGCCGGCCGGCACCAGGGGCCTGTGCGTGTTCAAAGGCAGGCTGCACGTGTTCGCGACCAGCGTGCTGGCCTCGCCCGATCCGGCCATCGTGATCGATGTGCTGCGCCATCCCGATCCCACGCAGGCCGCGCTGGGGCTCAGGGAGGTCCACTTCGCGGCGCCGTTCCTCGGCTACCTGTACGTGGTGGCGGAGTTCGACAACGGCGAGGTGTTCCACTACTGGCTGCAGGAGGCGACGGCGTGGCAGGCCGGCGCGACGCACCTGCCGGGGGACGTGGTGCAGCCCACCGTGCCCAACGGCATGGCCTACCGCGCCGAACGGCTGGGCGAGCGCGGCACGCTGTGGCAGCCGGGCGCGCCGCGCGCGCTGGGCGACGTGGTGGAACCGACCACGGACAACGGCTACCGGTACACCGTGATCGACCTGCTGGGCAGCGCCGCCAAGTCCGGGCCGGTAGAGCCAGTGTGGCAGACCGGCGACCAGTCGGTGACGTTCGAGGATGTGGACCTGGGCGCAGGCGCCGCGCCGCCGCCGTCGGGCCCCGGCACCACGCCGCCCCCCGATGTGGTGGACCGCTACGGCACCGGCACCGCGGCCGGCACCGGAGGGGCGCCGCGATGAGCACGCCCGTCTGGCAGGCCGGCACGGTCTATCTGCCCGGCGCACTGGTGCAGCCGTCGCGGCTGCTGCCGGTGTCGCTGGCGGCCTTGGCCAATCCGTCGTTCGAGAGCGACCTCGCCGGCTGGACCGCGCAGGCGCTGGACGGCACCGCACTGCCCTCCATCCGCACCGACCGTGCCTTCACCGGCGGCAAGGCGGCCTGGTATGCGGGACAGATCGGCACGTGCAAGCCGAACGGCTTTGCCGGCATGGCCGGCACCTGCCTGCTGCACTGGAACGACACGGTTGCGCCGTTCGAGCAGGGCTGGTCGCTGTCGGCCAGCGGCGCGATCGCCCTCGATGCACCGGACTTCCACGCATCCACCGGCCAGGTGCGCGTGTACTGGCTGGACGCCGCCAAGGCGGTCATCGGATTCGCCGGCGGCAACAGCATCGAGGGCGCCGATGGCGGCGCCTTCCGCACCTCCAGCCTGACCGCCACCGCCCCGGCCGGCACCCGGTACGCGCGCGCGGCGTTCCATGTGACCGCCAACGGCAACGGCGGCGTGCTGTACGACAGCCTGAGCTGGTCGGTCGCGGGTGCGCGGCCGCCGGCCGGGCTGATCTACAAGGCGGTGCAGCCGGCTGCGGCGACCTCGGGGACCAGCGAGCCGGTCTGGCCGCTGGTGCCGGGCCAGCAGGTGAACGACGGCGGCGTGGTCTGGGAGGCGGTGCAGGCCTCGCGCGTGGTGTGGAAGGCCTCGCCGCTGTACGTGTCCGGCGCTGCCGAACCCGGCTGGCCGGTGGCGGCCGGCGGCACGGTGGCGGACGGCACGATCAAGTGGGTGGCGATCTCGCGGCGCGTCGAGGATCCGAAATGCCCCAACAGCAAGGTCGTGGCGATCGCATCGGGCAAGGTGTTCGCGGGCGACAAGGACATCGTCCGCTTCTGCGCGACGGCCAACCCGCTGGACTGGTCGAGCGCCAGCGACGCCGGCTACCTGCCCACCGGCCTGCAGCAGAACGGCGCCAACGACGTGGCCGTGCTCAACCTGTACCGCGGCAACCTGGTGGTGATGAATGCCAGCACCTTCCAGATGTGGCAGGTGGACCCCGACCCCGCCAACATGACGCTGCTGGACACCATCGAGGGGATCGGCTCGCTGTACCAGCGCGCGGCGCAGGCGGTGGGCAATGACCTGTTCTTCGCGACGCCGCAGGGCATCCGCTCGGTCGGCATCGCCGCCAGCAGCACCAACCTGCAGGCCGGCGACGTCGGCATGCCGGTGGACCCGCTCTACCGCGAGATCGCGCAGCTGGTGCCGCCGCGCCGGTCCACCTACTACCCGGCGATGGGCCAGTACTGGCTGGCGTTCGGCCGCGACGTGCTGGTGTATTCCATGGGCCAGCCGGGCCAGCCGGGCGCGTGGTCGAAGTACGTGCTGCCGTGGCCGGCCGACGAGTTCGCGCTGCTGGGCGGCACGCTGTACGTGCGGCACGGTAACACCATCGCCGCCTTCGACGAGGGCCAGTCCCAGGACATCGACGGCGCGACATATGCAGCGATCGAAGGGGTGGTGCGCTGGCCATTCCTGGACTTCGGGCAGCCCGGCACGACCAAGCGCGTCACCGCCGTGGACATCGTGGCCAGTGGTGACGTGTCGATCGATGCTGCGCTGGACCAGTCGCAGGATCCGCCGCAGTTCACGCCCATCTCGCGCGTGCTGGCCGACTCGGTGCCGAACCTGATGATCCCGTTTCCGGCAGCGGCGCCTTCGATCATGTTCCAGCTGCGGTTCAATGCGGCCGCGACTTCCACGCTGAGCGCCGCGGGAATCATCATTCCGCCATCATCGGTTCAGTGGTCGCTGAACGCGATGAACGTGTACCTGCAGGATTGCAGGAGCGGCACGTGATGGACGGCAATCCCACGGCGGGCCTGCGGCTGGTGCGCCCCACGGTGATGGACCTGGGCTGGCTGGCCATGCACATGCGCGCCGACGAGATCGCGCAGTACCTGGCGCTGACCGACGCGGACCGCTACGACCCGGACACCGCCGCGCGCGGGTTCGCGGCCATCCCCGGCATCAGCTTCGCGCTGATGGCGCCGGACGGCATGCCGGTGTGCGCGGGCGGCTTCGAGCCGGTGCGCCCCGGCATCTGGCAGACCTGGATGGTGGGCACGGACGACGGCTGGGCGCGCTGGTGGCGCGGCATCACCAAACACACGCGGCGCGTGATGGATGCGGTGCTGGCGCAGCCCGGCACGCGCCGCATCCAGACCAACGCGCTGGCCAGCCGCACCGGGGCGCACGAGTGGTACAGGCGCGGGCTGGGCATGCGGTACGAGGGCCTGTGGCACGCCTTCGGCAAGGGCGGCGAGGACGTGATGTGTTTCGCGCGGACCAGGGGGCAGTGACATGGGCAGCGGATCGAACAGGGCGCAGCAGCAGGCACAGCAGGCCGAGCAGCAGCGGCAGGCGCAGATCGACGCGACCACCGCCGCGGTCAACGCCGCCTACAACAGCCCGGCGCGCGTGCGGCAGATCCAGGATTTCGTGCGCGCGATGCGCGACTACTACGGGCAGGACCTGGACCGGCAGAAGGGCATCAACGACCGCGAGCTGCGCTTTGCGCTGGCGCGCAACGGCGTGACCGGAGGCAGCACGCAGATCGACCAGCAGCGCACCGCCGGCGAGATGTACCAGCGCGGCGTGCTGGACGCCGAGCGGCGCGCGCAGGGCGCCGGCGCGCAGCTGGCCGGGCAGGACCAGCAGACGCGCCTGAACCTGATCTCGATGGCGCAGTCGGGGCTGGACGCCGGCACCGCCGCGCAGCAGGCGGCGAGCGCCATGCGCACCGCGCTGGACAGCGAGCTTGCCGGCGCGCAGGCACAGGGGCTGGGCGACGTGTTTGCCGGCATGGCCAGGCTGTACGACCAGTCGCGGCAGGCCAGGCAGTACCGCCAGGCGTTCGGCACGCCGCTGTACCAGCCGATCCTTTCGTTCGCGCAGCCGCAGGCGCGCACGCCGTTCTACACGTGGGAGCACTGACCATGGGCACCGAGGCACTGTGGGTTCCGCTGGCGATCGGCGCGGCATCGGCCGGCGCCGGCTACATCAACAGCCAGCGCACGGCGCGCCGGCAGGACGAGGCGCTGGCGCAGCAGATCCGCGACCAGGTGGCGGCGCGGCAGGCGGCGGCGCAGCGCGTGGCGCAGACCGTGCAGGAAACCGCCGCATCGGCGCCGGAGCAGGACCGTGCCGGTGCGCTGCAGGGCTATCTGGACGCCCTGCGTGCGCACCGCGCCGCGGCGTCCGGTGCCATGGCGACGCCGGGCGGCACCTCGGCCGCGTTCCAGCAGGACGCGCGCGACGCCGCGGGCGGCGTGCAGGACTACGGCGACCGCGTGGCGGACCTGATGGCGCGCATTGATGCCCCGGCGCTGCAGCGGCAGCGCGAGGGCTTTGCCATCGGCAACCTCGGCGTGGACCTCGCCCGTCTGCGCAGCAAGGCGCAGGGCATGGATTTCCTGAACGAGCTGCGGCTGCGCGGCATCCGCCGCAATCCGTGGCTGGACCTCGCCACCCAGACCGGGCAGTCGGCGGCGTGGACCATGGCCCGGCGCGGCAACGGGGGTGCGTGATGGCCAGCCTGGGCGAACTGATGGCGCAGTGGCAGCCGCAGGCCAACGCCGGCGCGCTGGCGCTGGGCGACCTGCTGGGCGGCGGCCCGGCGCAGCGCGCACGGGATGCCGGCGTGCTGGGCATGGAGCGGCGCGCGCGGCTGGACCAGATCTTCGAGCGGGCGCGCGAGGCGCAGCGGCGCGGCATCGCGCAGGACACGCTGGCGCCGGCGCTGGGCCAGCTGGGCATCGCGCAGCCCGAGGCGGCATCGACGGTGATGCTGAGCGGCATCCCGCTGCGCAACGTGACGGCGGGGCTGGGCGACCTGATCGACCAGAAGCTGACGGAGCACGCGGCGGCACTGGCGGACAGCGGTGACGTGGACGCATTGAACCGGCTCAACGCGGTGCGCGGCGGGAAGCTGATCCCGCGTGCCGATGTGCAGGGCAATGCCGTGATCGACCCCTACCGCGCGCCCGAGGCGCAGACGGTGGCGCTGACGCCGCTGGGCGATGCGATGGCGGGCGCGCAGCGCGCGCAGGCCGGCAAGTACGGCGCCGAGGCCGGCGCCGCGGCGGCGCTGGCGGACAGGCGCCGGGCAGAGACCGCAGAGGTGGGCAAGACCGCATCCGAAAAGCCGGAGCCGGCGGCACCATCCGATGCTGAGGCACTGGCGCAGGCCCGCGCACTGATCGCGCAGGGCAAGGATCCGCGCGTCGTCGCCGCCTACCTGGTGAAGAAGGGCTATCCGCGCGCAGCCGCGCAGCTGGTGGGCAGCAGCGACGCCTACCTGCAGCAGGGCGAAGGGGACTGATGTGGCCGGGCTGTTCGACGATTTCGGGCGCTTCGAGCGCACCGGGACGGTGAACACGGACGGGAGCCGTGCGGCCGGCGGTGCCGGACTGTTCGATGGTTTCGACGCCTTCGAGAAATCGCTGGCCAGGCCCACCGCGCCGAAGCCAGCACCGCAGCGCGGGCTGGGTGACGTGATGGGCGACTACGGCATGGCCGTGTCGCGCGGCGTGGCGCAGGGGCTGTCCGGCATGGGGCGGACCGCGACCCTCTTCGGCGGCATGCCGGCCGCCGCGCTGATCGACACGGTGACGGGCGGGCATGGCGCGGCCGATGCCGTGGGCCGCGCGGTGGACCGCATCGGCAGGTTCCAGCAGGACGTCGGCTATGCGCCGGACGCCAGCACAGGCGAGCGCGTGACCCAGCAGGTGGCCTCGTTCGTGCCGGACCTTGCGGCAATGATGTTCAGCGGCGGGGCGACCGGAATTGCACGTGCAGGGGCAGGCGCTGCAACACGCGGCGCGCTGGCCCGCGGCGCGGGGATTGCGGGCCGTGCGCTGGAGCGTAGCGCCAGGGCCAGCATCATCCCGGCCGCATCGCACGCCGGGCAGACGGCGCAGGACGTGATCGAGGCCGGCGGCACGCCGGCGCAGGCGGGCGAGGCCGCGGCGCTCAGCGCGCTGACCGACGTGGCCGCCAACGCGGTGCCGCTGAGCGTGCCGGGCGGGCTGCTGAAGCGCTCGGCCACCGGCGCCGCCGCGGGCGTGGGCGCGGAACTGGCGCAGAACGCGGCGCTCAATACCGTGCTGCCGGAGGGCGCGAAGCGCGAGAGCACGGGCGAGGGCCTGGCCGCCAACGCCGGCGTGCAGGCGCTGATGGCGGCGCTGCTGGGTCCGCGTGCCGGGCAGTCCATGTGGGGCGAGGCCGCGCCGCGTCGCAGGCCCGGGCCGGTGCCGGAACCGGCACCCGTGCAGCGTGCCGCAAAGCCGCCGCCGCCCGCGCCACCGCCCGCCACCGCGCCGGTGCGCGGCGACGCCACACGCCTGCAGCTGATCGAGGCCTGGCGTGGTGCACGCACCCCGGACGAGAAGGCCGCCGCGGCCGCCGCCATCGCGGCGTTCGATGCGGCCAAGACCGCGCCCACGATGGCAACGCCTGCGCGGCCGGAAGACCTTGGCGATCTGCTGGGTCCGACGGCGCAGCGAACCGACCCCACCCCACCGGCGCCATCGCCACCGCCACCGCCTGCCGGTGCGCCATTGCGCATCGACAATGGCCTGACCCTGCAGAACCGCGACCGCAGCCGGGTGGCCAGTGTGGCGCAGATGCAGGCGATTGCCCGCAATCCGGACCCCGAACGGCTGGGCTTCTCGCGCGACCCGAATACCGGCGCGCCGATGGTGTCGGCGTCAGGTGGCCAGTTGCCGGAGGGCGCCGCCCAGGGGCGCGAGGACTACGTGAAGCTGGCCGACGGCCGCCGCATCCCGGTGCGCTATGCCGTGATCGAGGCCGACGCGGTACAGGCCTCGCACGATGCCGACGGCGCCGTGAACCCGGCCTATGCGGACGCCGCGCTGCGCGCGCTGAACAACGGCCGCACGGCGGGCCTGCAGGCGGCTTGGCGCGCGGGCCGTGCGGGGAACTACCGGCAGGGCATCCTGGCCGACGCCGCGACGCACGGCGTGGACCCGCAGGCCATCGCCGGCATGCGCAGCCCCGTGCTGGTGCGCGTGTACGACCGCGCCCACGACAGCGGCGACATGGCCGCCGCCAGCAATGCGGGCGCGCAGCTGGGCCTGTCGCCGGTGGAGCGCGCCACCACCGACGCACGCGCGCTGCCGGCGCTGGACGGCCTGGGCCTGGGCGAGGACGGCAGCATCCTGCCGGCCGCGAACCGCGGTTTCTTCCGCGCGTGGTTCCACAATCTCGGGCCGAACGAGGCCGCGCAGATGGTGGACGCGCGCGGCGAGCCGAACGCCGCGGCCCTGCAGCGGCTGCACGCGGCGGTCATCGCACGCGCCTACGGTGACGACCGGCTGCTGTCGGCGATGGTGGAAGACCTGCATCCGGAGAGCCGCAACGTGCTGTCCGCCATGCGGATGGCGGCGCCGGCGCTGGCCCGGCTGGAACGCAGCGGGCCACTGGGCAACCTGCCAGGGGTGGTGGCCGACGCTTTCGAACTGCTGCGGGAAGCGGCGCGCCGCGGCCTGCGCATGGACGAGTTCATCGCCCAGCGCGATCTGTTTGGCAGGAACACGCAGGCCGAGTCGATGGCGCGCTTCTACGCGGACAACGCGCGCGCGCCGCGCCGCATCGCCGATGCGCTGCGTGCGGCGGCGGAGTTTGCCGAGCGCGCGGAGAAGGGCGCCGCCAACGAGAGCCTGTTCGGCGCCGCTCCCGCATCGACCATCGACGATGCGCTACGCTACGCCAACGAATGGCTGAGGGCCGCACATGGCGACCAGGCGCGCGGATTCGATCTCGGTGCCGATGCTCGACGCATTGCTGAACCTGGGGGTGGCGGTGGCCAACGCGAAGGACGTGCCGGGCGAGCCGCCGCTGGTGCTGCCGCCGGAGGTGAAGGCGCGGATCGAGGCGGCACGGGCGCAGGCTTCGGCCTCGACGGCGGCCGTGCCGAAGGGCCGCCCGCCGAGGTAGGCCGGGCACCGGAATCGGGCAGCCTATTTGCGCCGCCGACGCCGCGCGAGCAGCTGCACGCCGAGGCTGAACGCCGCGACGCGGCACGCAACGGCACCGGCCAACCCGGCCGCAAGGACATGCTGGCCGGCGGCGGTGACCTGTTTGCCGGGCCACGCCCGCAGCAGGCGGACATTGGTAGCATCGGCACCCTGGGCCCGGATGGTGCGCACTATGGAAACACCCGTCCCTTACCGGATACGGCGCAACGTGCTGGCGGTGAACTTCCGCAAGCCGATGACGCTGGACGGTCCTTCCTGCAGCCCGAGCCAGGACAGCTGGAACTGTACTTCCCGGCGCAGCGTGGCGACGGTGGCGACTCTGCCGCGAGGGCGATCCGCAAGGAAACGCTGAGCGCGGTCAGGCGCGAGCTGGCCGCCGGCGGCGATGCTTCGCCTGGCGGGCGCCGCGGGACGGCAGCGCAAGCCGCTGCGTCCGGCACGGCCGGACTCCGGCGGCGCGTGCGGCTGGTGCGCACGGGCGAGTTTTCCAGCGGCATCGCGCGCGTGCACAGTGCCGCGGACGCCGCGCACATCATCGCGCCGCTGCGCAAGAGCCCGCAGGAACAGCTGCTGCTGCTGGTCGTGGACGGCGACGGCGCCCCGCTGGCGGTAGCGCGGCATTCCATGGGTTCGCTGGATGCGTCCATCGCAGTTCCTGGGCTGATGGCGAGCACGGTCGCCGCCGTGCCCGGCGCGCGCGGCGTGTACTTCGCGCACAATCATCCGTCTGGCCGGATGGAGCCGAGCGCTGCGGATCGGCAGATCGAGCAACGGTTCGCGGCACTGCTGAATGGCTCCGGCATCGAGCTGCGCGGATCGGTCATCGTGGTGCCCGGCTCCAGGAAGTTCGTGCATTTCCAGGAAGGCGTCAGCGACATCACGACGGCGCCACGCGGCGCAGTTGAAGTGCCGCGCGTCGAACGGCAGTTCGCCAAGGTGTCCACGGGCGCTGGTGAGAGCGGCACGATTCCGCTGCCCAAGGGATTGCTGGATAGCCCGGCGCAGGCCCGGCAGGCGGTGGGCCGCATCATGGACAGCGGAACGCCCGAGGGCCTTCTGCTGCTGGACAACCAGCACAGGCCGCTCGGCGTGTATCCGATGGGCACAGAGAACATGGCCAAGCTGCGCACCGGCGACGTGCGCACGTCCATGGTGCCCGTGCTGCGCGCACTGCACGAGAGCAACGCCAGCGCCGCGGTCATTTTCAGCAACGATCCGCTGGAGCTGGGCAGCATGCGCAATCTGGGCAGCGCGCTGGCCGATGCCGAAGTGCGCGTGCTGGACATCATGTACCGGACCGGGGATGGCATCGTCCACTCCGTATCTGAAAGCGATCGAGGCCTGACCGGTCGCGGTATGACGCGCCTGGATGGGCGTCCATTCCTGAGCCGGCGCAAAGCGCAGGATGGCACCGGGCAGGCGTCGCTTGCCGATCGCCGTGACCAGCGCCATGCTGGACGCAGCGAACCGACCGCACACGGGAACCAGACTGGTGAAACGCAAGGATCCGGAATCCCCGCCGGGCTGCCTGCCCGGCAGACCGAAGCCAGCCGACAGCTCGCCGCCAGCCTCAACCGCTGGCGCGCGTCCGTGGGCCATACCGACGCCATGCGTTTCCGGGAAGTCCCTCGGGATGTGCTGCCCGACGCTCTGGATCGAGCGCTCCGAGAACTCGAATCCGCCAGCGGAACACGGATCAGCATTGTCCGCAACCTGACGCCGGAGGCCGACACCTGGAACGGCCTGACCTTCCGCAAGCAGGGGCGCATCTTCGTGGATGAGCGGGCCGACGCGCCGGCGGTGGTGGTGGTGGCCCACGAGTTCACGCACAACCTGCGCCAGCAGGCGCCTGATCTCTATGCCGCGCTGGAAGCCGAAGTGCGCCGTCAGGGGCGGCTGCCGGAATGGCAGGCCGAGCTGGAGCGCCGGACCCATGGCGAGCGGGTGGACCGTGATCTGGCTGCCGAGGAACTGACGGCGAACGCGGTCGGCGATGCCATGGGCGACCGCGCCTTCCTGCAGCGCCTGGCCGAGCGCTCACCCGAAATCTTTCGCCGGGTGGCCAAGGCGTTCATGGACTTCCTCGATGGTCTGCTGGCCAGGCTGGGCCGCACGCGCGACCTGGGCAGCAACCGCTATCTGCAGGACGTGCGGCGCTTCCGCGACACGCTGCTGGACGTGCTGAACCAGTACGAGCAGCGCCGGGCTGCCGGACTGCCGGAAGCAGCGCCTGGCGATGTCGGCGCCAGCGAGATGCGTTTCGACCATGGCGGCGCAGGCCCGACCAGCACACCGGAGTTCCGCCGCTGGTTCGGCGACAGCAAGGCCATGGACGCGCAGGGCAATCCGCTGACGGTCTACCACGGCACCGGCAGCGGGTTCTGGGCATTCGACAACGGCCGCCTGTCCGGCAACACCGGGCACATGACTTCGGCGCTGGGGCACTTCTTTGCCGAGGACCGCGCCAAGGCCGCGCGCTATGCCGAGAAGGCGGCGGACTACGTACCAGCCGACCAGCGCGTGATCGACGCGCAGCTGAGCATCCAGAACCCGAAGCGCATGACGCTGGCCGAACTGCAGGCGATCGACAGCTTCGACGAAGCGCGCGCACTGCGCCGCCGGCTGGAGCGTGAGGGGTACGACGGCATCCATCTGCCCGACATCGGGCAGTGGGTGGCGTTCGAGCCGACGCAGATCAAGAGCGCCAGCGGGAACCGCGGCACGTTTGATCCGGAGAACCCGGACATGCGCTTCAGCCGCAGCGCGATGAAGTCGGTGGAGGCCAACGAGCGCCGCGGCACCGAGGCCATGACGCGCGTGCTGCTGGACCGTACCGACGCCCACCGCGCGATGTACCGCACGGGGCTGGGCTGGGTGGATTTCGTGTGGGGCAGCACGGGTGGTGAAACTGCCGCGAGCGGCGCGGTTCGCCCCGGCAAGGGCATTGCGCATCTGATCGGCCAGCGCATGCGCAAGGACGGGATGACGCGCGATGAGGCCGGGCGCCTGGCGCAGCGCACGGTGAACGTGATCGCGCGCGGCGAAGAAGTGCGGCGCACGGAAATCGGTGGCACCTTGCGCGCCGCAATTACACTTGCGGGGGATACAGCGGTACTGGTGCGACAGCCAGGCTCGAACTCATGGCTGCTGACTGGCTGGGAAGAAGGCGCTCCCGGTGTCTCTGGCGCGGGGTACGGCGCATCCAGGACTACGCTCGCCGAACCTATGCGTTCTCGTTCCGACGAGGGAGCGGGGGCCGATGCGATGATCCCACCGCCCGACGACGCTGGCAACGGACCGCTGTTCAGCCGGCGCGCGCCTGATGCGCCGGATCTTGCCGGCGACAGCCGCACGGACCTCGCGCGCATGGCGGCATCCGAGGCGCGCCGGCAGGCCGAGGCGGGCCGCGCGGCGGTGCTGGGCCAGCTGGCCGCCCGCGGCTACCGGCTGGGCGCGCCGGGCTGGCAGGCCGATACGGGCCGCTGGGTGGGCGTGCGCGGTGCGCTGCACGACGCGCGGGTGGCGCTGCAGGACAAGATGCTGGCGCTGCGGGACGCGCAGCAGGACATCGAGCGCTTTGCAGGCGACGTGCTGCCGGATGCGATGGACGCCTACCGGCTGGAAAACCTGATGCACGGCCGTGTGGCCGACCGCATCAAGGCGATCGAGCACGATTTCATCGGGCCGCTGCAGCGGCGCATGCGCAACCTGGGCGTGAGCGTCGCGCAGCTGGAGGACATGCTGCTGGCGCGGCATGCGCCGGAGCGCAACGCGCGCATCGCGGAGATCAACCCGGCACTGCCGGACGGCGGCGCGGGCATCAGCACGGTGGACGCGCAGGCGGTGCTGGACGGGCGCCTGGCCGGGCCGTACTCGGGCAAGGTGATGGACGCGGCGACGCGCGCGAAGCTGGTGCACCTGGCCGGCATGGTGGACCGGCTGCGCGCCGGCACCCTGCAGGAACTGCTGGACTCGGGCCAGATCACGCAGCCGCTGCACGACGCGCTGCTGGACACCTACCACTACTACGTGCCGCTGCGCGGGCGCGGCGATGGTCTGGACGCGGACCTTGGCCACGGCACCGGGCGCGGCGCGTCGGCCACGCGCCAGAACCTCCGCCGCGCGCTGGGCCGCGGCGAGGGCAACCTGCCCGGGGACATCCTGGGCGAGATGATCGGCGATGCGCAGCGCGCCGCGCTGGGCGCCGAGAAGGCGCGCGTGGGACGCGCCCTGCTGCGGCTGGCCAGCGAACACCCCAACGAGGCCGCGTGGACGGTGGAGCCGGCCGACCTGGAGTGGAAGTTCAACGAGACGACCGGCGAGGCGTACCTCGGCCCGCGCAACCGCGCCGAGGACATGGACCGCACGCTGCTGGTGAACGAGGGCGGCACGCTGTACCGCGTGCGCTTCAACGACGCGCGGCTGGCCAGGGCCGTGCTGAACCTCGGCGCGCGCGACCTGAACGCGCTTTCGCGCGTGCTGGGGCCGGTGATGCGCTACCTGTCGGCGACGCTGACCAGCTACAACCCGGGTTTCGTGCCGGTGAACATGGTGCGCGACCTCGGGCTGGGGCTGTCGGGCCTGGCCGCCGAGCACGGCCCTGCCGTGATGGCGGATGCACTGCGCGCCTACCCGGCGGCGATGCGGGCGGCGTTCCGTGACTTCAGGCACCGCGCCGGCGACGCGGATGTGCCGGATGCGCGCAAGAGCATGGAGGACTGGGCGCGCGAGTTCGCGGAAGCGGGCGGGCAGACCGGCATCGCGGTGATCCCCGACGTGGAGAGCATCGGCCGGGATCTTGCGCGGGGCGCGCAGGACTGGCGCACGTTGCTGGCGCGCGGCCACGTGCTGAGCGCGGCGGCGCGCCCGCTGGCGCCGGTGGCGCGTGCGGTGGAGCGCATCAACGTGGCCGTGGAGAACGCGCTGCGGCTGTCGGCCTACGTGGCGCTGCGCAGGACCGGCAGGACGCGCGAACAGGCCGCCGGGTACGCCAAGAACATCACGGTGAACTTCAACCGCAAGGGCGCGTTCGGCCAGGCGGCCAACGCGCTGTACCTGTTCTTCAACGCCAGCGTGCAGGGCGTGCACCGCGTGGGCACCCTGATCCGCGACAACCCCGGGACCGTCGGCACCGGCATGGCCGCGCTGGCGGGCCTGCAGGCCACGTTCGCGCTGGCGCTGATGGACGACGAGGACCGGCAGGGCCTGAGCACGTGGGAGACCATCCCCGCCTGGCGCAAGCAGACGAGCCTGATCATCCCGGCGCCGTGGTCGCAGGACGGCTATTTCGCGCTGCCGCTGCCCTACGGGTTCAACTGGTTCGGCTACGCGGGCGGGCGCATCGCGCAGGCCGCGGCCGGGCGTGACCGCGAGCGCGCCAGTGTGGTGGTGGACCTCGCGCAGGGCGCGGTGCGCGCGTTCTCGCCGCTGCCGCTGGACGAGGGCCTGCAGGGTGCCGCGCCGTTCGTGGTGGCCAAGGCCATGCAGCTGGCCGGCAACCGCGATGACCTCGGGCGGCCGATCGCAAAGGACGGCGGCTTCGACCGCTTCGATGTACCGAAGGCTGCCACCGGGCGCGCCGACACGCCGCAGGTGTACAGGCAGGCCGCGTGGGCGCTGAACCGCATCGGCGGCGGCGACGACTTCACGCCGCCGGTGTACATGAGCAGCCTGACCGACGTGGCCCCCGAGCAGCTGGAATGGCTGGTCACGACCGCGCTGGGCGGCCTGGGCGGCACCGCCAGCCGCGGGCTGCGGTTCGGGGAAGGCCTGCGCGCGGGATCGTTCCGGGGTGTGGCCGACGCGCTGAGCCAGGCGCCGGTGGTGTCGTCGTTCGGCATCGAGGGCAACCGCAAGGCGGCGGTGGCGCAGGACTTCTACGGCCAGCGCGACGCCTTCGAGCGCGGCCTTGCGCGGCTGCGCGCGGCCTGGGTGGCGGACGGCGTGGACGGGTTCAGGGCGGAGCGCGCCCGGCTGGGGACCGGGTTCGCCGGCGTGAAGCTGGCGCGCTACACCGGGCTGTCGCGCGATGGCAGCAGGGTGCCAGGCGACGTGCGCGTGACCAGCGCCGGGTCGCCGGTGCTGGTGGCGGCCCCCGGGTCGGTCTTCGCGGCGCACAGGGACGCGGTGGCCGCCGCGGGCGGGATGACGCGCGCGATCCAGCGCCTGCGCGGCGATGACCCGATGACGGTGGGCGAGGTGATCGCGCTGGCCGCGGGCGACGGCAACCGGCGCAAGGCCGCCGAGGCGATTGAGGCGGCGGAGCTGCCGCGCAGCGGGCAGGCCGACGCCGTGCTGCGCCGCCGTGCGCTGGACTATCTGCAGCAGCGCCGGCAGGAACTGCAGGGGCACTACCTGCAGCGCGCGCGCGATGACCGGCGTGGCTTGATCCAGCGCGACGGCAAGGCAGCATGACGCCATGTGGATGCCGGGCGCCATCAGACCCTACCTGGCCGGCGCGGCCGCGCTGGCGGTTGCGGCCGCCACGCTGGGCTACGGCAGCCTGCGCTGGCAGGCCGGCTACGTGCGTGGGTCCGCCGCGCTGGATCAGGTGATGCGGCGGGCATCCGATGCCGAATCCGATGTGGCCCGGCTGGCACGGGCGCTGGACGAGGCCAGCCGGCTGGCCGCCGCTGAACGCGCCAGCGCCGAGGCCGCACGCGCTGCCGCACGCGCCGCCGCCGCACGCGCCGCGCAGGACCGCCAGCACGCCGATGCCGAGGCGGCGGCCTGGCGCGCGAAGTTCGACGAGGCCACGCGCGCGCCATCGTGCCGCGTCCTGATGGAGACGAAGCTGTGCGGCGTCACGTCCTACTAGCTGCGGGCATGGCCGCGCTGGCGGGCTGCGCAGGCACGCCGCCGCGTACCGTCGCGCCCGAGGTGGTGCGGGTGCCGGTGACGCGCTACGTGCCGATCCCCGGGGCGCTGACCGCGCCGTGCCCGATCGCCGGACCGAAAGACATGACCGTGGGCGAGGCGGTGCGGATCGCCCGCGAGCGCCGGCGCGCGCTGGAAGCCTGCAACGCGCAGCTGCGGCAGATCCGGGCCATGCAGGGCTCGCCGGCGGATGAGGGGCTGCACCCATGAGACGACTCCCGGAAGACCTGTTCCGCATGGCGCCCTGGGGCGCGGCCGCTCTGCTGCTGCTGGCCGCTGTCGGCGGGATGGCGCCGCAGCAGCTGGGCGTGGTGCTGTACAAGCTCGCGCTGATCACGACCGCAGCGTGGACCGGCTACTGGATCGACCGCAGCCTGTTTCCGTACGGGCGGCCGGACCGGATCGACGCGCAGCTGGCCTCGATGGCGGCACTGCGTCGTGCCATCGTGATCGCCGCCTGCGTCATCGGCGTCAGCATCGGGCTGTGACGATGCGCGCGGCCGCTCTCGCCGTCCTGCTGGTTGCCGCGAGCATGGTCTGCGCGCACGGCGCCGCGCCGCGCGCGGCCATGCCTTACCGGGACACGCTGATCCGCACGGCGCGCGTGGTGTGGGGACTGGACGCGCCGGTGGCGACCTTCGCCGGCCAGGTGCAGCAGGAGAGCGGCTGGAACCCGGCGGCGCGCTCATCCGCCGGCGCCACCGGCATGGCGCAGTTCATGCCGGCGACGGCGGCATGGATCTGCGGCGCGTACCCCGGACTGCCGGCCGGCTGCGACACCCTCAGCCCGGCCTGGGCGCTGCGGGCGCTGGTGACCTACGACCGGCACCTGTACGTGCGGACGCCGCCCGGAACGAACTGCGGGCGCATGTGGGCGGCCCTGCGCGGCTACAACGGCGGGCTGGGCCACTGGCTTGCGGAATGGCGCGCCGCCGGACGCCCGCAGGATCTGCGCGCCGCCGATGCGGCCTGCGGAAAGGCCCGCCGCGCCAGGCGCTTCTGCGCCGAGAACCTTGGATACCCGCGCCGCATCATCGGGCGCTGGCAGCCGCTGTTTGCCGCATGGGGGCCGGGCGCCTGCGCGCGCCCGGAATAGCGTGACCGTGCAGACCGGAGAACGCAGGGTGAGCGAGAAACGCGCGGGCATCGAGCGGCACGTGCAGACGATCATGGTCGGGCTGATCACGGCGGGCATCCTGTGGATGGCCACGTCGGTGTGGAGCACGGGCACGGTGGTGGCGCGGATGGACGAGCGCGTCAACGGCATCGCCGCGCAGATGCGGCAGCTGTCCGACGCGGTGCGCAGCGCCTCCGATACCGCGATGCCGCGCAGCGAGGCGCGCCAGCGGTTCGGAGACGTCGAACGCCGGCTCGACAACATCGAGAAGTCCGACGCGGAGCAGGCGCGCGAACTGGCCAGGCTGGCGGGGGGCAGGGTGCGGTGAAGGTGCGCGTACCTGTTGCCGGAACCATCGGCCGCGCGGTGGACGTGCCACGGCACGCGGTGGACGGCGCGACCGTCGGCGTGAACCTGCGCTGGCCGGATGGCGCGCTGGTGAAGGAATCCGATCTGCGCGCCCTCGCCGGCACGGGCGGCGGATCGGCGGGAACCGGAGCCAGACCGATCCCGTGGAAGCTGGTGCTGGAAGTGCCAGCGAACGTGCAGGCGGTGGCCGCGCTGGCAGGCGCCGGGCTGGTGACGCGACGTGCGAATGGCGACTGGACCGTGCGCGCGATTGTGTCGAGCGACGGCAGCATTGCCATCACCAGCCCGGACGGCGGCGCCGGCAATGTGGATCTGGTGCTGTCCGATGTGCCTGACTCCGGCCTGGGTGCGCTGCTGGCGATCCAGCGCGATGCCAAGGGCCGCGTGACTGGCACGCGCGCGCCCACTACCGATGACCTGCCGCAAGGCGTCACGAACCGCTACCAGCACGATTACCTGCATACGCAGGCCACCGCGGCAGACACCTGGTCGGTCGCGCACAACCTCGGGCACGAGCCCATTGTCGCGGTGCGCACGCAGGGCGGCGCCGACATCGAGGCCGCCGTGACCCATCTGTCCGCCAACAACCTCGTCATCAACCTTTCCGCTCCGCTCGCGGGCTTCGCGCGCTGCATCTGAGGACACCACCATGGCCAAGCAGGTATTCACCGATCTCAACTTCAACGGCGGCGCCAAGGTCACGGGCCTGCCCGCGCCAACCGCTGCCAGCGACGCCGCCACCAAGGGCTATGCCGACAGCCTGATCGAAGGCCTGGCCTGGAAGGATGATGTTGTCGTTTCCACGCAGGCGAACATCAACCTGGCCAGCCCCGGCACCGCGATCGACGGCGTGACCATGGCGGTCGGCGACCGCGTGCTGGTGCGGGCGCAGACGGCCGCCGCGGAGAACGGCATCTACATCTGGAACGGATCGGCCACGGCCATGGGGCGCGCGCCGGATGCCAACGCCAGCGCCGAGTTCAACAACGCGGTGGTGTCGGTGAACAGCGGCACCAGCGCTGGCACGACCTGGCGTTGCACGACGCTCAACCCGGTGCTGGGCACCGATGCGATCACGTTCACCGGTTTCGTCGCGGGCGCCCCGCCAGCCAGCGAAACGACGGCGGGCATCGCCGAAATCGCCACGCAGGCGGAAACGGACGCGGGCACGGACGACCTGCGCATGGTGACCCCGCTGAAGCTTGCCAGCTGGGCAGGCCGGGTGCGCAAGTTTGCCGCGAGCATCGGCGATGGCACGGCGACGCAGTACGACGTGACCCACAACCTGGGCACGCTGGATGTTCAGGTGACCGTATACCGCAACTCCTCGCCCTATGATGAGGTGATCGTCGATGTGCAGCGCCTGAGCGTGAACGCGGTGCGCCTCGTTTTCGCCGGCGCGCCGGCGCTGAACCAGTACCGCGCGGTGGTGATGGGGTGATGCGATGGGGCGCCAGAGCCTGACGCCGATCGTGCTGCCGGCCAACCCGGCCAGCGGCATGGAGGCCACGACGAAGAACTACGTGGATGCCGGGCTGGCGGGCAAGGCCGCCGCATCGCACACGCACGCGCCGGCGACCGGCAGCACCTCCGGATTCATGGGCGCATCGGACAAGTCGAAGCTGGACGGCATTGCCAGCGGCGCGACCAGTACCCCGCTTGCCAGCACCGCGCCGGCCGCCCTCGGGTCCAGCGCCAGCGTCGGAACGGCTGCATCCGCCGCGCGCGCGGACCATGTGCACCCGCTGCCGACCGCCGCCCAGGTCGGCGCCGCGGCCGCATCGCACACGCACGCGCTGGCGTCGCTCGGCATCTATGTGCAGTCGAGTGACCCCGGGGCCGTGAGTGACGGCAGCCTGTGGATCTGGTGAGCGGCGATGACCTTCTCGATCCGCAGGTTCGGCGCATGGGCCACGCCCGGCACGGTGAAGCGCCGCAGCGGAGGCGGCTGGGTCGGCGTGACCAGCATCAGGCGCCGCAGCGGCGGCACGTGGGTGACGGTGTGGAGCGCGTTCAGCGCCACCGCATCGCCGTCAACGCTGTTCGGCACGACCAAGGTGAACGGCGCGCGCGCGCAGACGAGTTCGCCGTCCACTGTCACCGTCTCGGGTGGCAGCGGCACCGTCGCGTACAGCTGGGAGTTCGTGAGCGGCGACACCGTGATCACCCCGAACACGCCCGCGTCAGCCTCGACGTACTTCGGCGGCAAGGTCGGCGTGCTCAATCCGGACCGGTCTGCCGTGTACCGCTGCAGGGTCACCAACGGCGACGGAAGCGTCACCTACACCAACAACGTCAGCATCAGCCTGGCCTACGTGAGCGGCACGTAGGTCCGGTTACAGCCTGAAAAGCTCCTGCCGGTCCTGTGCGACGCCATCGGCAGTCAGGCTCCATTTGCCCACACCATGCATCGTGTCGCGCACGGCGAAGTCGGCTGCGTGCCAAGTGATGAGGTTCACCAAAACCTTATAGTGCCTGAGACCACACAGAATGCCTGGACCGCTTTCGTCAATAAGGAGGACGCCGGATGGTGGATTGCTGACTTCTGCGCGGTCTTCAATGCGCTCAAGGGGATCATTGAGCAGAATGCGGAGGCCTTCTGGTTTGATGGCAATGCCGTCGATCTGGGTTCTGAAATCGAGCAGCGCAGCCTTGACGTCGCCTTCCCTGTCGGTCAGATGAAGCAAGCGTTTCTGCGGAGGTTGTCCTGCTGTGACGACCACAGAGAGGCCATCGCCGTTCAGCACAAAAGTGCCCGCCTCCACCTCGTCAGGCCTGATGAAATTGCACTTCATCGATGCCGGTTCGAGCATGAGTTTCATGATCCTGTCCTCGGGGGCGCCAGTGCCCGCGCGCCGGTTGGCTTGACGCCGGCACAGGCCTGCACCTGGCTTCGCGGGCAGGGCCATCATGGTGCTGCGCGTGCAGTCGGGCAAGCGGCGCACCGCAACGCGCGGTGTAGGACTTCGCCCACACTGGCGCAGGGGCTAGGCTGTGCGGCGCTGTGAGCCGCGGGAGCCAGGATGAAGCCGGTGCAGCGGGTGCTTCGAGTCTTGCGGGAGTGGCGTGCCACGCTGACGGCCGCGCACGTGCTTGCATGGCTGTTCGGGGCCGCCGTGGGGCTTGCGGCTGCGGCTGCGCTCGGCCGGGCGGGTGGCGAGACGGTTGTGGAGGCAATCGGCACGCTGATCGGCGCGGCGATCCCGGTAGCCGGGGCGGCGTGGATCGCAACCAGCGCGGATCGGCGCGAGCACAATGCGCGGCTGGCGGCGCTGCGGACGGCGTTTGAACCTGTTGCTGCCTTGGCGAAAGACCTCCGGGATGCCACGCATGGCGCCGACGAACGGCGTCTTGAGTCGATGCCGCCTCTCGATGGGCGCGTTGAACGGCTGCGCGGTGAGATCGAGGACATCGGCTGGATCGGAGAGTTGATCGACAGCAGGGATGTGGATGCACGGCTCGCGTGGGTACGGATGCAGAAGGCCGGCAGCCAACTGGGGTCGGGATTTGATCTGCCGAAGGCGGATCCTGCCAGCGCCCAACGTGCTGCGCCTTTCATCGCCAATCAGCGGGTGCGGCTTGCGCGGCTCGCGGCGGAAATCATCGAGCACTGCACGGTCATCTGTGGACGCCGGAAGCTGCGCTGATGGGGGCATGGGGTTGTCTCTTATCGCACAGTGGGGCACGCTGCAATGCGGGTTTCAGCGGGTGCAGCATCGACAGATACGAGACATGCACACGCATCGCAACGCCATGATTGTGCTGCGGAATCCTCCGGTATCATGGCTTGACTGTTAATCAGGGGGTCGTAGGTTCGAGTCCTACTTCGGGCGCCAATTACGGCTGCGGCACGTCCAGACCTCAGAAACGTCAAAAACTGTGACGCGGTGTGAACATTGCGTGGCCCGGCCGCG
>JAEHJW020004138.1_pt1 | contig 42318 bp, 52 predicted proteins | sample 9271431 | NCBI WGS metagenome assembly JAEHJW02 | reverse complement strand
ACCCGGACCCGAGCTTGGAAGATGAGTTCGGTCCGGAGTTTGAAGACCAGGTGCGCAAGTCGCTGGGCGCTCCGGAACCGTTCGCCGACAAAGCGCGGCTCGTAGATGCGCGACCGGGCCGAGACGCCGACGACATACAATCGAAGCCGAAAAGCCGCGCGCGGAAAAGCCTGTCAGTCAACTGAGAAAGGAACGAATGCAGACCTCCATCTTCAACCGCGAGCCGCGCCCGTGCATACTGGCCCGGCTCGCCTGCATAAACTGCGGGCCGGTGCGCATGGCGCTGGCTCCGCAAGAAGAGCCCATTACCACCCTGGAATGCCCCTACTGCTTCGAGGCCGCGAAGGCTGAGCGGTTGGGCATCGGCCTCACGGTGCGCGACCTGCCGTACTTCGAGTCGGAGGGACGCCTCCGGCAGCACCTCGACGCCCTCAGCACGTTACCGCCGCGCAAACAGCAATATCTGCGCCCCGGCCAGGTCGTCATCTATTGCCAGGAGGAGAACATCCTGCATCTGGCCCACATCGGCGATATACACACCAGCCGGCACAACCTGAGTCCGCAGGGGGTTCCGTCGATAAGTTTCGTGATTTGCGGGGAGGCGACGGCTCCCGTCCCTCACATCTCAGCAGCACCCGACTGCCCCCCGTGGTGGTGCCTGCAGGCCGAGTTCCGGGAGATGAACGCACTTCGCAACCCACCCCCGATGGTACCGTCAAAAAGGAATCGCAAGAAAATTGTTTCCGCAACGACTTGACGCCACAGCGGGATGTGGTATTTTAATGACGCACCCTACAGGTAGTGCTCCTGGTGCAGGCCATCCGAACTTCTTTTCGGAGACGACAAACGAGCGTTCTTCTCGTTTCGGCCAGCGCCATGAGCGATTCCATTTCGCCCAAACTCGCGCGCCAGTTTGAGGTCTTCCGCCCTCATCAGCGGTTTACCTCGGAACCGTGCGCGTATGTCGATAAAGAGATTGGGCTTATGTGGGTCGAACGTCGCATAGCTCGCCGGATGGGAAGGTGGCGTCTGGTCCTTTTCGACAGCCTTCCTCGTTTGGAAGCATCCGCAGAATGCGATCCGCAGTTCAGGATGCTGGCCTTCCCGCTTCCCATCATGCGCCGCTTCGTGCGCGAAGACGAGGAGAGACATCCTGCCACCCTCCAAGCCTGAACGCCTGATCGGAGTGTTGCGCCACGGACAGCCCCTTGGCTCTATACCAAGTTGGTTCGTGTCCAGGGAGGAGGCGCAGTACCTCCTCGATTGCCAGTTCGCCGCATGGCGCGCGCGCTATTGTCTGATTCTCACCAAGTCACTTCCACTCAAACTCCGGGGTCCCTCCGCCAACATCCGCGAATCAACGATTCTGGCCGCTCTCATGGGGAGCAGCTATCACCGCTCGCTGATCGAGGCATGGCAGTGAATACCCTCTACCACCTCTACACCAACTCGCTCGAATGCCTCCACTGCGGGGATCGTGTGGAGCTCCGCAAGGTGACAGGCGCCGATCCGGAACTGCTGATGCAGGTGCGCGAAGAATACGAGATGGAGCACTCAAAGTGCCATGGATACAAAGACATCGCCAAAGCCAACCAAGCGCGCCAGTACCGCACCGAAGGCCAGCGCCGCCAGCTCCACGAAGCCCGGGCGAACGCGCTCCGCGTCCTCGGCTGTACGGCGCACTGAAAACAGAGTGAGCCTGAGTGACTTGATTCCCGATGCCCGCAACGCCAACCGGGGAACGGCTCGAGGCCGCGCGGCTGTGCGCAAAAGCCTGTATGACCTGGGCGCGGGCCGCTCCATCGTGCTCGACAAGCACCGGCGCATCATTGCCGGGAACAAGACGGCCGAGCAGGCAGGTAAGGCTGGAATCTCCCGTGTGATCGTGGTGCGCACCGACGGAACCGAACTGGTTGCCGTGCAGCGCACCGATCTCGATCTTGAGCATGACGACCGGGCGAAGCTGTTGGCCGTGGCCGACAATCGCGCCGGCGAGTTGGGGCTCGACTGGGACGCTGATGTGCTGAAGGCGCTGAACGATGAAGTAGACCTATCGGGCCTGTTCGACGCCGTGGAGTTGACGGAGCTGATTACGGTCACCGCGGGGGGGGTCATCGAGAACGAAGACGAAGCGCCCGATGCTCCTGCCCTTGCGGTGTCGAAGCCCGGCGACCTCTACCAGCTGGGCAAACATCGGCTGCTGTGCGGTGATGCGACCAAGGCCGACGATGTGGCGCGGCTGATGGGCACCGTGAAAGCAGACATGGTGTTTACCGACCCTCCGTATGGCATTGGGGTCCGAATGAACAACCCCGGCACGATCTGCAAGGGCAAGATCGCCGGGGATGAGACGACCGCGGTCGCGGTGGCTGCGTTCAGGCTCTGCGCCAGCCTGAATATCCCCATGATCTTCTGGGGCGCGAACCACTACACCGCAGATGCGCAGCTCCCGAACGCGAAGTGCTGGATTTGCTGGGACAAGCAGGAAGCCGAGAATCATATCGACCAGGCCGACTGCGAGTTCGCCTGGAGCAACATCGACCAGCCCGCGCGGGTCTTCCGCCATCTCTGGTCGGGGTTCCGGCGGGACAGCGAGAAGGGCGAGCGCCGGGTGCATCCGACGCAAAAGCCCGTCGCCCTGATCGAGGCGATATTCGCCCAGATGAAGGCTGGGAGGGTTGTGCTCGATCTCTTCGGCGGAAGCGGCTCGACCCTGATCGCCTGCGAGAAGACGGGGAGGGCCTGCCGCGCGATGGAGATCGACCCGACATTCGTGGATGTGATCGTGACGCGCTGGGAAGCGTTCACTGGTCTGACGGCCAAGCGAGAAAGATATGCCCCCTAATATTTCCGGCTTGCGGCCATTTCGGAAAGGTGTTTCCGGCAATCCGGGCGGCCGCCCAAAGAAACTGCCAGTAACCGATGTGATCCTGCAGAAGCTCGACGAGAAGTGCAAGCAAGACAAGCAGGGGCGCACCTGGGCCGAGTTGCTCGTGGTTGCGCTGCTGGGCAGAGCGATCAAAGGGGACGTGAAGGCCATCGCCGAATTGATTGACCGGGCCGAAGGCAAAGCCAAGCAGCGCTCAGAACTTTCCGGACCCGATGGTGCTTCCATTTCTTTCGAGATTCCCGACACCCGTGAGGCGCTAGAGCGGCGTATCGCCGAACTCTTGGGCACACCCATCACCAGTACCACAACACAGCCGGGGAGCCCGGCCCGGAGCACGAAAAAATGAGCCCTCACGAATGGGTTGCACTGGGAACGCCGGTCTTGGTATTTATCGGGGCCATCTGGAAGTGGGGCCGCGATGTGGGTGAAATCAAGGGCGGCATCCAGGAATTGCTGGCGCGGGATGAGCGCACCAACAAGCGCGTGGATACCATCGAACTGCGGCTGAATGACCACACCGAGCGTATTGCGCGGCTTGAGGGATACGACGCTTGAGGCGGAGGGCGGCATGGACCTTAGCTGCCACAGTGTGGAGCAGCTTGCCGAGCTGGCCCAGCTCCTCGAACGGCGCCGGGAGTTCGCTCAGCTTTCCGAGGCTGAGCAGCAACGCCTCGAATACCGCTGCCGTCTCGAAGCATCCCCGGCTGAGTTCTTTCGCGCAGCCTGGGACGTGCTGGAGCCGGGTAGGCCCCTGATCTGGTCATGGCATTACGATCTGATCGGCGAGTACCTGAAGCTGGTGTGGCAGCGCGAGATCAAGCGGCTCATCATCAATGTGCCGCCGCGCACGGCGAAGAGCACCGAAGGGACAATCTGCTTTCCGGCATGGGGCTGGGCGCTGGACCAAAGGGCGCGTTTCCTGACCGCCAGCTACAGCAAGGATTTATCGGCTGAGCACAGCTCGAAGCGCCGCGCCTTGATTGAGTCCGCATGGTTCCAAAATCTTTGGACAGTTGGATTCTCGGCTGACACAAATCGCCGAGACCAGTACCGCAACACCGAACTGGGCGAGATGATCGCCACATCGGTCGGCGCCACAGGCACGGGACGCGGCGGCGACATCCTGATCCTGGATGACGGATTGAGCGCGGACCAGGCCGTGAGCGAAGCCGAGCGCAAGACGGCGCATGACTGGTTCCGCGATACGTTCCGAACGCGCCTGAACGATCCATCAACGGGCGCGATTGTCGTAATTGAGCAGCGCACCCACCACGACGATGTGACCGGCTGGTTGTTGCGTAATGAGCCGGGCCAGTGGACGCAAGTCACGATTCCGCTGGTGCAGGACCAGCGAGAGCCGGTGCAGGTTGTTTTCCCGGCAAGCGGCCGCGTGATGGAGCGCCAGGCTGGTGACGTTCTGCAGGCAGAGCGCCACACACCAGCGGTGATCGCAGCGCGCATGGTGCACCGCCGGACCTACGAGACGCAAGACGAACAGCGCCCCAGTCCGGACGGCGGCGACATCTGCAAGCGAGAGTGGTGGCAGTATTACCGTGCCGTGCCGGATGACTTTGACCAGGTGATCGATTCCTGGGATCTGGCGTTCAAGGACGCCAAAGATTCCGATTTTGTTGCTGGCTTCAAAGTTGGCATCAAGGGAGCCAAGCGATATTTCCTTGAGGCGATCCATGATCGCATGGGATTCACGGCATCCAAAGACGCCGTGAAACGGTTGCGGGGCCGTCCTCCATTGCCCAGCCGCGTGCTCATCGAGGACAAAGCCAATGGCCCCGCAGTAATTGACGCGCTGCGCGCCAGCGTGCCGGGCCTCATTCCGGTCGAGCCGACGGGGAGCAAGTTCGCGCGGGCAGTCGCCGCGACCGGAGACATCGAGGCCGGGAATTGCTATCTGCCGGATGTGGACGTGTATCCGCAGCATCGCGCCTGGGTAGACACGCTGATCGAGGAGTGGGCAATCTTCCCGAACGGGGCCAATGATGACACGGTGGACGCCAGCGGGCAGGCCATCAACTACACGAGGTCGGCCATGGGAAATATCGCCGACTACTATCACGATCGCGCGGCCGAAGCCGAGGAAAAGAAGAAGCCACCCGCACCACCTCCGGTGCCAACGAGGCCGCGTGCGTGGTCCGAGGCCGTGCGCAGCGTGCGCATGGGCATCCTGCCGCCGGGAGAGTTCCCGCTCGACGAAGTCAAGGAGTGGATCATGGCATGCGAAGAAGCTGGCCAGCTCGACCAGGCCGAGATCGCACGGGCAGTGCTGAAGGAAGCCGCCACTTAATCTCAGGCGCACGACGGCCCGAGAGAAAGAAGGCCGCGGAGTAGAGCCAGAGCAGGGCACCTTTCGGGGTGCCCTTTTGATTGGAACGACAAGCGGGGTTGAGCATGGCCAACGAAATCCAGATTGCGGCGAACCGTCCTAGCCTGATCGACCGTCTGCGCTCGGCGTGGCAGGGCTGGTACGACCCCTCGCAGCCGATGCCTCCGGTCGCGCCGCCGGGAACGCCTCCGCGCCAGTTCGATTACCCGCTGGTCCTGAACCAGCAGTGGACACCCCGCGCCGGCGAAAAAATTGGCTATCCTCACCTGCGCATGATGGCAGATGGCAATTACCTGGTGCGCGCCATCATCGACAAGGTGAAGGGCCGCGTCTGCGCGAAGGAGTGGCACTTCCGATTGAAGCCAGAGCCGGGCGAATACATGGCGCAGACCAAAGAGCGCTCGAACAGCGACCCCCGCGTACAGGCTCTCACGCGCTTCTTCGAGTCGCCGGATTCCGACCATTCGTTCTCCGAGTGGCTCGCCATGTTGCTCGAAGACCGGCTTGTAATCGATGCAGCCTCGCTCGAAGTGCAGCGCGCGAAGGGGGGGGGCATTCTCAACCTGCTCCCCATTGACGGCGCAACCATCAATGTCCTGATCGATGTGACCGGTCGCAAGCCGAAGCCACCGCTGCCGGCATTCCGCCAGATCGTGAAGGGGCTTCCCGCGACTGACTTTGTGGACGGCATTCCCGACAACCCGAACTATGGGCAACTCGTTTACATGCCCGCAAATGTGCGCACGCACAAGCTGTACGGATACTCCCCGGTCGAGGAGACGCTGGGAATCGTGCTCACGTTGATCTACAAGACCGTCTTTCATCAGGACTTCTACAACGAGTCGAACATTCCTCTGGCGTACATGCCCATGCCGGAGAACATGAGCACCACCGAGATGCTGCGCCTGGTGCGCGAGATGGAAGCAACCCTGGACGGCAATCTGGGGCAGCGCTCGAAGATTTATCCCGTTCCGAACGGCTCGAAGATCGAGCTGATGAAGAAAGAGCCGTTCGACAGCCTCTTCGAAGAATGGTGCGCGCGTGTGTTTTGCTACGTTCTGGGGGAGACGGCGACGCCGTTTATCAAGCAAAGCAACCGGGCCACAGCGAACCAGGCCGATGACACCCGCGAGGAAAGCGGCGAACGGCCGCTGATGACGTGGATCAAGGATCGGATTGATCGCATTGTGCAGCGCCCCGACCTTTTCAACGCTGCCGATATTGAGTTCATCTGGGATGAGGAGGCCGAAAGCGACGCGCTGAAGCAGGCGCAGGTGGACCAGATCAATGTCGCTATTCGCACGCGGACGCCCAACGAGCTGCGCCAGCGCGACGGCCTCAGTCCCATCGATGGCGGCGATGAGTTCCCGCTCACTCCTGCGCCGGGCAAGCAGCCAGGACCGCAGGAAGATGAGGTGGAAGGGGACGGAGACGATCCGGAAGGCGCACAGCAGCCCAAGAAGCCGATTCCGCCCCCTCCGATCGGTAAGACGGCGTCGAAGGCGGCAACAGGTCAAAAAAAAACTCTATTTCGCTACTGATTGACCCGGATCACTACGGCCCGAAGCGTAGAGCGGCGACAGACCAGATCGAAGCCACCCTGAAAGCGTTCTTTGCCGCGCAGCGCGTCTCGGTGGCTCGGGTGATTGAGAAGTACCTGCCCCAAGCCGAGAAGGCCGCGGGCGATACCACACAGCCCACCACCGATGCGATTCTCGCGGCCATCGACTTCGCGGCGTGGAATGCGCTGGTCAATGAGGTTCAACCGGGGCTCGAAGCCACAGCGCAAGAGGCCGTTGCGACGGTTTTCGCCACCCTCAAGCTGAGCACCGAAGATTCCGACCTGTTCGCTCTCTCGGACCGGCAGGCAGTCGAGTATGCGCACAACAGGGCCGCAGAGTTGGTCGGCAAGAAGTGGGTTGATGGTGCGCTCGTGGACAATCCCGATGCGCAGTGGGCCATTACCGACACCACCCGCGAGGATCTGCGGCAGTTGATCGCCGACGCCTTCGAGCAGCAGTGGACACCGGCGCAACTAGCTCAGCATATCGACTCGGCTTTCACCTTCTCAGCCGGACGCGCGGAGATGATCGCCAAGACCGAGACGGCCTTCGCGCAGACGGCGGCGACGGTTGAGACCGGCAAGAACTTCGGCGCGGAGACTAAGTCGACGCAAATGTCGAACCTGCACGACATCGACGATGAGTGCGATGCAGCCCAGGCGGCCGGCAACGTGCCGATTGATAAACCGTACCCAGGCGGTTCGCTGCACGTGCCGCTGCATCCGGGATGCCGATGCGTGGAGATGGTGCACTTTCCAAAACCAAAGGAGTAAGCCATGGCGACCGAGTTCAAGTGCCCACGAAGAGCCGAAAGCAGCTTTGGGTCATCTCCCGCTTTTGCGCGATCCAATGACTATGATCCGTCAGATGACAGTTGCCATTACTGCGGTAGCCTCAATCCCGAAACCTTCATGGAGCGGCTTGAGGCCGGCGACATCCTGTTGGGATCGACGGACAAGAACTACAAGGTCTACGTGACCAACGCCGGCGGTGCGCAGTTCAAACACACTCACCGCGATTGCCCGCGCGACAAGGAAATGATCGGCGGGGCAGGGAATAAGTACATGGCGAGCAGTTGCCAAGGTCCAGACACCTGCACGCATTGGGTTACGCGCGATATCGGCCAGACAAAGTTCTATTTCCAGCACCTCAGCTTCGAGCAGCAGACGCGCTTCATCGAACTCGTGAACGAGCGCCGACTGAATTTTGAATGCGGCTTCGGATTCTATGTGCTGCCATTTTTCTGCACCAGTGTAAAGGACTGACCCATGATTAGCCGCATCTGGAAAGGCATCTGGGAAAGGAAGCCCCAATGCAACGCCGAAATGAAGCTCGGCGTTCAGGTTTACCGCGACGTTCATTGCGTGCTGCCCAAAGGCCACGGAGGGCGGCATCAAGCCAATCTCCTCACCACGTGGCCGCACAAAGAAAAGCAGCCCCGCCAAGGCCCGCAGAAGGATGACCTATGACCGGACAAGCAATGAAGAGCCTCTTCTGCCGCATCTCGAAGGTTGATGAGGAAAAGCGGCAAGTGACCGGCATCGGCGCGTCGGAAGCCATCGATGCCGACGGCGAAATCTTCGACTACCCAGGCTCGAAGCCCTATGTTGAGGCGTGGTCGGAATCCGCGTTGCAGCGTTCCCAGGGCAAGAGTTTTGGCAATGTGCGCGAAATGCACCAGCTCTCAGCCGCCGGAAAGCTGAACGAGCCTATCGTTTTTGACGACGCGCAGAAGCTCGTGATTCTCACCAGCTACGTGAGTGACGATGACGCCTGGGCCAAATGTCTGGATGGTACCTATACAGGCTTCTCGATTCGCGGCCCGGTGGTGGGCGATAAGTGGTCCGACCCGCAGAATCCCGGCGTCAAGCGGTACATCTGTGCGCCGATTGAATTCTCTCTGGTCGATGTGCCGTGCAATCCCGATGCGGTATTCACCGCCGTCAAGGCCGGCGGCATCACAGAGCAACGCAATTTCAAGCCCAAGGAGGGCGACATGGACGAAGCCGAAAAGGGCAAGACAAAGAAGACGAAGAAGGTAGACGGCGAAGACCTGCCAAAGTCCGCGTTCGCCTATCAGGGATCGGATGAGCCGAAAGACTGGCATCTGCCGATTGAGTTCTCAACCAACGAGTCCAGCGCGAGCCATATCCGGAACGCCCTCGCACGTTGGGACCAAACCTCGATGCCGGACGCCGACGAGAAAAAGACGGCGCGGGCACGGCTGCTTGCCGCAGCCAAGAAACATGGCATCGATGTGAGCGAAGAGAGTCTGAAGGCCGCTGCTTCGATGGCTGCCAAGGCGACTGATGGTATCCACGCCGTCTCGAAGTGCATGAAGGCCCTGGACGACATGGGCAGTTGCATCAACGGCGAATGCGAGCACGGCGGCATCGAAGAGTGCGCAAAGGCCATCGGCGCAGCGCACAAGAAAGCCACGAAGGCTATGAGTATCTGGGCCGACCCGGACGACGACGGCGACGATGATAGCGCCGACGACGCGGACGGCGACGATTCGCAGGACGGCAAATCCTCGAAAAAAGCGGCTGGCGTGCCGCAATCACAGGGCGCGAGCCCGGAAAACGGAGATGACGAAATGAATGAAGCACAGAAGGCCCAACTGGCCACGGCCGAGAAAAACTCCGCCGAGGCTCTGGAAATCGCCAAGGCCAACGCAGCCGGTATGGAGCAGGTCGCAAAGGCTCTGGCCGGCCTGACGGGCCTGATCGCCGGGGAGCCGGTTGCGCCCAAGAGCGTAACGGCAGCCGCCACGGTGGCCGTCAGCAAGGCTACCGAGATGACGGCCGAACAGTCAAAGGCGAGCGTCGGCGCGTCTGCCGAGGAAGTGGCGAAGTCACTCCTCGCAAACCCCCACGTCGTATCGGCCAACGAGATGTCGACCCTGCGCATCGGCCGCTAACACGCAATCGTCCTCGGCGCGCAACCACCACCTCCAAATAACCCACCCGTAGCGCACCGTCGCTTCGAGGATCGAGGACATTGACATGTTTGGACAAGACATGACCCGCATCGAGGAGCTGATCGCTAAGGCGAGTGGACAGTTTGCCTCGAAGGCGACGATTACCACTTCGACCGGTATCGTCGCTTACGACCTGGAACCGCTGCTGAAGCAGGTTTACCCTGTGCTCGCGCCGTTCCGCAACGAAGCTCTTCCCCGCAAGGTCTCGAAGATCGGCGGCGTGGCGCTCAACGCCAAGCGGTTGCTTGGGGTCGATCCGGCAACCGGGAGCTTCGGAGTTCCCGAAGGCGGCCGTGGCGCTCGCATTAGCATCCAGGAACAGGACTTCTCGGCCGCTTACCGCACGTTAGGCCAGGAAGCTGACCTCACGTTTGAAGCCGAGGATGCAGCCGAAGGCTTTGACGACGCACGCGCCGTGCGCACCACGTCTCTCTTCAATTCGAATCTGATGGAAGAAGAGCGGCTCGTGCTGTTCGGCAACGGCGGCAATGTCATGGTGGCCGGCGCATCCGCGCAGACCGCCCTGGGAATCCCGAGCGCCCCGACGCTGACCAACAATGGCGGAGCAACCGGCACCGTGGCGGCGGCCACGTACTACGCCTGGGTGGTAGCACTCACCTATGAGGGGCTCCGCTTTGCCAGCGTGGCCAACGGCGTGCCGCTCCAGATCACGCGCACCAACATGGACAGTCAGACGCAAACGTCCAACGGGGGAAGCTCCAATATCTCGGCCGCGTCCAACGCCGTGACACTGGCGGCTGTTGGCAGTTTGGCAATGTCCGTTACTGCCGTTCCGGGCGCGTTCGGCTATGCCTGGTTCGTGGGCACCGCGAAGGCTGCTGCCTACCTCGCCGGCGTCACTCCGGTCAACACCTTCACGCTTACCGCTCCGCCTGCCGGGACACAGTTGGCGAGCGCCATCGTTGCCGACAACTCCATCGACAGCTATGTGTTCGACGGTCTGATCACGCAGATCCAGCAGCCCAACTCCGGATCCTACGTGAACTCGCTGAACGGCGCGAACCTCACCTCCAATGGTGCGGCCGGTATCAACGAGATCGATGCCGCGCTGATCAACATGTACAACACGTACAAGTTGGATCCGCAGGAGATGTGGCTCGATTCCGGCAGCATGACCTCGGCCAACAAGAAGGTTCTTGCTGGTGGTGGCGCACCGCTCTACCGTTTCAACCTCGATGCCAAGACGGGCGCGGTGGATATGGTCGGCGGCGGCACGGTCGGCAGCTACATCAATCCGGTCACCAAGCGGCTGGTCAAGATGCGTGTGCACCCCTGGTTCCCGCAGGGCACCATCCTGATCAACACGCGCGAGTTGCCCTACACGACACCGAATGTTCCGGTGCCGTATCGCCTCCAGGCGCGCATTGCGGATTGGCGCGAGTACGAGTGGCCGCTGGTCACCCGCACCCGTGCGCACGGCCAGTATCTGACCGCTGCGATGGTCGTCTACGCTCCGTTCGCGTTCGGGCTGCTGCAGAACGTCGGGCAGAACTAACCGCGAGGCAACTGGTAAGCAATCCTTACGAGTTGCCGTCGCACAAGGTTGGCCGCGTTCCTGCGCCGGTGCGCGGCCATCAGGTGGACCAGTTCGGACTTGCCTCCGGTCAACTGGTCCACTTCATATTTTTCGACCTGATTTGAGGGACTGCCATGCCTGATCTGACCACGCTGCTAAATGTCAAAACGTACATGCAGATCAGCGATAGCAGCCAGGATACCGTTCTGGCGCGGCTCATCTCGGCCTTCTCGCAGTGGTTTCTGACCCAGGTCAACCGCGGCGCATTACTCCAGTCCAGTTATACCGAGCAGCGCAACGGACAGGGCGGTGATTCGATCACCACCCTCTATTGGCCGATTCAGGCCGTCACGTCGCTCACGGTGGACGGCGTTACCATCCCTCCTTCCGTCACGCAGAGCAACGCGCCTCCCACTCCGGGATACGTCTTCGACTCGTTCACCATCTGGCTGACCGGCGGCGGCTTCAATGGGTTGCCGGGGCTCTATCGCTTCAACCGCGGCCGGGGAAACGTGCAGATCGTCTACGAGGCTGGTTACCCGTCGGTGCCGCTCGATATTGAGCAAGCGGTGATTGACCAGGTGGCCTTCACGCTGCGCCGTCAGCCGAATCTCGGCACCGTCTCGCAGTCGATGAACGGCATTACGACCGCCAGCTTCTCGCAGCAGGACTTAGCGCCGGGCGTCAAGGCGGTGGTGCAGTTCTATCGGGATCGCGCAGTGGTGGGCCTGTGAGGCTCGCGCTCGAAGTTGTTGGCGTTCCCGAGGCTCAGGCAGGCATCACCGGCGGCGTGGCGCGCATGCAGATCGCTGCCTTCAACCGGATGCGGGTTGAGATGGTTGATCTGCGCAATTACACCATTGTTGAACACATGCACGGGCCAACCGGAGCGAACACGGTGCGCCAGGTCACGGGCAACCTAGTCCGGTCTCTGGTGAGCCAAGTTGAAGATGACGGCACCGCCATCACGGGAGTGGTGGGGTTTCCCCAGGGAAGCCCCGCACCCTACGCTCGCATTCTCGACATGGGGGGAACGACACGCGCGCATGTGATTGAGGCCAAGAAAAAGCAATCGCTAGCTTTTATGGCGGATGGCCGCATGATCTTCCGAAGGATGGTCAACCATCCCGGCTCGAACTTTCCGCCGCGCCCGTTCCTTGAATCCGCCCTTACCGAACAAAGCGCGGAGATCGTAGCGGGTCTCAAGAAAGCGATGTTCGAGGAGCTCCAATGAACAACGGCGTCATCAACCTCGAACCGATCTATGCGGCGTTCTTCGCGCTGCTGACAAACAGCGGTAATCTGGCGACCTGCACATGGGCAGATCCTGCGAGCGGCAATCCGACCACCTTCGCCGTCGCCTCCCGTGTGCCGCGCGATTGGCAGACACTTACGCCAGGCCAGCTTCCCGCTCTGTTTCAGGAAGAACTCGGCTTTGAGCTCAAGCCCGCCGTTCCTACCATTCAGGCGCGCACCAAGTATGACCTGCGCGTGGATGTGGCGGTCATCGTCTCCTGCGCGGGCGCAAAGCAGCCGGTTGGCCAGGAAACGCAGATTCCCTCACAGGTGCTCAATCTGGCGATCACGGCGGTTCTCAATGCCGTGGCGCCCCCAAACCCCGGCGCAAAACAGACTCTTGGCGGCCTGGTCGATTCAGTCGTCGCCACGGGCCGCGTCGAGCGCGTCAACGGTCTGCCCGGCGCTGGCACGCAGCTCTCGATCGCGGTAGTCCCATTCACCATTCTCACAATTTAAGGAGTTCACAATGAACAGTTTTGGAGCAGGGTATCTCTCTGGCCGGGCTGCCGCCACGACCGCCAACCCCACACCCACGCCGAGAGTCTTCGGCCAACTGCAGGATGTTTCACTGCAGGATAGCTTCGACGAAAAGAAGCTCTTCGGTCCCGGTTCCGCGCCGCTGCGCGGCTTCCGCGGCCAGCGCAAAGTCGAAGGGAAGGCCAAGAATGCCACCATCGACGGCAACATCTTCGCGGAACTGTATCACGGCACCATTGCGACGACGGGCGCTGTGGTCCCTTCCTTCGGGAATGTCTCCACGGTTCCCGCGGCAACGCCCTATACCATCACGGTCCCGCAGAGCGCGACATTCATCGAAGACTACGGCGTGAACTACGGCGCAACCGGCGTCTCGCTCAAGCTCGTGACGGGAACCCCGACCCAGGGCCAGTATTCGGTTGCGGCCGGCGTCTACACGTTCGCTGCGGCGGATACCGGGGCGGCCGTCGTCTTCAACTACACCTACACCTCGACCACCGGAATCACGGTTGCGGTGCCAACGAGCCTCCAGCAGGAATCGCCGTACTTTCAGATGTTCCTGGGCAATCCAACCGATGGCGGCTACGGAAAGCTCCTCTTCAAGTGTTCCAGCTCGAAGCTGAACATGGACTTCAAGCAGGGTGACATCGTGATTCCCGAGTTCGATTTCACCGTCTTCGATCCCGGGACCGGCGTGCTCTACACCGACTATTTTGTAAATCTGTAAGCTACGCCGCGTTGCGATGCGGCTAGGCCCTCGCCAAACAGCGGGAGCAGCGAACTGGGCACGGGCGGCGACCTTGTTATCCGCCTGTGCCGTTTCACGATCAACCACGGAGGCAATATGCGTACTGAAACTGTGACGTTGCTGTCTGGCGCCGAGGTGACACTCGCGCCGCTGACTCTGGAGCAGGTGGACGCCTACATCGACGCCAGCGCCACGGGCGACCGATCCGGCGTTTACGCCGCGTGCATGAACTCTGCCAATAATGCCGGTTCGGCCTACGATCTCGACCGCTTTCGGAAGGAAATCACCTTCCCTGATCTTGTAGCTCTTCAGGCAGCCATGCGGCGCGTTACGATGCTGGCGGCCGAGGGGGAAGCGGCGGCGGCAAAATAGAGTGTCAACAGCTATTCTGCCGCCTGGTGACTGAGGGAGGAATCCAGCCTGCCGAGGCTTGGAAGCTGGCCTTTCCCGATGTGATTGCCCTTCTGAATGCCTGGAGCCACCACCCCCCACTGCGCCTCATGATCTCCCGATTCTTGGAGTATCAGGAGAAAGAGTGGTAGAATTGCCGACGCTATGAAAATCCTACCGCTTATCCTTCTGTCTCTGCTTGGCGTGGCGGCTGCCGCACAACAAACGCCGACCCCGCCAACTGATCCGTTGCCGCCTTACGTGCCAGTGCGCGTCGGAATGCGCATCTTTGTCAGCGGGAACAACGAAGTCGGCGTTAATCTTCGTCGAACGCTCATCTCCTCGGAATGCTTCGTTGTTGTTCAGAACCCAAAGCAAGCAGAGGCAATCCTCGATGCTGCCGAAGAGGAGGCCGCCAGCGGCGCTCAGGGAACCTGGACAACCTACGGGAGCGCCACCCTCACCGACACGAACGGGAACTTGCTGTTTGCGGACTCAAAGCAGGGCATCCCAGGGATGCTTCACAGCGGGGCCGGCAATGCCGCCACGAATCTCGCGGAATCCTTGTATCTGAACGCCGGGTGCAAATTGAATGGGAAGCGAAAATAGGGCAACCCTTTCCTAGCAGCTCATCAAGCCGCCCACGGGCGGCTTTCTTATTGGAGGCGACATGGCCAACGATTATCAGATCTCAGTAGGCGTCAAGGCGGACTTCTCCGACCTGAAGAGCCAGTCCGCGGAAGGCGCAGCATCGCTTGAGAATTTCCAGAGCCGGAGCGCGAGAGCGGTGCAGGAGTTCCAGGCGGCAGCCGCCGAGGGATCAGCCGCCGTTGATTTCCTCAACAAGCAGATGCAGGAACTCGGCGCGGCGGGTATCGCTGTGGTTCCGGCCATGGAGCAGGCGACTGCGGCCCTGCGCGCGTCCCAGGCGGCAGAGGAGGCCGATGCGATAGCGGCAAAGGGAGCCGCCGCGGCCAAGCGAGAGTTGGCGGCGCAGACGCAACTTGCCTCCACTGAGATGAGGGTGTTTGAAGGGTCCACAATGGGATCGGCGCGGGCCGCGGCTATGTTTGCTACCGAGGCGCTGGACCTGGGGCCAATCATGGGAGCTGCCTTCCCGATCATCGGGGCGGCGGCCATGCTTGAGATGCTCTTCCAGCTCGGGAAGGGCGTCGAGAAGTTCGGAGAAGACGCGCAGCAGTTGTCGAATGAACTGGGCGTCGATTGGTTGACGGGAGCACTGGGACAGCTCGACGGGCTGAAAGAATCCACCCAGCAGGCGGACGACGTTGTCCGAAGCCTCGCGCGCGACATGGACGCCATGAAAGCGCAGGCACAGGAACTCGACCTTCAGCATATCCGGCTCACTCAGGGGCCGAAGGCAGCCTACGAGGAGCAAATCAGGCAGAAGCAGACCTATATCGGTAGTCAGCAAGCCATGATCGGCAACATTCAGCAGGCGGCCGCTCCGGACCGGCAACAGGTGTCGCATTACGAGGCCAACGAATCCTACACCCATGCTGGAGAGGTGGCCTATCTTGAAGCCAAGAAAAGGCTCGCCGCATACGACAAGCAGATTGAGGATCTGCAAGGGCACGTCGACAATGCGCAAAAACAAATTCGCAATTTCAACGATGAAATTGCCAACATAAAGGCTCCAGTGCGCGCCTCTGGCGCGGGCAATCCTGCCGCGACACAGATGCGCGGCGATGAGACGGCGCTTGCCGATCAGAAGCACGCGCACGCAATGACGGTGGATGAGGAAACGGCCTTCTGGCAGAAACGGCTGTCGGCCTATCAGCATGGCTCCGCGGAATATCTTCAGGTGGAGAACCGACTGAACGAGCTCAGCGCGCAGGCGCAACGCGAGGAAGCGCAGACGCGCAGCCAGTTTGTCGAGCAATCGATCCAGGAGTACCAGAAAAAGCAGAGCGAAAGCGAGCGCGTAAGCGAGGCAGTCAATGCCGCGCACCAGTCCGACCTGAGCCGGCAAACCTCCGATGCGCAAGCAGCCGCGGAGTCCGCGCAGGTGCAGATCGAGTCCACCGCGAAGGTAGGAGCTTCGAAGATTCAATTCGAGGAGGCGACGGGCAAGATCACGAAGCACACTGCCGCTCTCGAACTTGGCGCGCTGCACGCCAAGGAATACGCGGACAGAATCATGATCCTGACTCAGGAGTTGAAGGCGCTCCGAGAGGTGGAATCGCTGGGTGGCAATACCCAGAGCCAGCAGACAGGGGTGCAGAACCAGATCACTGGACTGCAAGGCTCAGCGCAGGCGTCGTCTTACTCCGACATGGGAGCGGCCGCCAAGAAAGATGCATCGGCGTGGCAGCAAACCTGGAACGACACCTTCCAGAACGTCACAGGTAGCTTCAGTCAGACCATGGCGACATGGCTGATCGTGAGCGACGGCTACAACACTCAGTTCAGCGTGCTCATGGGCCGCATGATGGTGGGGGTAGTCGAGCAGTTCACGCAGCAGATGATTCAGCTTGGCGTGCAGCAGGCTGCGATGGAGATGAAGTCGCTGCTCTTCCACACGACGACCGAGACCGCCAAGACGGGCGTGACGGCAACAGCGAATGCGGCGCGCACAGGCATCAGTGAAGCGAGCGTTTTAGCCACGATCATGCACGACAGCGCAAAACTGGCGTCCCACATCTTTACCGAGACGGCTCATACGGCGCTCGTTATTGCGGGAGCTGCAGAACGCATGGCAATCGAACTCGCCAGCGTGATGAAGTCAATCATGATGTACGCCGCAAGCGCGGCAGTAAAGGCTTGGGATGCGCTCGCCGCTGTGCCGGTAGTCGGCCCGGCTCTGGGCGCAGCCGCAGCCGGGGCTGTCCTTGCCGGTGCCCTCCATTTCGCGGGGGCCTTCGAGCAGGGCGGCATTATTCCCGGCTCCGTGGGCTCGGCGGTGCCGATCCTTGGGCACGCGGGCGAGGCTGTGCTGCCGCAGCCATTGACGGCCATGCTCATGCAAACCGCGAACGGGGGTGGTACTGGAGGCGGCGTACACTACCACGATCACACCAGTCTCTCGGGCATCGACGGAGCCAGTGTTGCCGGCATGTACCGGAGCAATGCGGCTGCGGGTCGGCGCGAGTTCGCGCGGCAAATGCGCATCATGAACAAGGTCTAGCGCGGAGGCACTATGAGTCTAAGTTTTCCCAATCTGGTGCTCCCGTCCGCTGGCCTGGGATGGAACTTCGCCCGGCGGTCGAAGTTCTCGACCATCGTCCAGACGCCGCAGTCGATGCACCATCCGGCAGTGGCCACCCTCCAGAAGGGCGTCATTTACGAACTTGAGCTGGCTTTCAACGGCGTGGCCAACCAGGGCACCACCTACGCCGACGATGCGCAATATATTCAGGACTTTTTTGAGGCGAACCGCGGCGGCTACGGTTGGTTCCTGTTCGATCCGAGCCAGTACCACCTGGCCAACATGACCGTGGCGCAGATCCCGGCGACCGGCGCCTATCCGCAACGCAACGGCTACTTCGCCACGGGCGACGGCGCCACCACCAGCTTCCCGCTGTGGCGTTCCGGCACCGCGCTGAGTGCGACGACACTGACGCGGCTTGAACTCATCCAGAACGTTACGCTGCTCACCGGCATCTACTCGAACGGCGTTGCGGTCCCAACTGCCGACTACACCGTGACCAGTCTCGGGGCACCCCCACAAGGCGGCGCATGGGTCACCTTCACCACGGCCCCAGCGTCCGGCGTGATTCTCTCGTGGGCTGGCAACTACAGTTACCTGTGCCGCTTCGGCGACGATGTGCTCGACATGACGGAACTGCTTTACCAGTTGTGGGATCTCAAGAGTTTAAAGCTCGAAACCATCAACCTCTAAAAGGCGCAAACAATGAAGACATTCTCCGCAGACCTTCTGGCGCTGCTTGGCAGCGGTGTGCCGATTGAGCACGTGGATCTCATCGCAATCGGTCCGTGCCAGAACGGCGCCACGATCTATGCGACCACCGGGCAGTTGGCGGTGGTCTTCAATGGCGATAGCTACCAACCCGCGCAATTCGGATCATGGTCGCGCGGCAGTGTCACGACGAAGATCGGGCTCGAATCGAACTCCTGCGACCTGACGGTTTTCGCTGACAATCAGGTGCCGGTCTATTTCCCAGGCACGAACTCAGCCGCACTCTTGCTGGACGGCATCAAGTTCGGGCTGCTGGGGAATGCGAGTGTGACCATCTACACGCTCTACAACAGCGACTATCTCCCCGGCTATGCCTTTCCCGCCGTGATCGGGCCGACAGGCGGTTCGCTGCTGGAGACGAAGTTTGTCGGGCAGGTGGCGAATATCGGGCGCATCGGCATGACGAAGGCCACGATCACTGTGCAGGATCTGCTCTACCTGCTCAACATTCAGGTGCCGCGGCGCGTCTTTCAGGCTTCGTGCTCACACACGCTCTACGATGCGGCGTGCACCCTGGTTGCTAGCGCCTTCACCAAAACGGGCGCAGTGGCCACGCTCACCTATCCCTATCTCTTCACCACTTCGGCGCACATCACGCCGACTTCAGCCGCGGGCACCTTCGCGCAGGGCATATTGACGTGGACGTCGGGCGCGAATGCCGGCTTGTGCTCCTTCGTGCGCGCGTGGACACCGGGCGGAACGAGCGACACCATTCAGCTTGATGTGCAGCCGATCTTTCCCATCAACGCAGGAGATGCGTTCACGATCGCGCAGGGATGCAACAAGACGCTGGCAGCCTGCAACGACCTGCAGGGCGCGACGAACGCCATGCTGCACTACGGAGGCCAACCGGATACGCCGGTGCCCGAGACCGCGATTGGGGGCGCGTAATGACGGAGACTGAATTTCGCTCTGCAATCGTGGCCGAGGCGCTGACATGGCGCGGAACGCCTTATCACCTGAACGGCTGCATCAAGGGCGTCGGATCGAACTGCGCTGCCTTTCTCTACGCCGTCGCCAAAGCGGCCGGAGCGATCAGCGCCGATGCGCCCGCGCCGCGCTGGTACACCCCGCAACTTGCCACCCACAGCAAGGAAGAACGCCTCATCGCTTATGTGCTCTCCTACGGTGCGCAGGAGATCGTCGAGGCCGAGATTAAGCCCGGCGATATCGTGCTCTACAAGTCTGGGCAGTCGCACGGTCATGCCGCAATTGTGATCGATTGGCCTCGGATCATCCATGTGCTATCGCCGTGGGGATGCCAAGAGGACAACGTGGATGATGGTCGGCTGAGAGCCTTCACGCGCCGCTACTTCACGCTCTGGAAAGGTGACGCAAATGAATAAGAAGATCAGGTTGACGTGGGTAGCATATGGCTTCGCGGTGTGCCTCGGCCCCTCGGTGAGCTTGGCTCAGACGGGGTATGTTTCTCTAAGCGCTAGCGCACTTCAGGACGGCTCGGGAGCCCTCGTGCAATCCGACACGCTTTGCCTGCGGCCCACGGATGGCCACGGGCGCGCGACATCTTTCCTGGTGAATGGCGACGGCCAGGCGATCAGTTCATCTATCTGCGTTCCTGTGGTCAACGGTGCGTTCACCATTCCCAAGCTCGCCGATACATCTCTCACCACGCCGCGCAATATCTGCTGGAACGCATCGCTCGCCAGCGCGACTCTCCAGCCCGGCTATAGTTGCCTGCAACCCACTTACTCGAACGGATGGTGCACCGCCGGGGCCTGCAACTTCGACGCCTACACGCCGAATATCTCCCCTCAAGTCATGGCGCAGCCGTTTGTGGCGGCGATCAACGGCATGACGGGTCAACTGCTTTTCGACGGCGGCGTGAGCTGCAACAGCGCGACGAACACCTGCACATTTACCGGGAGCGGCGGTGGGGGCGCGAACACGATCTGGAATGGAACCGGAGCGCCACAGTCCACGCTGGGCGTCTCGGGAGACTTCTATCTCGACACTGCGGCCGAATGCCTCTACGGGCCGAAGGGGGCCAGCGCTTGGCCCTCCACATGTACGGCGCTGATCGGCCCTGCGGGCGCGACCGGCGCCACGGGACCGGCGGGGCCGACCGGTGCCACGGGTCCGCAAGGGAGCGCAGGAGCCGCAGGAGCGGCGGGCGCAACGGGTGCGCCAGGCGCTGCGGCCACCATTGCTGTAGGCACAACGGCCACCGGCGCGGCCGGTACAAGCGCGGCCGTGAGCAACTCGGGCACGACGTCAGCGGCCATTCTCAACTTCACCATTCCGCAGGGGATTGCCGGAGCGACCGGTCCCACGGGGGCCACCGGCGCGGCCGGTGCTACGGGGTCCACCGGCCCGGCAGGCGCGGCGGCTACGGTGGCCGTGGGCACAACGATAACGGGGGCTGCGGGCACGAGTGCGGCCGTGACGAACTCCGGATCAAGCACCGCGGCGGTGCTCAATTTTACCGTTCCCCAGGGTGCCGCGGGTGCGACAGGTGCGACAGGTGCGACAGGTGCTACCGGACCGCAAGGGCCTTCGGGCGGTTCGACGAACTGGCGCGGCGCGTGGTCCAGTACGGCGAGTTATGCGGTGTATGACGCCGTGAGTTATAGCGGTAGCTCGTACATCTGTACGACGGCTAACTCCGCCGCTGAGCCAGATACCACCCCAGCCGATTGGCAGATGCTGGCGCAGGCCGGAGCCACGGGCGCAACCGGCCCCACGGGAGCCACGGGGCCGACGGGTCCGACCGGTGCAACCGGAACGGCGGGTGCAACCGGTGCAGCCGGGACGGCGGCTACTGTGAGCGTCGGTACGGTGGCGACAGGAGTGCCCGGATCAAGCGCCACGGTAACTAACGCGGGCACGAGCAGCGCCGCTGTTTTCGATTTCTCCATCCCCCAGGGAGTAACCGGGGCAACTGGCTCTACAGGTTCTACCGGCGCTACCGGCGCGGCTGGCGCGGCGGCAACCGTCTCAGTTGGTACCGTGACCACGGGAACACCGGGCACAAGTGCCACAGTGACGAACGCGGGAACAACGAGCGCGGCCGTGTTCGACTTCACGATTCCGCAGGGAGCTACGGGGACTACGGGCGCAACTGGCGCAACGGGCGCAACCGGTGCGACGGGTGCGACGGGTGCGACGGGGCCGACTGGTGCCGCAGGGCCAAACCAGGTCACGACCAGCACGACGACCACCCTTACCGGCCTGTTCTGGGGCAATGGCACAGCGGTGAGCGCGGCCACATCGGCGCAGATTCAATCGGCGATTGGCACGGGCATCTACGATGCGTCGGGCGCGGCTGGGGCGCGAGCGGGGACCGGAGCCTGCATATCCGGGCAGTATGAGACGGGCGACGCCACTGGCGGCCCAACGTGCGCCCAGGTGGCCTATGCGCAGGTGAGCGGCACTCCTGCCGCGATTCCGGCCAGTGCGGCCGTGCTTGGCAGCAACAGCAGCACGCAGCCTATCGCAGCGACTGCCGCATCCATCTGGGGAGCGCTGGCAGGCTCGCGCGTGTGGGCCTGCGAAGACGGGCTGAACGGCGGATCGACCGCGCTGGCCACTACGGCCGTGAGCGATCTCTCGTGCTACAACGGCACCGGCTCCACGGTGACCATCACCGCCGTGTACTGCACAACCTCCGCATCGGACTCAAGCACCATCGCGGCCACGGTGGGCGGCAACAACATTCTCGCGGCCGCAACCGAAACCTGCGGCGGCGGATCATGGGGCGGCGGCTCGGCGTGGCTTTCGGCTACCTACTACACCATCGCCGCCGGCAGCAGCGTGCAGTTCACCTTTACCGGCGGCGGCACATCCACCTACACCACCTGGCACGTTCAGGGCACCTACTGAGGAGCGATCATGGCTATTCAACTTGCCACACCCTACACCATCGGCGGCTCAATGGCTCCAGCAGTCACCGCGCCGCACATCGCGGTGCGCACGGCGGCCATCAACGAGGATAGCGGCGCACTCACGGCTACCCTGTGTTTCGGGACTGCGACCGTGGCAAGCGGCGTGGCCACGGCGTTTCAGGATGCGCCGGGACTGCCCACATGCGTATTCACAGCCTCGATCGGGGCGCAGACGTGGAGCTTTTCCGCGCCGTCGCAATCGTTCAGCGCGCCGCTAACGGGCGCGAGCCTGACCAGCCTGCAGAGCGCGGCTACAGCCACGGCCACGCTGGCAGAGCAGATCAACACGATTGAGCAGTTCCTCGTGTCGCAGGGTTGCTGCGGCACCGGAGCGGCGCAGATCCCGGTCGCGTAAGAGAGGTGTATCGATGCATAAGTTGATCGCAGTTACAGTTCTGGCGCTCTTGCCGTCGCTTGTCGCCGGCGATGGCCAGACCTTCGGCCGCATGCGGCAGATTGCCGTAGCGTCCGCCGCATGCACCGCGCCCAGCGCGACATCCTTCACCAGCCGGTGGTGGGCGGATAACACAGCCAACCAGTGCGGCACAGGAAAGACGGCGTGCGCCACGGGCAATACGAGTGTCTACCAGGCGACGGACGGCCTGAGCACCAACCAGATGCAGAACGGCACAACTGCGGATCAGCCGATCTGGACGCCGAGCGCGGTGAACGGCCACGCTGCGTTCAACTTTAACGGCACCACGATGGCGTTTGCGGCTACGGGAAACGACGGACCAACTTACACCGTGGCGGCGACATTCGAGGTGCTGGCCGCGCCCTCAAGCGCCTACGGCAACGTGCTGGATATTTCGAACGGCTACGGCTCGCCGTCGAATGTGGGCGTCCTCAGTAGCTCTGGCGTGCTTCATCCGGTCATCTTCGCCCCAGGACTATCTACGATTCTGGCCGGATCGAAGACATTGGCGCTGAATACCTGGTACACGATCGTCTACACCCTCAACTACGCCGCAGGGTCACCATATCCAATCGACATCTATGAGTGTTCGGGGGGAAGTTGCACCCTCGACATTGCATCCACGACGACGGCGACGTGGGCGTCCTCATCGGAGTACATGGGCACGCAGGGAGGCTATGCCCTGATGCAGGAGAACATCGCCGAGGTGGATATTTTGAGCGGAAGCGTGCTCACACTGACCCAACTTTCGTCGGTTGTTGGTGCGTGGAGCAGTTGCCAGTACGGAGTCTGAATCTCAAGGAGAAATGGAATGAAGCGAATTTTCGGCATCACCCTTCTACTGCTCGCCGCGGCCTGTGCTGCGGCAGCGCAAACCACGGTCACAGCCCCGAGCGCCACATCGTATGCGGTGACGCTGGCGTGGACCCAGTCCAGTAGCTGTACTGCGGCTACGCCATGCGTGACCATCCCTTACCGCCAGGTGGGCGCGAGCTGCCCGTCTACGGTGGCTGGATCAACGGGATGGACACAACTGCCGGCGACGGCAACACAAGCCGCCAGCACCATTGACGCGACCGTGACACCGGGCACGAGCTACGAGTACTTCGTCGAGGCGCAGTTCTCCGGCCAAACGGGCCTGAGCGGGCCTTCCAACTGCATTGTTGTGGCAGTCCCTTTGGTCCCGAGCCCCCCGAGCGGTGTGACTGGCTCTGCGATCTGATGCGGTGGGTAATGGATTTGTTCAATTCACTTTGATGGGCGGCGGATTATGGGACTATTCAGCTCAAACATGGGCGGCCAGCAACGTTACTCGGGCCAACTCCAGAACCTGCAACTCTCGCAGGCCGTCTTCGGCACCACCGCCCCAATCATCTTCGGCACCCAACGCATCGCCGTCAGGCTTCTCTTTTATGGCGGCTTCTATTCCGTGAACGCGCCAAACGGCGGCGGCAAGGGCCTGGGAGGGAACGGCAAGAGCCAGGAGTTCGAGTACTACGCAGACGTGATTGCGGCTGTGGCTTCAGGGAGCGCAGGCGGCGGTTGCCGGGGCATCCTGAATGTGTGGGACCAGAGCGGCCAGTTGCAGAACCAGAGCGGCGCGGTGACGTACACCATTCCTTCCGGCGGCGGTTCGGTCTCGCCCACCGCCGGGTCTGCGCCCGTGCAGATGGATCTTGGCGTCGCCAAGAGCGTCCCGTACAGCGTGCAGGCCACCGACTATGGGAGCGGCGGAAGCAGGCTGCTCACCGGCACCCAGTCCGTTCCCATGACGGCCGTGAGCGGTACGCCCAGCGCCGGGGAGTACAGCTTCAATCCGGCCACCTCGAGCTATTCCTTCGCGGCTGCGGATGCCGGCACGCAGGTGACGATCAGCTTTAGTTCCGTCTACTCGCTCTTCTACTACCAGGCCACTCAGGGAGCTGAGGTGCCGCTGGGCTCGCCCTATCAGGTCTCCACCGACAATCAGGAGTACTTCCTTAACGACAACGGCGTGGTGCGTGTGGACACGGGAGCCAGGCTGGTTAACGGCACCGACTACACCGAGGGCGGCGGCGTCTATACGTTCAGTGCGGCGCTTGCGGGCGTCTACGTGTACATCAGCTACACCTACACATCGAGCGATCCCAACATCACCAACACGAGCACGATCAACGTGACCTTCTTCGGCGGCACGCTCGGGCAGCAGCCGTGGTCTTACATGGCGAAGTATCCCGGCTCGGCCTTGGGCTACACCGGCCTCGCGTATATCGGCGCCAACCCGATGGCGCTCGGAACGTCGGGAACAATGCCGAACTATAACTATGAGGTCGTGGGACTCAACACGTTCAACGGCGCTCTGGACGCGCATCCCTGCGATGCCTTCCGGACTCTTCTCAGTGACGCTTTCCTTGGCGTCGGCTTTCCTGCGCAGAGCATTGGCGACTGGACTGCGGCGTATGCGTACTGGGCCGCGAACAACTACCTGATCTCGAAGAAGCTCGACACGCAGACCGGCGTCTCCGACGCTCTCTCGCAGGTGATCGAGGTCGGCAACGTCGCCGCATTTTTCTCCGAAGGGCTCCTCAAGCTGGTTCCCTACGGCGATACGACCTGTGTCGGCAACGGCTATACCTACACGCCCGCGACGACGCCCGTGGCGACGTTGACGTGGGACGACTTGCTTCCATCCTCCGGAAGCGCATCGGGAACCACGCACTCCGATCCTCTGGAGGTCTCCCAGAAAGCTCCCCAGGATTGCTGGAACTACGTCCAGGCCAACTGGTGCAATCGGACCAACTCCTACAACAACGACCCGATCAACGAGCAGAACGACACGTTTGTACAGCTCTACGGCCGGCGCATTGAGTCGCCGCAGACGTGGGACTGGATCACGAACCTTGAGGCGGCTACCTGGGCGCTGAATCTCCGGCTGAAGCGCGAATGCTACATCCGCAACGGCTACAAGGTCACGCTGCCTTTCTGGTTCAGCTATCTGGAGCCGGGCGATCTGCTGGTGCTGCCCACGGGCGAAGACGTGCGCCTCACGCAGGTCGAGTGCGCGCCAGACGGCCGACTGTCCATCGAGGCCGAAGAGTGGAGCTACGGCACCGGTGATGTGACGATCTACGCCAAGCAGCCGCCCACCAGTTTCCAGCCCACCGCCTCGAATGATCTGCCGGGAAACACCTTCCCGGTAATCTTCGAGACGCCGCCGCTGGGAGCGACCACTCAACTCAACGCTGTGCAGATTGCTGTAGCCGGAAATAGCACTTCATGGGGCGGCGCAAAGATTTACGTCTCTTCCGACGGCGTCACCTACGTCTACCTGGGCTCGGTAAACGGCGCGGGGAAGACGGGCGTACTGAGCGCGGCACTCCCTGCGGGAACCGATCCCGATACCACGGATACGCTCGCCGTGGATATGAGCATTTCCGGCGGCTCACTCACCACCGCAACACAGGCCCAGGCAGATACCTTCGCCACTCTCGCGGCCATCGTGGACGCTACAGGAGCGGTGGAACTGGTGAGCTACGAGACGGCGACACTCACCGCGGCCAACCGCTACAACCTGACCTATCTGCGCCGCGGGGTGTACGGGACGCCTATCGCGGCGCATGCGATCGGCGCCGATTTCTGCTTCGTCGGGATTCAGGGATTATTCGAATATCCCTACCCGGAGCAGTACATCGCCAAGCCGATCTACTTCAAGTTTGCGAGCTTCAACCTGCTCGGCAACCAGTTGCAGGATTTGAGCGTTTGCCAGGCGTATACCTACACACCCAAAGGCACAGCGTACCCGGCTCCGGCCGTGGTGGGTATTACGCAGAGCGCGACGGCTCCGACCGGCGGCGCCGGATCAGTGACGGGGGCCGGTGTGACGCCGGCGGCGACTGGCGCGACCGTCACGTCGCCGATCTGGCTCACAGTCTCCTGGACATGGCCATCGAACTTTCCCACGCCGACCGGCTTTGAGGTCGTGGCATTCACCGGGACCGATCCCACGAACGCCGCTAATTACCTGTTCGGCATCGTCACGGTCGGTCCATCGACGCTTTCTTATACGGTGGCCGTCGCGCCGAGTAGTTCGGAAGGCACCGTCAACGCAGCAGTGAGGGCCGTGTATGCCTAACTCCACTTGGACCGAAACCGGAAGCTCGATCAGCCTGACGCCCGTCACGACGACTGTGGCTGCTGGTAGCAGCACCGAAAACGTGAACTATCTCACCAACGCCGACAAGATCAACCTGATGGCGCAATACTCGGCCGAGTTGGCCATCAAGACGCAGCTCGACACCACGGCCAGCGGGCTGGGCATCTCATCGACCACTTACGACAATGCCGTTGCGGCCATCAGCGCGACGCTGATCACTGCGGGAGCTCCGGCGAACTGGGCGACGACCTGGCCTGATGGCACCACGAGCGGCCCGTGGGGCGGCATCCAGACCACGTTAGCCAATGACTGGACGGCCGTCGCCACGGCGCGCACGTCGCTGCAATCGGCCATCTCGGCCACACAGGCGGCGCAACAGGCGGCATCGGCACAGGCCGCGGCGATTGCGGCAGGGGCGACGGCGGCAGCCAATGCGCAAGCGGCGGCGATCAGCATTGCCGCACCCATGGTGGTCTCCGCGCTGCCCGCACTGCCGAGCAGCACCTACCCGAGCGGCAAGGTGGTGTGGAACACGGCGGACGGCAATCTGTATCAGAGCACCGGGAGCGCGTGGAGTTTGCTCGCGGTCAATGCCGCAAGCCTGATGGCCAACTCCATCACCGCCGGACAGATCGCAGCGGGGGCCATCGGTGCTACCGAGCTCTCCGCGCAATCGGTCACCGCGTCGAAAATGACGATCACCGATACCACCAACATCTGCGGGAACCCGAGCGGCGCGACGGGCACGGATAACTGGCCCGGCACGCAGATGAGCTCCGTGTACGCCAACGGCCTCTATGGGACCGGAGCCGCCGAATATCTCCTGCTGTTTGCTGCGAGCGCGAGCAGCGAAAATGCATACTACGGCGGCCTGTTCGCCGTGCAGCCCGGCGAAGCCTACTACATCAGCGTAGACTGCTGTCCCGGCGGCTACTATAGCGGCCTGGGAAGCGCTCCCGCCGGAGGGTTTCAGGCAGGACTCTACACCTGCGCCGACATGGCGGGAGATTCGCCGGGCTGGTACTATACGCCCGCAGCCCCCACGACACAGGCCGGCTGGGCGACGATCAGCGGGCAGATCACCATTCCCGCCGGAGCGTCTTACGCCAAGATCACGGTGGCGATCAATGGCACTTCGGGTTCGTGGGCCTTCCGGAATCTGATCGTGCGCAAGGCGGCGAGCGGCGAGCTGCTGGTAGACGGCTCGATCACGGCAGATAAGATCGCTACTGGCACCCTCACCGCCAACATGATCACCACGGGCACGCTCGATGCGGCGCTCGTGGATATCACCAACCTGGACGCGAGCAACATATCCACGGGCACGCTGAGCGCGGCGATGGTGCTGTTTCCCGACGGCTCCGAACTGACCACGGCATCGCGGGTGCTGACTAGCAGCATTGGGCCTCCACCCGCCTGGGTAAGCACCATTGCGTATCTATCCGGCTCCATCGTGGTTGATGGTCCAGATACATACCAGGCGAATGAGGCTGTGCCGGCGGGATCCGGCCCCGGTACAACCGATCCGTCCGGCAATCCTTATTGGTCGCTGCTGAGCTGGAATTTTACGAGCGCATGGAGCGACATCTGGGGTGTGAGCTTTACTGCGACTGCCGAGTCGGGAAGCGATGCCTTCAACTTTTCCGCGACCCTTTCCCTCTCGGCCTATATCGCCATCGGGATCAGCGTGGATGGCGGCGCTCCGGTGGGCGTCATGAATTACGGCTATACGTCGGCTGGCACCCTGGGAACATCGGTCTCTTATTTCGCCTCGATCACCGGCCTGACCGCCGGCTCACACACATTCCAGTTCCAGGCGCAGGCGGCCGACAACGCATCCAGCGCCTCAGCCAATATCGCCGAGTGCTACTTCGTCGCGCAGCGCATCTACTAGGAGGCAACATGGTCACCTACAAGCTCACCACCCCGGTCACCGTCGGCAGCCTGGGCAGTCCGATCACCGTCAAGGCTCTCCAGGTCACCGGCATCAACTCCTGCCTCACGCCGCCGCTTGCGCAGGCCGGCACAGGCATCCTGGCAATCACGGTCACCGAGACCACGAACGGATGGCAGCAGACGTTCAACTACCGCGACACTTCGGTGCCCGCGCTCTGGAATGCGGCGCAATCGCCGGCGGCGAATACGAAGCTCGGCGATATTGTGGCGCAGGCCATCTTCGCCAAGCTGCTGGCCGACGGCAAGCTGCCTGCGGGTACCACGGCTGTTTCGTGATTGGCCCATAAATGTCTGCAAGTGCGAAATTACAGAAGATGGAATTTTCGGTTTCGGCACTCTGAAGGCACTCAACGCGGCTCAGCTTCATGCCGATCGAGCTGCGAGAAAACGAACGGAAAGATGAAGGAGGGATTATGCCGTGTGCAGCAAATGAGAGGCTGCAGGCGTCGTCGGTGTGTTTGGCGGCGATTGCCAAGAGTGAGGGGCTGAGGCTGCGTGCCTACTGGGATCACACTGGCTGGGCTATCGGCTACGGCCACCACGGGCCGGACATTACCTCGGCCACCGTGTGGTCTGAGGCGCAGGCAGACGCGGCCCTCAAAGATGCGGACGCGGTGACCGCCGGCGATGCGGTCAAGCAGCTCGTGGACGTGCCGCTAACGCAAGGCGAGTTCGATGCCCTTCTCGACTTCGTCTTTAACGAGGGCATCAACGCGCTGAAGGGATCGACGCTCTTGGCTCTGCTGAATGGCGGCAACTACCATGCGGCTGGTGAGCAGTTGCTGCGCTGGGTATATGTCGGCAACGAGGAGGAGGCGGGGTTGCGCGCGCGGCGCGAACAGGAGCTTGCCTGGTGGCGCGGTGTCGATGCGGCCCCACCCTCCATCTCCACGCCTGCAGCCGCTCCTATCGCGGATACAGGTGCACGCATGCTCACGAACATCGTCAATCATCCCAAGACCTCGGCGACCGGCTTTTTGATCGGTCTCGTTTCGGTTCTCAACGTCTTCGCGCATCAGGGGATCGGCCTGGGCAAGATCGGGAGCGGTAGCGTGGTGGCCTTTCTCACCGCGCTCGCCACCGTCGCGCTTGGCTGTCTGGCTCGGGATCCTGGCGCATCGAATCCACCGCCGCCCGCAAGCGGCCAACACTAGGAGGAACTATGTGCCAAAACGCAACCAAAACGGCTTACGCTGTGCTCTCGGGTATTGAGCCACAGATCAAGGCGATCCTCACCATCGAGGGCATCGCCAACACGCCGCAGGCCACCACTGCGCTGGCTGCCTACGATCAGGCGCTCGCCGACCTCAACGCGTGGACGCAGGGGACGCCGGCGCAGGACGTGATTCAGGTGCTGGACGATCTGGAAGTCGCCGTGCAGGCGCTCCCGATTCCAACCGCCTATCAACTGCTGGTATCGACCATCCTGGCTGGCATCGTGACGGTCATCGGGATTGTGACGGGGAACTCGCCGGCGCCGCCCGTGGCCAGCATCCAGGGTATCGACCTGGCTGCGGTGCAGCAGGACCACGAGCGCGCCACGATGGCCCGGTATTCGGTGCGCGCGCAGGACTTGGTCCCGTTCTACCGCATCAAGACGCGCGCGACGTGGCTGCCTGAACGCGAGCCTGCAACGCAGCAGAAGCACTGCTGGAACAAGGCGTGCGCCCTGAGCAGCACGCCGCAGTGGGTGATTGCCTGATGGCCGATCTCTCGGCGATCCACTAGCCTGGTTTCGGTCTGATGTGGTGCGAACGCCCTGGGCTTCGGCCTGGGGCGTTTCTTATTTCTGGCGCTTGTTCGCGGCCTCGGCAATCGAGCGATCGCGCTCGGCCTGCATGCGTTCCCAGATCCACGTTCGTATCAGATTGCTGCGATCGATACCCGTCTCTTCAGCCATGCGCTCCAAAAACTCATCGAGCTTCCGCGTCACAGTGAGCATTATCCTCTTATCCGTCATACGGTTGCAACCTAAATTGCCGTCAGGGTGCACCACGAGTGCGCCAATCACATGCCTTATACACCTTTTGTGTCATTTTGTGACTGCCATCACAAATTTAGAGTGAATGGCTTAGAGACAATCTACCGCAGATTGCACACAATTTCGGGAACGGCCGCAAAATCAGTGAACGGGTATTTCAATCTCACTGAATTGCGGAGGCTCCATGTGCGCTAGAACTCTGGGCACTCCTCAGCGTCCCGGCGGTGTGTTGGATCAACATACGTTGGGGCACCTCGATTGTCCCGCGTGCGAAAGGGCTCGCTCGTTGACACTTGCACGCATCTCTTCTCACCTCTCATTTTCCGTAGCCGCGGCGCTGTGGCTCGAATCCCGCTCGTTTCGGGGAGTGCCCGGCGCCATCACCGCACGCTACATCCGCGCCAAGACCGAAGACTGCTACAGTCAGTACGTCGCGTCCCTCAACCTGTTTTTCGGTCAGTTGCCGCTTGAGAAAATCCACCTCGGGCATCTGCGCGAGTACCAGGAGGCGCGGATCTCCGGCGCTGCGCCGTGGTTTGTGCGCTACCGTCGGCCGCAGGACGCCAAGCCGCGGCACCTCAAGGACGGCACGATGCTGGCGCCGAAAGGCAAGCAGCCATGCCCCGCCAAGCCCAAACAGATCAACCAGGAGCTGTGCATCCTCAAGATGATCCTGCGCCGCGCGGGGTGCTGGAGCGAGGAGATGGACGAATTCTACGAGCGTCTGGAAGAGGAGATCAGCGACATTCCGCGTGCGCTCTCACCCGAGGAGCAGCGCCGCTGGCTCGACGTGGCTGGGCTCAAAGAGCGCTGGTGGCTCGTGCGCTGGTATTCGGAGCTGGCCTTCGCTACCAGCATGGGCACCAATGAGATGCGCTCACTGCGGATCGGCGACGTGAACCTGATTCACGAGATGGTCAACGTCCCGCCGGCAGGCGCCAAAAACTCCTACCGCGCGCGCTCCATTCCGCTGCTCACGGCAGAGGCAAAATGGGCGGCCGAGCAGTTGCTCAATCGCGCCCGCGATCTCGGCGCGAGCGAACCGCAGCACTACCTGTTCCCCTTCAGGCAGCGGTGTAACCCGGAGGGGAAACAGATGAGGTGCGGGATCGAGACCCCCGACTTCGACCCGGCGCGCCCGATGACCGTCAGCGGCATCACGAAAGCGTGGAACGAGGTGCGCACCGCTTCTGGCCTGACGTGGTTCCGGGCCTACGATACGCGCCATACCGCGCTGACCAGGTGGGCTGAGAGCGGCATGGATATTCCCATGCTGCTGGCGCTCGCCGGACACGTGTCGCTGCGCATGCTGCGCCATTATGTGCACATCGGCGACCAGGCCAAGCGGCGCGCGCTCGCCGTGGCCATGCACCAGACCGCGCCACAACGCACCACTGTGCACCAGGAGCTACCGCCAATGAGCTCACCGTCCCCCTTCTACGCGGGCCGCGCGGCCGTGGGCGGCGGCTGGCGTGGGCGGTAACCCTGTGGAAATCATCTGTGATGGCGGTCACAAAAGAGTGGTTGACAGACTGTGCCGATCGCAGTAACGTTGATTCATTCGCTTTTCCTGCTGAACGCGCCGTGGGTGCTAGAGCGACAGGAGAGGGTCTGATGCACTACTGACTACGAATCAGTAGGCCGGGAGTTCGAATCTCTCCGGGCGCACCATTCCTTGATTTTCTCTCTTCTGTAGCGCATCCAAGACAACCTCAGCACAACCGCTAGGACCGCCCGAGGATATACCTCTAGTCGCTCTTGGCTCCGGAGCCCTCCCAGGGCTCCTCTCTGCGCGCATCCGCGCGCTGTGCGAGGTGCACAATGTCTCTGCCTGTCTCGGTTCCGATCTCCTCGGAAACGCTGTCTGATCCCCGTAGCGCCCTCATTGAGCTGGTCTACGCGGGAAACGCATTAGCCAACCTCCAACTGACAAATGTCGGGCTGCCCGGCCGGCCGCTCATGATCTGCGAGGCGTGCGCCTACCCGGTGGCCACTCACGGCGGTCCCGATGAGCATGGGGATCTCTGCCCCGTCGGCCGCTATCTCCGCGCTGTCGATGCGATGACGGAGGTGCTCTGATGGCAACGCGCGGCCCGAAACCCTATCGCCCCGATTGCGGGATGTTGATGCCCTACCATCTCATCGCGGAACGTCTGCGCATGTCGCCCCGCACTGTAAAGTCCGACGTTACACGCGCCCTCGGAAAGCTGAAGAGCGCCCCAGAGGTGTACTCGCTGCTCATTCAGGCGAGCGATGCGCGCAGGCTGCCCAGGCATTTCTGGCAGCGGTGCTGTTCGGCGGAATGCAATCGCCGGCTCGTGGCTCACTACGGGGAGGTGCAATCGTGATGGATCTGACCCCAAGCATCCTGAACCGACCAGCCTACCAGCGCGAATCCCAATACCTCCGCGAGGATATCGCCAGCCTGGAAGAAGACGTGCGTGGATGGCAACTCGACCTGGCCGAAATCGAGCGCCAGATCCCGCGCATGGAGCGTGAGCGCCTTGAAACCGAGCGCGATGTGGCGATCGCGAAATTGAGAATCATGGAACTGCGCCAGGAACTCGCGCAGAAAGGCGGCGCAGCATGAGCACAGCTCTAACGATCACCCCAGGTGCCCCGCTCTCGATTACCGAGACGCGGCGCTCCGCAAACCAGATGGTAGCCCAGCGCGCCGCCATCGTCGAATGCATGTCAACCGTGATGAGGAAGGATCACGACTTCGGCGTGATTCCCGGCACGGGCAAGCCGTCGCTCTATAAGCCCGGCTCAGAAAAGATTCTTTCGATGTTCAACCTCGCGGCGCAGCCACAGGTTGAAGACCTGAGCACTCCGGACTGTATCCGCTACCGGGTCACCATCGCTGTCATTCACATCCCCACCGGCGCTATTGCCGGGTACGGCGTGGGCGAGGCCAGCTCGGCTGAGTCCAAATACCAGTGGCGCGCAGCAGTGTGCGACGAAGAGTGGGATGAGACCCCGACCGACCGCAAGCGCCTGAAGTGGAAGAAGGGCTATCAGGGTTCGCCGGCCTCCTCGATTCGTCAGATTCGGGCCGACATGGAGGATGTCGCTAACACAATCTTGAAGATGGCCAAGAAGCGGGCGCAGATCGACGCGGTCTTGACCACCACGGCGGCTAGCGACGTTTTTGCGCAGGATCTGGAAGATCTTGTCGCCGCGGGCCTCGACTTGCAGCCCGACGCCACCGACTTTCCGGCCGCATCCCCCGTACCGTTACCGCAAGAGCTGCAGCGGAAGGCCGACGCACCGGTGCCGCAGACTCAGCAGTCGCAACCCCAACCCCAACCCCAACCCCAACCCCAACCCCAGATCCAGCCCCGGCAGGGCACCTCCCTGCCGCCGCAAAGCGCAGTGCGACTTATCAGCAGCCCACAGGCAAGCCGCTTCTGGGCTATCGCCATGCAATACCACAAGGACCACACCAAGATCGTGGGGTATCTCCATAACGTGCTCGGGGTGCAGAAGAAGGACGACATCCCGGCCAGTCGCTACGACGAAGCGATTGCGTGGGCGGAAGGGAAGGAGGACTGATGGCAGCCTTTCCTTCGGTTCTCACCGGCGACGATGTCTTCTTCGAGCAGGACGCCCACGCGTACATCGACGCCGACGGCGTAACGCAGCGTATGTCGGTCACCCAGGCGATCAAGATTGCCGGCCTGATCGACTACAGCATGGTTCCCACCGAGGTGCTGGCCAACGCTGCGGCGCGCGGCCGTCTGGTGCACCAGGGTGCGGCCATCCTCGACCGGGGCGACGATCTTGCGTCTTACGAGATTCCGCCCGAGTGTGAGCCGTACATCGAAGCCTACGCGCGGTTTTGCCACGAGATGCGCTTCGTTCCCGATCCTGACTGGATCGAGCGGCCGATGATTGTCGAGCTCTTCGGCCACCGGGTCGGCATGATGCCGGACGCGGTCGGATTCATCGACGGGGTGCCGACGGTGCTGGAACGCAAGGCAACCTCCGCTTCTCATCCCTCCTGGGCCATTCAGACCGCCGGTTACGAGTTGGGCCTTCGCGCCGCCGGGTTGCAGATTCGGCAGCGGCTTGCGGTTCAACTTCTTCGCACTGGGAAATACCACCCTTTCTTCTACGAGGACCAGGGCGACTCCGACACATTCTCTGCCGCTTTCCGGCTGGCTGCCTGGAAGTTGGCTCACAACCTGGCCAAGCTGGCCTGAGGACTCTCCGATGGAAATGATCTCCGTTCAATCTTCGCAAATCGCACAGATCGGCCACGATGGCCAGTCTACGTGCCGCGTGCTGTTTCGGCGCGGTGGTCTCTATGAATATCCGACCGTCTCGGCGAGCGAGTTCGAGGCATTCCGCTCGGCTGAATCGATCGGGCGCCACTTCGCGCAGTTCATCAAGGTTAAGCCCTTCTCGAAGGTGGAGGGATCGGAGTTTCCCGCACCAGTCGCGGCGCAGTCGGTGATTATCGCGGCCGACCCTGACGCAAATGGTGTTTACACCTTCGGCCCCGAGGACGCTGGGAAGACGGTTAAATTTCCACTGCCGGCTCCTGAGATCGAGAACCAGGAGGTTGAGCACGTGGCCCAGAAAGCAAGCCTCCTCGTTCAGGATGCGATCACCCTCAAAGTGATCGACCCGGCAACGCAGCACCAGGCATCGCAGGTTCTTCTCGCAATCGCCGCGCTGCGCAAAGAGGTCGCGGACACTTTCAGGCCGATGAAGGAGGCGGCCTTCCGCGCCCATCGCACCATCTGCGAGCAGGAGAAGAAGCACGATCAGCCCCTGGCCGACGCCGAGCGCGCAGTCAAGGCGCAGATCGGGAATTTCGTCGCTGTACAGCAGCGCCTTGCCCGCGAGGCCGAGGAAGCCGCTCGGAAGGTGGCGCAGGAGCGCGCAGAGCGTGAGGCTCGCGAAGAGTCAGAGCGCCGCGCGATTGCCGACGCCGAGGTCTTGCAAGCGATGGGCGACACGGCTGGCGCGGAAGCGGTGCTGGAGAATCCGGCGCCCATGCCGGTGCGCTATGTGGCGCCCGCTCCTATCGCCCCTCAGGTAGCTCAGGTGGCAGGCATCTCGACCCGCGAGGATTGGGATTTCCGGGTCGTCAACGAGGCTGCGGTCCCACGGGAGTACTTGCTCATAAATGAGTCCGCTATCCGGGCGCTGGGTAAGACCACCAAGGGCAAAGCCAGGATCGCTGGCATCGAGTTCTACCCCAAGCAGGTTGTCTCAGCCAGCCGGCGCGGATAGTGTACCCAGTGGTCGCGTGCCAATAAGCACGGCTCAATACGCACGGGGAGCTTCAAAACTCCACCAGACCACAGCCGGAAATACTGAGGGCTAGAATGCTGGACACACAACAATTGATTGGCCGAATTCGCAAAACCATCCCGCAGGATTCCTACGGGTTCATTGCCACCGACGGCGGAGACGAAATCTTCTTCCATCTCAACAACCTCAAAGGGCGCACGAAGGATACGAAGCTCCCGAAGGTTGGGACGGTCGTGCGTTTCCGGTTGGTGCGCCAAGACATCCCTGGCAAAAAGAATCGCGCGATCGACGTGGAGGTTCTGTGATGCATGCATGGAATCTCTTCATCATGACCCTCGGGTACATCTATCTGGTGTCCCTGGTGACCGTCTGCGCCATCATGGCGGTAAAAATCGCCGAGCAGAGGCGCATGAATCGTCTGTTGGCGCATGCTCTGGTTCAGCACATGCAGGGGGCATCGAATCGCGCCGGGGAAGTGATTGAACTGCACGCGCTGTATGCGCTGCCCGCAGAAAGGGACCAGGACTGATGCGGCCAAGCAAGCGAATCCTCCTCCTGAGCACGCGCGATGCAGAGGCCGGTCCACTCGCCTTCGTGCTCGCCACCAAAGCTGGTCTCAAAGTCACCAAAGCCGGCACGGACCGGACATTCGAGGCTCTTCTGCGCTCGGACCGCTGGGATTTGGTCATTATCCCGCACCTACTCAACCACCGAAACACGGCGCACAAGTGCGCACTTGTGCGTAGACTCGGCGGATGCCGTGTGCTCATCCTCACCTGGGAAAAGGGTTGCTGCCCTCCTTTGGACACGGGGGCGTCTGCGGTGCTTCCCTACGGGGCCAGCAACGCCGAGATCATCGATCGCGTGCGCATCCTCACCGCGGCCAAGCGCGGCCCCAAGCCTCAGTGCAAGCCGGTGCAGCCGGGCGCGGCGCTCCAATCCCTCGCGGAGGTCGCATAGTGGGGCGCATCCGGACCATCAAGCCTGAGTTTTTCACCGACGAGGATCTGTCCACCGTGTCCGAACCAGCACACCTGCTTGCGGCAGGACTTCTCTGCTACGCCGACGACGAAGGCTATTTCAACGCCAATCACGCACTCATCAGAGCAGCCCTGTTTCCTCTGCGTGAACCCTCAAACACAATTCACGGAATGCTCAGTGAGCTCTCAAACATCGGGTTTATCGAGTGTGGTGAGACACAAGACGGAAAACGCTGGGGGCGTGTGGAGAAGTTCTCCACTCACCAGCGCGTGAACCGCCCAACTCCCAGCAAAATAAAACACTTAGCGATCACGTGGGAGATATCATTGAGTGCTCACTCGGGGACGAATGAGGCCTCACTGAGCCCTCACACACATCTCACTGAGGACTCAATGCCGGAAGGGAAGGGAAAGGAAGGGAAGGGAAAGGAAGGGAAGGGGAATGCGCCTGCGGCGCCCGCTCCCCTTTCCGCGCCGCTCGATTGCGCTCCTGTCGCCGCCGCTCCCGAATCGCTGGAGCCGCTCCCATGGGACGCCGATCCCGTGGAGAACATCCCCGACGGCCTGGGTGGGATCCAGTACGCGATCTTCGCGCTCAGCGCCCTCGGCGTCGAAGGGGCCACTTACACCCTCAAAATCCAGACCAGCGACGTGATTGCAGCCATCGCAAAGGAGGAGGCTTGCGGCCTTCATGAGGCCACCAAGCGCCTGATCGGCCGCATGCGCCTGGCATTGCAACGCGGCCCTGTGAAGTGGAATTTCTGGCTCCAAGACGGCCACTGGAGAGGCGGCACGCTGGATCCCGCAGACGCCGAGCGCGAGGCTTTCCTGGCGGGAGGGACGCGATGAAGCGCGAGCTGATTGTGCAAGTTCCCCTCTCCAGGGCCTTTCTTTGCGCCGAATGCGGCACCATCGGCAACGACGCGATGCGGTGCCCGTCCTGCGCGAATGAGTGTGGGTTGCTCACACTCGCCAACGTGCTCAACCGCAACGTTGCGCCGGCAGTGAGTCAGGAGGCCCACGCATGACCCGTGAGCAGTTGTGGAAGATCTACCAGGACGCCTCAGCGGCCATCGGTCGCTCGGCGATCAGGGCGCAGGCCGAGCCGTGGATGGCGGTCCTAGGGCCGTTCGAAGAGCGCGATGTGCGCGCCGCCCTGGTCGCGTGGTGGGGCGACACGGAACTGGTTCCATCGGGGAGCGGCTTTCGCACGCGGGGCTCGATGATGCCGGCGGCATCGGACCTGAAAGCCATGGTGCTCGATGCGCTGCGCAAGGCGCGCGAGGCGAGACGCTTCCAGCCTTGTCACCGGCGCGGGACATCTGCCAGCGGCAGAGAGTTCGTGTGCGACAACGGAGATCTCTGGACGCGCGAACCAGGCGGCTACTGGGCTAAGAGTCGCAAGTGCTCATGTCGCGTGAAGTGGGAAAAGGAAAATCCTCTGGAGGCCACCCATGCCTGAACTGCGATTGGAGATCCCCGGCATCCCTCCCAGCGTGGGCCATTACAACCGGCAGGCCGTCATCAACGGCCGCGTGGCCTTCTTCCCCACGAAGGAGGCGAAGGAATGGAAGCGCACGGTGGCTCTCATGGCATCCGGACGCATGCTGCGCGCCCGCGAGTACACCGTGAGCTACGTAGTGTTTTTGCCGGACCGGCGCCGTCGCGACATCGACAACTTCGGCAAGTGCATTCTTGACTCGCTCACCGCCGCCGGGGTGATCGATGACGATAGCGGGGTGACTGAGATGCATGCCTACAAGCGCATGGATCACAACCATCCCCGCACGGTGATCATCGTGCGGACCGAGCAAGAAGGTTTGTTTGGGGGTGCGCAGTGACGCCGTCCACGACGTGCCCGACATGCGGCCAACCCTGGCCGCGCACCGGCCCGAAGCGGGTCTGCAGCGCCTGCGCCCTGCCGATTCGACGCCATGACCGCTGGCACTTCGCGCCCCGCGGGCCTGAGCACAACGACTGCGCGCACCCGGAAGGCGTGCTCGTGCCAGCGCCTGAACAGACGCTCGAACTGCTGGAGGAGAAATGAGTAAGTGGATCAGTGTAACTGAGAGACTCCCAGAGGACGGCAGGCCGGTTCTCGCTGCTCGATACGGGATAGCGATTTCTCCGTGGACGGAGATTGCTTCTTGTTATATAGAGAAGGACGGGAGCCGATCGTGGTGCGGCGAGGTGTTGTTTTGGCAGCCATTACCTATTCCACCGTCGCTCGGCGAGGAGGAGGAAAATCCCCATGGCAGCTAAAGAACACCCCATCCTATTCAGAGGCCCGATGGTTCGCGCAATCCTGGAAGACAGGAAAACGCAGACGCGGCGAGTCGTTAAGCCCCAGCCCCTACACGATATTGAGATTCCAGAAGAGGGATTTGTGGGCATTTCCAATAATGGATTCTCGTGCGGAAGAACAAGAAAGCTCTGCGGCTACAGCGAATTCGGAGAGGGACAAGTGTCGGTGGAAGTCGTAGAATTTCCCGTCAAACCGCGCTGGACGGTAGGCGATCGCATGTGGGTGCGCGAGACATTCACAGAGTACGACGGACAGGCTTATGCGGATGGACAATCTGACCCGGTTTTTGTGTATCGGGCAGATCAATCCGAGGAGAGTCTGAGGATTGCAGAAGAAGGGAACGTAATCTGGCGTCCCTCTATCCACATGCCCCGATGGGCCTCTCGCATCACGCTGGAGATTACCGATGTGCGCGTGCAGCGGGTGCAGGAGATTAGCGAAGAAGATGCGCTGGCCGAGGGCGCGATGCACTGGTGGAATTCTCTCTCGCGTTTCGAGAAAAAGCGCATTTACAGCGGCGGATTTGGCCCTCTTACCGCGTTTTGTGACCTTTGGGACTCCATCAATGCAGAACGTGGCTACGGCTTGGACACTAATCCCTGGGTTTGGGCCATCAGTTTTCGCCGGGTAATCGCGGCCAGCACAGAGGAGGCTTGATGCAATTCGCCTTGGACTTTACGCAAAAACTCACCCCGGGCGCCCAGGAGCGCATCGCCGACGGGATGCGGCGCGCGGATGACAACGCCGACATCCGCTGGAAGCACATCTTCGACGGCGCGGTGCTGGCCGCGGCGCGCAAGAAGCCTGAGATCACTAGCGACGACGTGCTGGCCGAATTGGAAGCGCTGCCCGGTGCGCCTTCGACGCATAATCTCGCGGCGATTGGCCCCGCGATGAAGCGGGCAGCGCACATGGGTATTCTGGTACGCACCGATCGCTGTATGCGCAGCCGGATCGGGCACAAGAACGGTAACCTGCACGCGGTGTGGGCGAGCAAGTACTTCAAACCGTAACACCAACCCGGCCCGGATGGGCAAAGTGAGTCAAGTAACATCAACCGCAAGTCGAAAGGATTGTCCGATGAAGGAAATAGTAATCACCACACAGGCTGAGCTCGATGCTTTGCCGTTGCGCTTCAGCGACCCCACACGCATCGTCATTAAGAATACTAGTGGCGAGCGTATTAGAATATCGCAGCTTCGGGGAAATGCCAGCGCGGTGCTTTGTGAAAATGCCAGCGCGGTGCTTTGGGGAAATGCCAGCGCGGTGCTTCGGGGAAATGCCAGCGCGGTGCTTTGTGAAAATGCCAGCGCGGAGCTTCGGGGAAATGCCAGCGCGGTGCTTTGGGGAAATGCCAGCGCGGTGCTTCGGGGAAATGCCAGCGCGGTGCTTTGTGAAAATGCCAGCGCGGAGCTTTGTGAAAATGCCAGCGCGGTGCTTTGTGAAAATGCCAGCGCGGAGCTTCGGGGAAATGCCAGCGCGGTGCTTTGTGAAAATGCCAGCGCGGTGCTTTGGGGAAATGCCAGCGCGCTGCTTTGGGGAAATACCAGTGCGGTGCTTTGTGAAAATGCCAGCGCGGAGCTTCGGGGAAATGCCAGTGCGGTGCTTCGGGGAAATGCGCTAGTCCGAGTTCAATCTTCGGCGGCGAGGGCGGTTCTTTATGGATGCTCTGTCGCCTTCATCGGCGCACCCCTTGCGGCCAATGTAGAAAAGAAATCTACGTCTTGCCACGTCCAACTCACCCTAGATCTAGGGTGGTTCGAGCGCAACGCAGTAGATAAAGCTGAAACTGTTGTCCTCTACAAGAAGGTTTCTAAGGATTTCAAGACGCAAGCGGGCACCGGGAACGAGACCGTCTGGACGATAGGAACTACGGTCACGGTTCCCAACTGGAATACCGCTAGTGAATGTGGTCCCGGAAAATTTCACGCCTGCTCACGGCCTTATTTCTGCAACGAATTCCGTAATCAACCCGGTGACCGATATATCGCAATATCGATTAAACTAAAGGACTTACATGAGTGGACTGATGATCCAAAATACCCACATAAGATTGCATTTCGCAGTGGAACCGTCCTCTACGAGTGTGATCGGTTCGGAAGAGAGGTCAACATGCCGCCATCGCTCAGCGGAAAGGTGAAATGATGCAGTTCGCCCTTGACTTCACCCAGAAACTCCCCGCGCCCACTCAGGAGCGCATCGCCGACGGGATGCGGCGCGCGGATGAGAACGCCGACGTGCGGTGGAGGGCGATCTTCGACGCCTGCGTACTGGCCGCGGCGCGCAAGAAGCCTGAGATCGTGTCGGACGATGTTCTCGCAGAGATTGAGTCGTTGCCGGAGGCACCATCCACTCACAACTTGGCTGCGATCGGTCCCTGCATGGTGTGGGCGGCAGAAATGGGAATTCTTATCCGCACCGACAGGTTGCAGCGCAGCAAGCGCCCTGAGAAGCACGGAAACCTGACGAGAATTTGGGCGAGTAAGTACTTCAAACCGTAACACCAACCCGGCCCGGATGGGCAAACGGAGGCAACACAATGGAAGCAACCTTCTTTCCCGGCGCGAATCGCCTGGTGACCCTCGGCAGTCCCACCAAACAGTGCTCCAACGGCCGCATCGTTTTCTCGGTGCAGATGCCCCTCACCGGCGAATCCTTCGCCAGCCTGCCCGACTGGGTTGGCAGCGGCTTCGAGGCCGTGTCCAAGGAGTTCATGGAAGTTAACCCCGAAGTGCAGGAGGTTAGCGACCTCGCGCTGGCATTCTCGAACGACGCGCCCAAGGGGGAGCTGTTCGCGCCGCCTTCAGCTAAGCTGCCGGGAGCGTCCCTCAAGGGATTCAAGATCGTCCGCGCGGGAGAACCCGACGATCCGGAGATCGAGCTCCATTTCAAAGCGTATGGCCCCTTCACGCGCGACTTCTGGGCATGGATCGGAGAGATGGCCGGGAGCGAGGTTTACATGGCCTTCCCGTCCACGGTCGGCGCTACGGTGACTGTCGCCCCGGCCGCGGCACGGGACGATGAGGGCCTGGATCTCGAACCCGATCCGGATGGGAGCGAGATTGAGAGTCGGACCGGCGCGATCCACCCGGACCCGAGCTTGGAAGATGAGTTCGGTCCGGAGTTTGAAGACCAGGTGCGCAAGTCGCTGGGCGCTCCGGAACCGTTCGCCGACAAAGCGCGGCTCGTAGATGCGCGACCGGGCCGAGACGAGATCG
>JAEHJW020008536.1_pt1 | contig 42321 bp, 53 predicted proteins | sample 9271431 | NCBI WGS metagenome assembly JAEHJW02 | reverse complement strand
AAAATTCCAAAGAATTAATTATTTTTAATGCTCTATATTCAACAGAAAATTTTTTGGAGTTTATGGAAAATGATAGAGAAAGATTTGGAAGGTCTTTTAATATTGATTTTAATGCTAATAGCAGATTTTTCTATCTTTCTGATAAGTTTAAATCTAAATAAAAAAGAGGAAAAGGATGACCAAAATACTACTTAATTATAATGTAGGTATCTTTAATCCAAAGTGTTTTTATTCCATTATGAAACTTGATTTTACAGGAACGGAGACTGATGTTTTTGTAAATATTTTTAATGATTTTGGCGGTCCTCAATACTCTCCTGAAGGTATAGAGAAAAACGAAAAATGGAGAAATATTATTGCTAAAAAACTAAATAAAGCCAGAAATATTGTAATTAAAAATGACTATGATTTTTTACTATCAGTAGAGCATGATATTATAGCACCAGAAAACGCATTACAAGAATTACTTAAACACGCTACCCAAGATAGAGTAGTTGGCGGTATATACAGATTGAGAAAGTTAAGGAATAAAGAATATCCTCTTTGTTATTTAAGGCAAGATGAAAAAGGTGAAAACGCAGGTTGGGGGCAAATAGAAGATTTATCAGTAGGAGAAACTTTTCCTGTATATTTAGTTCCATTTGGATTTACACTTATTCCAAGAAAAGTTTTACAACAGTTACCTATTTTTGATAGAGAATTAGACGGAAGTTACGCTATTGAATTAAAAAAAAGAGGTATTGAAAGATTGTTGGTTTCGTCGGTAAAATTAGACCATATGGATAGAGACGGATCCATTTACAGAGTTTAAGGAGATAAAAAAAAATGTCATCATACCCATTCGTATTTAATGACCAGTTAAGAAATGGACAGAACCCAGAAGCAAACCTTTATTCTTCTATTTATCAGGAATCTATGGAATTGTTTGGTTGGGATGTTCTTTATCTAAAAAAATCGTATTATAACGAAGTTTCAGCATTAGGAGAATTTCAAACAAAAATTATAGAAACCAACCCTCAATATCTCCGTATGTTTATAACACAAGTGGAAGGGTTTGAAAGAAGTAATTTATATTCCAAGTTTGGTTTCTTTCCTAACGATTATTTTGACGCTTATATTACTAAACAACAATTAGATAATTATAATATTACTTTACAAGCTGGAGATTTAATCTATGTTCCTATTACTTCCAAACTGTTTGAATTAGTTTCATATTCTTCCAGAGACGATAAAACAGGAATGTTCTTTTTTCAAGGTTCTAATCCTGGATATCATTTATCTTGTAGATTATATTATCCTGAAAATCAACAGGTTGCACCTGATTTAACTCCAAATTTAAATACTAATTTACAAGATAGTTTGGTAACTCCTACAGTAACAGAAGAAGACGCTTTAATAGATATTCAGAATATCGAGAATCTTTTAAATATCAATAATACCGAAACTACCAATAACAACTTGAATAATCAAAATAATTCTATAAACATTGTCGATGACAATGAAACTGACCTTTTAGGGTGAAAAATAATGTTTTTTTCTAATGATATATTCTTAAAAACATCTGTTGCATTTTTGGATGCTATGTCAAATTTTCAGATAGCAAGAATAGACCAAAATAATAATGTTACTTTGGTTCCTGTAAAAATTATGTATGCTCACCCTGAAAATTATATTGCAAGGTTGCAAGAGGAAAACTCTGTAGTAAAAACTAATTTTGTGCTACCTACAATGGTAGCTGCTATAAAAGATTTTGAATATGCTTCTAATAGGAAATTAACAAAAACTACTAAAATATATATTAATGGTAATTCATATACTTTTACGGCTACTCCTTATGATATAAAAATAGAGTTAAATATTTTATCTAAAAATTATTATGATTTGTTTCAATTAATAGAACAGATATTAATAAAATTTACACCGTCTTTATCTTTAAATATATATTACTTAGGACAAGAAAATCCATCTGATTCTGTTCCGTTTATAATCGATAGTGTATCTACTAATTTTCCTGATGAAGTAAATATAAACGATTTAAGATTAATGGAAATGGGTATGGAATTTACCGCAAGAACAAATTTATACTTACCATTAAACACTGAAAATATTATTGATAATATTTACTTAAACACATATTCTTTAGATACATATAAAAAATTCCTTGAATATACATTAACTCCTGTAAATCCAAATCCTCAAGATATTGTAGATGGAATATATACAGGACAAGTAAATGTTTCAGGAGTTAATTTCAATGAGTAGTACAATGAATCCTTATACTCAGTTTAATTTACCTTCTGATTCGGGAGCTCCAGGTGCAGTTTCTCAAAATTTAACATCTCAAACATTAGATTCAAAAATACAATCTCAATTATTAACAGGAGTAGAAAGTGCTTCGAGTTTAATTCCTAATCCTTCGAGCATAATACCAAACCTTTCATTAAGTAATCTACAATCTCAACTAAGTAGTAGTAATAGTAGTATTCCTACAGGAGTAATTCAAGGAGTATTAAATAAAGTTCAAGGATTAGCTGGTTCGATACCTGGAAATTTATCTAATGTAACATCAGGCTTAAGTAGTAATTTATCAAATGCTCAAATAGGTAGTTTAATATCTTCCAATTTAAGTCCTGGGTCTCCTCCAGTCGTTTCCAGCGGTTCTACACCGACAGGTATATCAGAACCAGCGCCTACACCACAAAAAGCAATCTACGGTAAAATCCAAACGTTCCAAAACGGCAACCAATCAGGGTTAATTTTAGATGAAACTTCTGGAAATGAAAGAGTAATATTACAACATCAAAGTGGTTCTTACGATAGTACCTTACCTGACGGATCCAAAGTAGATAAATCTGTTAAAGATAGGTCTGTTTTCGTAACATCTAATTCATATAGAGTAATAAATCAAAATGAAACTTCTATTATATCTCAAGACCATACCTCACAGGTAAACCAAAACGAAAAAGTAAAAATAGGAAATAACAAATCTGATAATATACAGAGTGATTATAGTATTAATGTAGGAAATAACCTTACTATCACTGTTGGAAGTAATGGAGTAATTACCATATCAGGAAACGGTCAAATAAATGCAAGTGGAAATATTACTATCTCTGCAAGCGGAAATTTAAGTTTAAGTGGAAGTAGCATATCTTTAAATTAAAAAACATATTTCAAGCATTATCGCAAATTATTTTTCCAGATACTTTTTCGGATATTTTACTATTAAGTACATCATTTTTTGATAACACATTCACAATACACTTAAAATTTCCACCTATTTCTTTAGGGACACCTTTTAAATTTTCAAGTAAATTATAAGAACAATCAAAATGTTTGCCTACTTTATCTGGAGACCCTTTTAAAGTAGTTAATTTATTAAAAACACACTTAAAAGTTCCACCTATTTCCTTAGGAGAACCTTTTAAAGATGTGAGTTTATTGTAACTACAATCAAAATTTTTACCTACTTCTATAGGAACATTTTTTAAACTGGTAAGTTCATTATCATTACAATAGAAATTACCAGCTACATAAATAAATTTAACAGGTATATTAGTTAAATTTTTGTCGGATAATTTTACATCGCCATTAACATCAACAGTAAGGTTGGAATTGATGGTATAATGTTTGATATTCATTGAATCTAACCAATTTTTAATTTTATCTTTTTTATTCTTTTTAAAAAACATTTTAGTTTCTCCTTTCATTAATTACTTTATGGTTATATTATACCATTAAAAAATTACTTTGTCAAGTGTTTTCACTTAATTAAATCACCACCGAAAAATGTTAATAATGTATAGTCTTTTATTGGATTAGAAAAACAGTCAAAATCTCTACCTACTTCTTTAGGTGCTCCTTTTAAATTAGTAAGTCTATTATTAGAACAATCAAAATTTCTACCTACTTTCTTTGGAGAACCTTCGAGAGATGTAATTCTATTGTAAGCACATATAAAATCTCCACCTACTTCTTGAGGAGACCCTTTTAAGGAAGTAATATTGTTACTATTACATTCAAAATTTTTATTGATTTTCTTTGGCGCACCTTCTAAATTTGTTAATTTATTATTGGAACAATAAAAAGATCCATCTACTCTTGATGGTGAACCTTTTAAAGATGTAAGTTTATTGAAAACACAATTAAAATCTCCTCCTACTACATTAGGAGAACCTTCAAGAGATGTAAGTTTATTACTATCACAATAAAAATCTCTTGATACGTAACCAAACTGTATTGGAATATTCTTTAAATTTTTATTAGATAAATTTACATCTCCTTCAACATCAACCGTAAGGTCTGGGTTGATAGTATATTTACCTCCGATATCCATATCATCTAACCAATTTTGGATATCTTTTTCATTTTTTAATTTTGTAGTTTCGGTTATGAAATTCTTAAATGTTTTCATTAAATATTCTCCCTTTATTTAAAGATTTTACCATTTACTTTACCTGAAATACTATAAAAATCTTTTATTGGATTGTTTAAACAATAAAAATTACCTCCTACTAATTTTGGAGCTCCTTCTAAATCTACTAAATTATTATCATTACAGAAGAAAGAACCATTTACAATTTCAGGTGATCCTTTTAAACTTTTAAGTTCATTATTAGAACAATTAAAAACTCTTACCTTTTTTGGTGCACCTACTAATGATTGTAATGAATTATCATTACAGTAGAAACCATTTCCTACTTCCTTTGGGCAATATTTTAAAGTGGTAAGTTTATTGAAACTACATACAAAATCTCCATTAATTTTCTTTGGTGCACCTTCTAAATTAGTAAGTCTATTATTATTACAATAGAAATTTTTACCTACTTTTTGAGGACAACCCTCCAAAGTAGTAAGTTTATTGAAACTACAATAAAAAGTAACTCCTACTACATTTGGACAACCTTTTAATGAAGTAAGGTTGTTATTATCACAATCGAAGTTTCCAGATACATAAGTAAACTGTACAGGAATATTAGTTAAATTTGAATTAGATAAATCCGCATCTCCATATACTTCAACTGTAAGGTCTGGATTAACAAGATAATGTTTAATATCCATAGAATCTAACCAATCTTTAACCTGGTCTATGGTAGTTAATTTTGTTGTTGTTTCGTTTATAAAATTCTTAAAGGTTTTCACTTTTAATATCTCCTTTTTATTTAAAGATTTTACCATTTACTTTTCCAGAAATGGTATAATCCTTTATATGATTATGATTACAATATAAATCTCCTGATATATATTCAGGTAAATATTCCAATGAAGTAATTCTATTATAAGAACAATTAAAATCTCCAAATACGCTTTTTGGTGCTCCTTTTAAGGAAAGTAAATAATTATGAGTACAAGAAAAATCTCCGCTTATTTCTTTTGGAGACCCTTCCAAAGAACTAAGATAATTATGAGTACAAGAAAAATATCCGCTTATTTTTAAGGGAGAACCTTGTAAACTAACAATCTTATTACTGGAGCAGTTAAAATTTCCTTTTACATTATTAAACTGTACAGGAATATTAGTTAAATTTTTATCATATAAATCCACATCTCCATTAACATCAACAGTAAGGTCGGAATTGATGGTATATTTTTCAACCCCCATTTCATCCAACCAATCTTTAACCTGGTCTTTAGTGGTTAATTTTTCTGTGTTTTCGTTTATAAATGTTTTAAATGTTTTCATTTTTAATATCTCCTTATTGTTATTATGGTATTATTATACTATTAAAAAATATATTTGTCAAGTGTTTATTTTAACCTACAAAAAAGTCTGATGGTAATACATATCTACTATATAATTCATCCATTAATTTTTCATAGTCATCTTTGCCTTCTTGATATATCTTTTCTCCGTTTAATTGCAACCCTGAAGGCATAGGAGAACCTGAGTACTTTAATAAATTTTGTCCCCACTGTTTTTTTGCTATTGCTACTGATAATTTTTTTACGAAAATATCATCATAAAGGTAAGCCATATTAGGATATTCCGTGGAAGTAGGGTCAACATATTGATAGTAAATCATTCCAAAATTCTGGTTAGCATGAGGAGAATCTTCAAGGACAAGTTGTTTAGTAGTTTGGTTATAATCAAATGCTATTTTAGGAGAAAATTTCATATCGAAAGTTTCAGCAAACTGTTGGAACAGTGAGTATGACAACATCATTCCCCCACTGAAATAACCTTGATTTAGAAAATTTTGGGCAAGATAGTCACTGACCTGGAAGACGCTCGTTGGACTTGATAAATCACCTAACATACCAAATCCTAAAGGGTTAAAAATATAAATTACAGCTGCTACCGAAAAATCCATATTATATACATTTTGCCCCTGAACAACAGGCAAAGTACCGACCATTAATTGACTTCCAGAGTACGCTATCTGTGTATAAGTTGCTAAAGTTTCGTCAATAATATCCGCTAATTGGTCGGTACTTAATTCAACATTAATAACAGGACTACCTAATCTCCTTAAAATATATGCTTGAAGTTGTTGATAACTCTGTATATATGGTGTCATTTAATTAAACTCCTTTACTAAAAATTAAACTACCTGAATCATAAACTCTTGAATAACCATTTATAAACATATTTTCCTTTTCACTTAAATTCTCATCAAAAACTTTAAGTAAATCTTTCAATTTATATTTTTGATATGTTTGCCTTGATTCTCTTTTCATTCCTTTAATGTAAAAATAGTTAGGCTTAGTTATACCTTTTAAACTAAAACCTAAATTTTCATACATTTTACCATTGGATATATCCATTAAAGCATAGGAAATAATATTTTGGTTGTTTAAGTAATTATTACTAAAATAGTTAAATAATTTGCTTGCTCCACCTATAACATTAGTATATTTCTTGTTACAGAATCTTAAAAGTTCCCAATCATACCCTTTATCATACCTGGACTTTCCGAATGTCATAAGTGATACCAATTCATTATTATAATACAATCCTATATTAACCGATGAATTTATAAACCCTTGTATATGATTTTCTTCAATGAATATTTTACTTTCTTTAAAATCAATTTCTTTAATCTCTGTATCTCTACCATATATTTTAGTTGTATTTAATCCTAATTTATTATTTATAATTGATTTAACAATATCTTGCTTATTATACCACCAATCCTCCCAAATATGTATCAGTTGTATTCCTTTATTTTTACATAAATCAGTTTTATTCTGATGATAGTCTTTACCTTTGATATCCTCTTGATGCCAATATACACCATTACATTCAAAAGCAATATTAAAATCAGGTAAATAAATATCTAATTCTAACGGTTTAATAACTTCCCTATCATTAGTAATAATATTTTCAATTCCTAAAGATTTAATGTAATCTACTATTTCAGTTTCGAATTTTGAATGTGAATATGGGTTGCATATAGGACATCTGGGCAATGATTGATATGAATTAAAATGGATATCTACAAATTCATTACCACATTCTTTACATTTCCATTTTAATTCGTCTTTAAGACCGATATATTCAACCAAAGAAAATAAAGGTTCAAAATAATCTTTTGTTTTATCTAATAATATTTCAAAATACTTTTTCCTTACTGTATTTTTCATTTTACTTGAAATCTCTTCGTTCTGGATAGGATATTCTGTTCCATATTTTTCTAAAGATGTTTGTTTAATTTTTTCTTTAATCTCATCATTTTGTATTGGAAATTCCACACCATATTTTTCTAAATTAGTTTCTTTAATCTTTTCCTTAATTTCATCAGATTTAAACGGATTATCCACTCCGTATTTCTCTAAATTAGTTTGCTTAATCTTCTCTTGTATTTCAGGTAATTTAAACGGATTATCTACTCCATACTTAGAAATAAATTTTGATTTATTTCCTTCTACTATTATATCCTTTCTTGAATTATAAGTTTCTCTTGATTTTTCCATAACTTCCGGATTTTGTGTGGGAAAATCAAATCCTGTTTTTTGGCGATAAGATTCTTTCCTTTTATTTAGTAATTCTTTTGATTGTGATGGATATTCCACTCCGTATTTTTTTAAATTAGTCTCTTTAATTTTTTCCTTAATTTCATTAGATTGGAAACTATTTTTAACTCCATATTTATCTAAAATTGTTTTATCAGCTAATATTTTTCTACACTCAGGGGAGCAAGTTTTATAATAACCTTTTGTATATGAACCAAATTTAGTAACTTCTTTACCACATATTTCACATTTTGGTAATGAAGTTAAATTATTATCAATATGATATTGCCTTTGTCTTAAGATTTTACCATATACAGAAAAAGGCAAAATATCTTCTGTAAGTGAGATTAGTTCTTGGATTTTATCAGGAGTAGTATTGGTATCATTTTCTTTAGTTTTACTAAATTGATTAGCATTTTCCACTCCATATTTCTTAATATTTGTATCTATACATTTTAACTTTTTATCTGGGTTGGAATTAGAACATTTACTACTACAAAATTCCCTTAATTCATTGGTAAGAATAAACTCTTTCCCACAAGTTTTACATTTAGGGTTAGCAGTTAAATCATTCATTATGTAGAATATCCTTTGTCTTAAAGGAATATTTTCAGGCAAAAAATTAGTATTCTGGATTATCTCCTTTTCCAAATCTTTAGGAATATATTTTAAATAATGTGAAGCATATCTTTCTTTTAAATCTTTTATAATGTTTTTCATAATTATATTTATAAATTAGTTAAATTAAGCATACCATTTATCTATAGAATGGAATAATTTCTCAACTTGTTCATCTCCTATGTATTCTAATAAAAGATTATCTAAATTCATATGGGTATCTTCTTTATCATACCTTGGATATTCAATAGTTTCATTTTTAATTTTTTTTAATTTTTCAATCAATTCTTCTTTAGTCATTTTGAATCTCCTTTACAAAAAATTAAACTTCCTGAATCATAAACAACAGAATAACCGTTAAGGAACATATTATCCTTTTCGCTTAAAGTTTCATCATATTTCTCCAAAATACCCTTTAATTTATGTTTCTGGTATTTTATCCTGGATTCTCTTTCTAAATCTTTAACATAAAAATAGTTAGGTTGAGTAAAACCTTTCAAAGTAAATTCTAAATAATTATACATTTTACCATCTGATATATCCATCAATGCGTATGAAATGATATTTCCTTTATAATTCTTTTCAAAATGCTTAAATAACTTGCTTGCTCCACCTATAACATTAATAAATTTCTTGTTACAGAATCTCAATAATTCCCATTGGTAATTTTTATCATATCTTGATTTGCCAAATGTCATTAAAGAAACTAATTCTCCTTTGTAAAATAAACCTAAATTTATGGAAGAGTTTATAAACCCTTGTATATGATTTTCTTCTAAAAATTGCTTAGTTTGTTTAAAATTAACTTCTTTAATCTTACAATCTCTACCGAATATCTTGATAGTATTTAAATTTAGTTTATTGAATAGTATGGATTTTACTATTTCTTTTTTGTTAATCCACCAGTCTTCCCATATATGGATTAACTGGATACCTTTATCTTTACATAGATTGGTTTTCTTTTGGTGATAATCTTTACCTTTAATTTCTTCTTTATGCCAAAAAATTCCATTACATTCTATAGCTAAGTTAAAATCTGGTAATAATATATCCAATTCTAAAGGTTTAATAAGTTCTCTATCGTTACTAATTACATTACTTATTCCTAATGATTTGATATAATCAGCTACTTCTGTTTCAAATTTGGAATGTGAAATAGGATAGCATTTTCTACAAATAGGGTAAAAATTTGTATAACTTCCTTGCCAGATATGACCACACTTTTTACACTTATAGGTAAATACATCATTTTTTAAATCTACAACTTCTACATCACTACCTTTAAGTAATTCTACTCTGGAATTTAGTTTAACATCTTTATAATTATCTTTAAATTGTTGCGATTTGGAATAATTATCTACTCCATATTTTTCAATACAAGTTTGTTTATATTTTTCTTGAAATTCATCGGTTTTTGAATAACTTTCTACTCCATATTTTTCTAAATTAGTTTCTTTTATTTTTTGCATAATATCTTTAGACTGAGCAGGAATTTCTACACCATATCTTTTAAAATTGGTTTGTTTTATTTTTTCTTTAACTTCTTTACATTGAGAAGGACTTTTTGTACCATATTTTTTTAGATTAGTTTCAGTTATTTTTTGCATAATTTCTTTAGATTGGATAGGAGCTTCTACACCATATCGTTCAAGATTGGTTTCTTTCATTTTTTTAACAAATTCAGGTGTTTTTGAATAACATTCCACTCCGTATTTCTTAAGATTAGTTTCCTTCATTTTTTCTTTGGATTGTTTACTTTTAGCAGGATTTTCTACACCATATCTTTTAAGATTTGTTTCTTTTAATTTTAATTTTACATCTGGACTATTATAAACACATTTATGGCTACAATATTCTTTTAGTTGATTTGTAAGGATAATTTCCTTACCACAAGTTTTACACTTAGGATTTGATGTTAAATTATTTAGTATATAGAATATCCTTTGACTTAAAGGACTGTTTTCTGGTAAAAAATTAGTGGATTGTATTATTTTTTTTTGTAATTCTGTGGTGATATGTTTTTTATATTGACCTTTATATCTTTTTTTCAAATTTACAATTATATCTTTCATCTGGTATATATTAAACTACCTGAATCGTAAACAACAGAATAACCATTAAGGAACATATTCTCTTGTTCAGTAAGGGTTTCATCGAAAATGTTAAGTATATTTTTCAATTTATGTTTTTGGTATTTTATTCTGGATTCTCTTTCCATTCCTTTAATGTAAAAATAATTAGGTTTAGTTTTTCCTTTTAAAGTAAATCCTAAATTGGAGTATAAATTACCATTGGATATATCCATTAATGCGTATGAAATGATATTCCCTTTATAATTCTTTTCAAAATGCTTAAATAACTTGCTTGCTCCACCTATAACATTAGTGTATCTTTTATTACAGAACCTTAAAAGTTCCCAATCATATTCCTTATTATACCTGGACTTTCCAAAAGTCATAAGGGAGACTAATTCATTGTTATAATATAATCCTAAATTTATGGAAGAATTAATTGTTCCTTGTATATGATTTTCTTCTAAAAATTGTTTACTTTCTTTGTTTTCTAATTCTTTAATATTACAATTTCTACCGTATATTTTTACACCATTCATTTTTAGTTTATTAGAAATAATTGATTTAACAATATCTTGCTTATTGTTCCACCAGTCTTCCCATATATGGATTAGTTGAATACCTTTTTCTTTACATAGATTAGTTTTCTTTTGATGATAGTCTTTACCTATTATATCTTCGGAGTGCCAATATACACCATTACATTCTATAGCTAAGTTAAAATCAGGTAATAATATATCCAATTCAAATGGTTTAATAGTATTTCTATCGTTAGTTATTATATTAGTAATGCCTAAAGATTTAATATAATCTGCTATTTCAGTTTCGAATTTTGAATGTGTCCATGGATGACATTTTCTACATACAGGATAAAAATGACTATAACTGCCTTGCCATATATTTCCGCATTTTTTGCATTTATAGTTAAATAAATTATCTTTATATTCAATAACTTCTATATCACTATCCTTAAGTAATTCTATTCTGGAATTTAACTTAATATCTTTAAAATTATCTTTGAATTCTTGAGTTTGAGAATAAGAAGGTACTCCAAATTTCTCAATACAAGTTTGTTTTGTTTTTTCTTTAATTTCTTCATTTTGGGCAGGATTTTCTACACCGTACCTTTCTAAATTAGTTTTTTTAAATTTTTCTTTATATTCTTGTGTTTGAGCGTAACTTTCTACTCCATATTTTTCAATACAAGTTTGTTTTGTTTTTTCTTTATATTCCTCTGTTTGTGTATAACTTTCTACTCCATATTTCTTAATATTTGTCTCTTTTATTTTTTGCCTAATTTCATCAGATTGAAATGGATTCTCTACTCCAAAATGTTCTAAATTACTTTCTTTTCTTTTTTCTTTGAAATCATCACTATTTATGTAAATATCTGTTCCATATCTTTTAAGATTAGTTTCTTTGGATTTGTTATCAAATTCTTGTGTTTGAAAAAAACTTTCTTTGCCATATTTTTTAAGATTTGTTTGTTTGACTTTATTTTTAATTTCATCGCATTGGTTAGGATTCTCTACTCCATATCTTTCTAAAGATGTTTGTTTAAATTTATCTTTATATTCTTGTGTTTGGAAAAAACTTTCCTTGCCATATTTCTTGAGATTTGTTTGCTTGATTTTATTTTTAATTTCATCGCATTGGTTAGGATTCTCTACTCCAAATTTTTCTAAGTTAGTCTGTTTAATTTTTTCTTTAATTTCATTGAATTGGAAAACATTTTCCACTCCATATTTTTTAATATTAGTCTGTTTAATTTTTAATTGTCTATCTGGATTAGCGGAAGCACATTTAATACTACAAAAATCGGTTAATCTATACTTATCTAATATAAATTCTTTACCACAAGTTTTACATATTTTGTTAGATTTTATATTATTCTCTACATAAAATATTCTTACCCTTAATATAGTATTTTTTGGTAAAAAATTAGTATTATGGATTATTTCTTTTTCTAAATCAGTGGATATATATTTTAAATAATGATTATAATACTTCGACTTCAAATCTTTTAATATAATAAGTATATTTTCCATATTCACTCCTTATTTATATTATATCATTATTTGGTTATTTTGTGGAAAAAGAATAAAAAAAAGGGATAGTTTTTTAGACTATCCCTTTTAGTATTGATTGGGTTTGAATCTTTAGGTCGATTAAGCACCCAAAGCAGAACCACTGTAGTAAGAACCACCGAAGGACGAACCGGTAAGGTCAACAGTAAATACTCTCATATAGTTCCAAACTCCATAAAGATTAGCAGTAATACCATATCTGGATTTTACGCCTACAATCGGTTGGAAGGAATTATAGTTTACTGCCTGCATTAACATAAGTGGTAAGTATGGACAGTAAACAACTCCCGTATCTAACTCATTTCCACCTTTGTACCCTAACAGTATATAATCCTGTCCGTTTAACTGTGTATTAAGACCCGCAAACGTATCTACAAACACTTGTAATCTATTATCTAACGTACCTACATAGGTAATACCGTTAAACTGTTGAATATCGTTCTCAACATTGGAATAGAAGAAATTATTTAAGTTTTGTAGTGCTGTAGCAACGTTTAATGAACAAATCATCCAGTTTGCATAACCCTTTCTGGTCGTAATTGCTACTAAATTCTGTTCTCTCTGGATTTTAGCATACAAAGTTCTGATTTTTTCTTCCAACCATCTTCCATCAGCGCCAGGAGTTCCTTCAGTGTCAAGGTTGTACGACCATGGAGTCGCTACCGTCGCATTACTTATCATAAGTGTTAAAAGTTCCCTGTCTAATTCAGCAACTATTTCATACTGTAACATATTAATTATTTCATTGTCAGCATCTAATCCGTGCATTGCTTGTAAATCCTGAACCATTTCTATCGTGTACTCTGTTTTCAAAACTCTTGTAACTGCCTCAACAGATGCTCTTTCAATCGTCATTTTCATCTGGGACATATTAGTTCCCTGAGTTTCACCAACCGCTGTAGTATAAGGTCCCGCATAGTTCTGGAAAATCAAGTTATATCCAGCTTCGTTCTGTATTGTATAGACAACATCATAATTTACAACACTCGTGGAAGCCGTAGGAGCATTTATAGAAACTGCATTAACACCTATAGGAATAGTTCCGCCCACAGTTGCTAAAGAAACTAAAACCCTATTCTGTTCAGCATAAACTACCGTTCCCAGAGTAGCACCTCCGCCAGCTACGTTTATAGTAGCACCTACCGCAACAGTAGTACCTATAGGAAACATAACCGCAACAGAACCAAACTGAGCAGGCATAAACGAAGTTCCGTAAAGTGAATTTGGATTTGACTGATTAGCATTACCAGACCTGTCAATAGACGATAAAGTCTGTACAGGAGCAGAATCCGAACCTGCATATCCAAATCTCTGAGCAAACGCATAACCGGTAGGCGCCGACATTGGCTGAACACCTACAACTTTATGAGCTAACAACTGAGGATAAATCCTTCTCAAAGCAGGAATTAATATAGGCGTAAAGATACCGATATCCGCAGAAGCATTTTCTTCGGTTAACATTGACCTACCATTTCTTTTTCTCTCAATTTCAGTGTTTTCAAGAACCATTACCATAGACGCAGCTAAGGAAATATCCTTTATTGGTTCCGTTCTTTTTCCGCCCGCAAGAATAGGAGACCATTTTTCAAGTAATCTCTTTTTCTTTTTAGGGTCTTGATAAATATCGACTTCAGATGACATTTTTAACCTCTCTTATAATTTAAAATTAAAGTAAATTTTTGTATTTGGACATAATGTCATTTTCGTCAATTTCATTTGATTCTTTTAAGACCGACATTTTACCGTCCCTACCATCTCTTTTAATTCCCGTTTTTTCATTCTTTACAAAATCTTTTAAAACTTTAGCCTTTTTAGAAATTTCATCTATTGTTTTAAAATTCATATTTTCCATTAAAGAAACTATTTTATCTTTGGATATATCAGAAACTCCTAATTTTTCTACTTCCTCTTGAATAACTTCTTTTTTAGCAAAATCTTTTAATTTGGAAGTAAGTTTAGTATGTTCCTTTAAAAGGTCGTTATATTTAGAAACATATTTTTCTACTTTTAATTTCTTAGCGGCATTATCAGGTTTAGCACCTTCCATAACATACCCTAAATTATACCCAAAGTTAGCAATCATACCCTTGAAATTCTCAATAATATTTTCTGCTTCCTGTAGTTCTATTCTTGATACTATTTTCTCCTGATTTTCTTTGATAAAATCAGAAACGAAATAATTAATATAAGAATCTAACTGTTCTACAAGTTTAGATTTAAACTCTTTCAAGTTCTCTTTAATATCTTCCTCAGAATCTTTTTTAATTTTATCTACTTCTTCATCTTTTTCCTTCTGAAGTTCTTTTTCTTTTTTGTCTATTGCTTCATTTAATTTTGCCTCAAAAAGTGTAGAAATTTGAAGTTTAACTTCCTCTGTTAATACTTCAGAATTTATAGACTCGAAAATTTTGTCCAGCATAATTTTGAATTCTCCTCTTTTTAATAATGTTTTAATTTATTTATAAAAAATGTATATTTTATAACGAATTTAGAAAATCAGTAAAAATAATATTTATAGCTTCTTTAACTGATTTTTTAGATTGTATATTTTTATAGTGGTCTATCTTCTTTTCTGTTATGATACCATTTTGTATTACCCAATCTTTTTTGGATTCTACTATAGCATCCACAAATGCTTCAGGTGCAGATGGATCAGTTACTAAATCTACTGCTAAAATCTCAAGTCCTGGTTGTACCGTATTTCCCGACATAGCACCAAGAGCCCTTGTAGAAACTCCTAATTTAACATTTTCATCTAAAAGAGCTTTAACTATTTTTCCTGGAGGCGTATCAAGTATAGTTGCCTCTCCTAAAAAATTAGAATATTCTTGTTTAATAGAAGTTACAAGCATACAAGCTCTTTCAGGATTAATAGAGGAAGATTCAGGGTGTTCAAGTTCTCCAAGCGCTCTTCTTGTTTTAACAAGTTTATTAGTATAATCATCCATTGCTTCCTGAAGAACAGGTAAAGGATAAATTCTCTGGTTGCGATTTAAAACATCTGCCTGAGCAAAAATTCCCTTTATATAATATTTTTGGTCTTCAGTTTTACCACTTTCTAATAAATAGTTATTGTTTTCCGATAATAGTATTTTTTGCAAAATATGTATTCTCCTATTAATCTTAGAAATCTTTATTTCTGTCTTTAGGATCTAATTCTGGAACAAACTTATCTTTATTAGGATTGTTAATTTCATAATCTTGAGCAAACTTTTTAAGGTCGTCATAATTAAATATCTGTTGTTTAATTCTTTCAAACTGTTTGGATAATACATCCATTAGTTTTTTATCTACCAAATCCGAAAATTCAGTTTCAAAAAATTCATAATCATTCTTAAGAGCACCGTCAATCATATTTTTAACTTTGGTAATATCCTGCATAATTTAAATCTCCTATTATTAAAAAAGTATTTTAATTTATTTATAAAAACTAATTAATTTGCTATTCATCCCCTACCGTATCACCTGAAACATCTTCTTCGGATTCTGAATCTCCTTCTTCTTGTTGTCCTTTATCCATTTTAGTTCCTATTTCAGGACCGATATTTGCCTGCTGAGCATTATAAACAGGTTCAAGATTTTCCGTATTCTGTCTATCTTTCTGTATTTGTTTTTGCATTTCTTTAATTTGGTCATCGTCTAATCTTAAAATTTCTTTATATAACCAATCTTTAGAAATCAATCCAGCATCCAATAAGTTTACTACTCCCTGAGCAGCTTCTATTCTCTGGTTAAGTGTTTGGAGATGTTTAGTTTCTTCGAATAAGTTATTTTTAGCAAAATTAATTTTTATTAGATGTTTATATTTTTCCCATTCTTCTAAATTAAATATTTTCTTTGCTATTAATTGTACTTTTAATAGATGTAAAAATATTTTAGAGAAATTCCTTTGGAGACCTTCTACAAACTTTATAAATTTTATTTCTTCTTTTTCTATATCAACAGTATTTCCAAGTACTAATCTTGCCTCGTCATCTAATCTGTTTACCGGAACTTTTAAACTTTGTAATAGTTTCTTTTTGAAATATTGAACATCGAAAAGTTGTCCCATATCTGGACTTTGACCTGGTAAATTCTCTACTTTAGTACCTTTTTCATTTTCACCAACAGGAAACCAATAATCATCTAAAATACTTAAAGTAGTAGGTTGGTTTTGGATTAAACCAGTATCTTGATTATATATTTTTTTCTGGCGATATTTTGATATTAAACTTTTAACATATTCTTCTGCTTTAGTTTTTGGAAGTCTACCGGTGTAAATATAAAAAACTCTTTTTTCAGGTGCTCTTGTAATTCTGAAAATTATCATTGAATCTTCTAATAATGATAATTGGTTTGCTACTTTCTGGCACCTTGTAAGATAAGAAATAGGAACTGCCCTATCTTGAGACCAAATTCCTGACACTGCTCTTGCAATTTCTTCTTCTTGATATACTTCTTTAGCATCCTTAAACCCTGATTCTACCGTAAAATTTGGTTTAACATCAACGGAATAAAAATAATAAGTTTCTTTGGTTTCTGGATTAGTATAAGAAAAGAAATTATATGGACTTAATATCATTACTGCGGCAATACCATTTTCCTTTTTTTCATTATCAAAAATTATATTTAAATTTAATTGACCGTCTATATAGAATTGTTTAAATAAATCTCTTGCTTCATCTTCCCAATTTATTAAATTTAAAATATACTGCCATTCATTCATTATTTTTTCTTTGATTTTATCGGATGCTTCTAATTCATCTATGTTTAAAACCATACAAGGTTCATAATCGTTTTGAATTATTGCCTCATTTACTATTTCAGTAATAGCAGATTCAACAAAAGGATTATCTGCTAATCTCCTGGTTTCTTGTATAAATTTATTAAGATTGTTTGCAAGAGCATCCCAATTTTTAGATGATAATGCTGAGGAATAATAAGAATTAAACGGTTCATAATTTAAATAGGAAGTATAATCAAGACCGTGTTTTAACTGGTCTTGTAAATCCCTGGAAGGAATTCTAACTATTGTTTTTGTTTTATCTTTTTTGTTAAAAATTCTACCTGCTAATTTTTCAAGTAATGTTTTTTTAGGTTGTTCTTTTTCTTCTGCCATAATTGATTATTAACTCCATTTTAAATTGTTTTAATTTATTTATAATTGAATTATTTTGACTTCATGCGGAATATCTACATATCTTTTTACTACCAATATATTTCCAGACTTTGCTTCAAATTCTTCTTTAATGTAATTAATGGTAAAATCCTCATCAAAATCTTTACAGGAATAAACATCAAAAGAAATATAATTATTTTCTGTCCATGTATGCAAAGAAGAATGTGATTCTGCCCATACACAAATACCACTTACTCCTCCCTCGAATTTCTTTTTCCTTTCTACTTCTTTATTAAAATCATCTAATATGGGAGATTCTATTCCAGAATTTTTAAGTTTCCTTGCTAATACTATCGATTCGTTTGTGAACGGAAACTCAAAAATTTGAGGTGCACCTAACAATGTCATTTCAAGTTTTTCGGTTAAATCGGTTAAATAATGATAAATAAAATTAACATCCGATAATTTTTTAGTATTATTTGAAACTAAATCGATTAAAATATGTTTACCGGCAAAATTTCCCTGCATTGTTAGGTTTCTCCTTTTGTTTTTTAATGTTTATAATCTCTTGCTCTATAAGCAAATCTTGAACGCATCCTTGGAATTTTTAATACGGTTTCATACATCTCTGGTGGAATTTTTTGAATAGATGTTATATGTGTATATAGATATTGTCTTATAGCATATCTACAAGCATTCCACAAAGTAGAATCTGATTTTAACATACTATACATTAAATTTATTTTATATATAAATCCTCTTTTGGTTGGTATTTTAGACATATCAAGAACAGTGTTTAAAAATTTTTGTCTTTTAGATATAGGTATCCAATGTAAATTGACTGCTAATATTCTATCCACCGCTAAATCTAAAGCTATAAAAATAGGTGCTTTATCATATACCCTTAAAGTTCTTTCCTCTGCACCTTTAGCCTTATAGTGCATAAAATATATACCGTTTATATGTAAATCGTTGGTATATTGGACTTTATCTGTATTTTTAATTATAACAGGCATTAGAATAATTCCTTTTCAGTTAGAATTACAAATTCCATATTGTTAATTTCTGCATATTTTTTAGCAGATTCAAACTTATTTTGGTTCTTAATATATGTTTCAAAATTCTTTTTGTTTTTAGCGATTTGTAAATCTTTTTGTGGTTTAATTTCAATCAACATTTCTTTTATCTCTTTATCTTTATTTATAATCTTTACCCAGAAGTCTGGAAAGTACCTATGTATTTTTTTATCTATATCATATGTATAATAAATAATTATATCTTCTGACTTCCATTCCAGAACAGATGGATTTATATCCAAAAATTTTAATACAAATTCAATTTCCCATGACGACCTCATTGTTATAGGACGTCTTCCTTTGAACTTTTGAGGGTTCTTTAAAAACTTATATACATCTTGTATCTGTCGGTATTCTTTCATCTTAGGAAGTAGAAGGAATTGGATTATTAGGTACGATTGGTAATAGATTGTACAGATAGTAAACATAAGAAATTTCTAAATCTACTTCGATAGGGTCATCATTAGGAGATGTAGATTGTAAATCAATACTTCCTATAGATTTTACCCAGCAATCATAAAAATCTATTACCACCCTTGAATTGTTTTTATTGGATGTTAAAAATAATGAAGTAGTAAAATAGGTATTAGCAGGGCTTGAAATAACTCCTGTTTGGGGATTTTTAGTTAAAATTAAAGTACTATATAAATTAACTAAAGTTTCAAGTTCTTCATCTAATAAAAATTTTAATTTAAGATTTTCATATTCTAAATTATCACCAGGTCTTTTTTGTACCTGCGCCACATAAGGTACTTCTAAATCTGATAAAGTAACTGAAGGAATAGAAAACTCTGTTGCTTGTAACTCTACTACTTCCAATTCTTTTTTTAAAAGAACCTTAAAATTAGTAGGTTTAAATAAATTAGCATTTTTATTCGAAATAGGCATTATTCATCCTCATCTTTTCTTTTATGGTCTGATTTTCTTGTTTTAATATTTTCTCTGTTCAAAATTTCATTTAAAATCATATCCATCTTTTTTTCTAAATTATAAATTAGTTTTATAATTATTCTTATGAGTCCTGGAATTACAAACATTACCAAAACTAAAGTGAATAATCCTATAAATGTAACTATATTTCCAGGTAAAAAATTAAAATTGGTATATAGAAAATCCATATAAATCTCCTATTTTTTTTTAGATAAAATTAAAATTCTTATAATTTTATGGTTATTTATTGGGTTTTTTAAAACATCAATAATAACTTCATTACTTCTTATGTTTTCTTTACAAAAACTATTAATACAGACTTTAGAAATATTATTATATTTTAAATGTTCTATGTTTGAATTTTGAGTTTGATTTTGAGAATATATAATATAAAATCCAATTATTATTACTACTAAAATTAATAGTAATTGATAAAAAGAATATTTATAAAATAAATGTAAATATTCTTTAATTTTTGTTAGCAATGATTTTAGCACCGATTATTTTTCCTATTAAAAAGTAAAAATTTTTATTTAAATCAATAATATTGTTATTTCTTTTGAAATAATTCATTAAAATTGAATCTGGTACATATGTTTTTTGTTCTTTAAATATATTATTAGTTATTATGAAAATATTATGTTTGTTTTTGTTATTATTTATATACTCTAATACTAATGAAATATCATCAGAATCATAAAATTTAATATTAATATAAAATCCTTTAATTCTTAAAAAATCTTTTTGTAAAAAAGAATATTTACTATAATTTTTAATGTTTAGTATTACAATTATTTTTTCTATTTCATTATTTTTATTTAAAGATATATCTTTATCGAAAATTTGTCTAATAAATTTATTGTAATCTTTATTTTGATATAATATTAAATTTTGATTTTTAAAAAGTAAAGGGTCAAAAATTAATATTTTATTAAGTAATGTTTTATTTATAATTACATATTTAAATTTAAAATACTTAAAATAATATTTTAAACCAAATACTGAATATAAATTATTATAAAGATAATAAGAGTATAAATGATATTTTGGAGTTTTTATTAATTGAGTTTTTATCCCTGATATTATTTCCTCTGAATAATTATAAGGAGAATATTTAGATATTACCATAATATTATTACCACTTGCAAATAATGGTTTTGGTAATATCAATAAAAATAAGAAAATCAATATTGGAATAAATTTAATCATTTAACAAATTCAAATCGTTCTGTAATTGATTAATGTTAAATCCGTTTATGGATTTTCCATTATTAAACAAGTCTGGAGTTAAAAGGGCAAACCCTTCATCACAGTAATTAAGTAAAAATTCCATATCTATTGTTACAATTTCTCCCCATGAAATAGCAATAAAAGAATTTGTATTTGAATCATAAGCAGACAATTCAACACAATGACCACCCCACGAACCAGGAGTATTAATTCCTTCTAAATTTCCAGGATATTTCCATTGTGTTCCCATATTTTGGCAAGAAAGCGGTAATTCAAATCCTAAATAACACCCTCCAAAATAGTAAATCGATTCTCGATATTCTCGGATATTTTTAGGGTTAATTTCTACAAATGCGCTTAAAGATTGATTGTAAAACGGATTTGTTCTCCAATGATTTAATACATTTACTAAAACAGCACCTCTATCTGTATTAGGTATATTAGGATTGTAACCAGAAACCACTTCATAAAATTTTAGAATTTCCTCATCTGGAATTATAATTTGGTTTCCATTCATGGAAGTTATATTAGCAATGAAATTAGCAATTCCTACAACGGTACAATCTCCAATTTGATTATTTAGCATTGGAGTAATATCAGTTCTTTTTAAAAGATTGGAATAACCAGTAGGAATTGGTAAACTTGAAACTTTATAATTAGACAACTTTAAACTTCTTGGGTCTTTCTTAGCAGCTAATTTGCCTAATTTAACATTAGAATAATCTATCATAGTTTAAAATCCTCCTCTTTTTTTATTTATATAAAAAAAAAAATACCTCTGAGAAAGATTTTACTCTCCCAGAGGTCTTGTGAAATTCACTATTAAAATTAAAGTCTTAACCCTGTTGCATAGTCCAATAATCAATCGAAAATGTACATTCAAATTCTTCCTTATCTGAAAGTTTTTCTTGGTCTAAATCGATAGCTGCTACATCATTCGGTTGACCTATTAAAGTATATTCAGAAATTACTTCTCCTGAACGTCCCAACTGCTGTGCTATCATATTAACCTGATATGCAGCCTGTGCCGTTCTAACATTAGTTACTGGATTTGCTATTAAATTTAACCAATTCTCAATAAAACTTCTTGCCTGATAATTGTAATCATTCCAGAAAGTTACTTTCCAATCCTCATACTCAAAATCTCCTGCAATTTTTGTTTCTATACCTTGCCACGGAATAGGTATTGCTTTCTGGGTTCTACCAGGAATACTTGCTGCTTTAACAAAATAACTCAACTGAGTTGTATTGGAAGCAACTCCTGGAGGGTTGTTAATTATTAATAAAAATCTATTAGGTCTTAAAATATCGGTTAAATTATTTTTAAAATCGCTTAATGCAATGGACATATTATTATTCTCCTCTTTTAAAATATTTATATTTTTATTCTTAAGCACCTACCTGGCTCCAGGTTACTCCAGTAGGAACCGCATAAACGTTAAGATGTATAAATTCTGCTAACATTGTTGGTTTTAAGTAAATATCAACTATTAATTCATTCATATCCTCTATAGCAGGTGGATTATTAGAAGAATCACAAACTAATTTAAAGTCATACAATCCCTGTAAAGATTTAATATTTTGTAAAAAAGGTGTTATCGCATTAATTATTCTGTGTCTTGTAAATGAATTATTAAATTCCTCTACAAATCCCATTAACAATTTAGATATAGATTGTTCTATTAATATAAACATTCTTTGAACAGGTATTCTATCAAGTGCTGATGCCGTTGCTGTTGCTGTTGCCTGACCCCAAACGATAGCTGCACCTTCTCCTGGAACATTTATAATACTATTAATACCATTTTGATATAATAAATTCCTTAATGCTAAATTAGGAGAATATAGTAATTTAATAACATTCAGTATAGACCCTCTATTATATCCGGCAGCTGCATACCAAACTCCATAAGTAGCGTCCGTAGATGCCATCAAACCAGCAATATCTCCGCCTACAGAAACCCACCTATTAACATTATTAAATTTATCATACTGATATTTCATATTTCCAAAAACACCCGCATAAGTTGAAAACGAATTGAAAATCATATTCAAATTATCAGACTGAGTTCCGTAATTGTTTGCTATCCATTGTGCTATCTGACTTCCTGACTGTCCTACTAAATCTTCAGAATTATATACAGGAACAACTGAAAAACTTGAAAGAGTTTCTACCGATATATTTGGAAATCCATTTATATCTAATTCATGAGCAACAAAAATATCCATAGGATATTCGTCTTTCTTGTCCTGGAATATTGCTTCCGCATTTTCTATATCTGATTGTAAATATATTCCAGTATAAGTTAAATTTCCTGTTGCTAAACTTCCTGCTGAAGGATAAACATCTGTATCTTGATTTATGTTTATTTTTATTAAATCATTACCTTGAGTTTCAACAGGATTAGGATTATTTGAACCTAAAATTGCATAAAGATATTGAGACTGGTATAAAAATATATTATTTACAAACATATTATTGCCAGAAGTGTCCATTGCAGTAGGACTATTGCTTACAATCCATGTTTCTACTTTAGAATACAAATTGTTATAAGTAGGATTCTGTTGAAAAACTATAATAGCATACTGTCCCTGCGACCATACTGGTGGTTTTTTAAAGAAACTTGAAAATGGTAAAATACTTAAAGTTTGGGTATTCTGTATTGTAGGGTCAAATACTAAAGTAGTATCAGAAGATACTGGTAAATTCCATCCCGAAGGAGAAGAACAAACTGCAACCGCTAAATTCTGATTAGATGTTACAAATTTGTTAAAAAATGATATACCACCATTAATAGCAGTAGAGGAAATTACTCCTTCTGCAAGTGTGGTATTATACATATTAGCAAGAGAAAGTCCTTCGATAGTAGAAGGTTCAGGACTTGTTCCTACAATAGACCCACCTGTAATTACAACACCTGCATTTGTAGCAGTAGTTGCCATAGGTCTTATTGCATATAAAGAACTTGAATACTGTAAAAAATTCCAAGCATTAAACCAATCTTTGTAATTGGAATTATCAGGATATCCAAAATTATTTACTAAATCTGTTTCCTGAGTTAAAGGTATAATCGTATTAGCATAACCCGTGTTCGCTCTGATTATCATTCCACAGTTAGATGATGGAATTTGAGGGACGGTTTGGGTCAAATTATATTGATTAATCTGAACTCCAGGAGATAATAATTGTGTTTGAGCCATTTTTAAATATATCCTCCATTAAAAATTATTAAATGTTTTAATTTATTTATAAAAATTTTAATAATAATTTCAGAAAAACTCCTTTAAACTTTTTAATTTTTCCTGTTCTGTAATTTCCACTCTATCGTTAGAATATTCAAGAGGAGTATATTTTACAGAATCAGAAAGTATATTATTAATATCCATTGTATTTTCATTAGGGTCTATAAAAAACGAACTTCCTAATTCTAAATCTTCATCAAAAGTAGAAATTCCTGATTTTATTGCTTGTAACATTTCTATTCTGTTTCTATCCGATTTATAATCTTGTATTTGTAAAATAAATAAAGCTGCTAACAATGCCGAAACAGAATCATCTTGTTTTCCTACATCTGCTCTATATGAATTTTTAACTTTAACAAAAGTAGTTAATTGTGAAATAGTAGTAAAATCATTCAATTCTAATTTTTCATTTTCTATAAACAGTTTTAAATTGGAAACTCCTATCCTTTTTGTTCTTTTAGTTGTCCTGAATCCAGATAAATTTTGTTTTTCAAAAAATAAATTTCCATATTCATAATCCATCCATATAATATCCGCTATTTGTTGTCCTATTTCATTATTCTCAACAAAAACTATTCCTAAGTTATAGAAACTTGCTAACTGAAATATTATCTCAGGAAAATCCATATATGTAATAGAAACATTATCAGGAATGTAATATGTAGCTACTTGTTTAAATTTTATATCGGTAATATCCAGAACTTGAATACACATGGCATCACCGGATATATCTTCAGACAATTTGGAAGTATCTACACCTATAGAATAAATATGTTTGGGTTTTGGTAATTCATACAATTTTAAATAGTTTAAATGGGATTTATTGAATATTTTATTTTTAAAATCTTCCGGAACTTCTATTGAATCTTTATATACTAAATTTTCAAGTTTCTTGGTTTCTATTAGTGTATTAGTAGAACCTACAAAAGAGCATTCATATTCTTGATAAAATTCTCTTTCTCCTATATCCATTTTTGTTTTGATAGACCAGGCATCATCAAATAAACCAGTATCTTTCCAAATAATTTCATAGGGTACATAATTATTCCTATTTGATTTTGCATCTGTCCATAGTTTATAGAAATGATTTTGACCTTTAGGAGTTGATATTAATATAATTCTGGTAGTTTCTCCAGAAGTAATAGTAGGATATACCGATGTATAAAATTCTTTCCAAAGATTTGAGGGTATCATAGCAACTTCGTCCATAATAACTAAATTACAGGAGGCAGACCTTATTGCAGACGGAGAAGTAGCAGAACAGGATATTTTGGATCCGTTCTCAAATTCTATTAAATGGGCATTCCAATTAACTATACCTTGCTGTATAAAAATTGGTAAATTCATAATGATATTTTTAATTCTGTTTAAAATACCTTTTGCTGTTTTATCTTTATTAGCAAGGATAACTATTTCTTGGTATGGTTTAAACATTGCAGCTGTTAATGCCTCTATTGCCGCTATTGTAGTTTTACCTGTCTGCCTTGAAAACATCAAAATTACAAATCTATTTTGTGAAAATAATTCTAATGCCTTTTTCTGATAAAATCTTAAATTTATATTAGATAAACCTTTATCAAGAGTAATTAATTTTACATATTTTTCTATAAAATATTCATGTAAAGGGTCTTTGTAGCATTTAATTATTTTAGATAATTCTTCAGGAGTGTACTTATAGACTGTATTAGCTGCTCTTAATCTTGGGTCGTTTCGGAATTGAAATTCTTCTTCTGGTATATTAGAATTAATCATTATTATTTTGAGTAGATTTAATCATTTCTAATAATAAATCCCTGGATGTTCCTACAAATAAATTATTTTGTTGTATCTTAACATTAGTATCTTCTTTTTTATCTTTTTTAGATTCTAAAGAATTATTTGTATCTATTAATTGTTTATGGAGGTCTAAAAGTAATTTTAAATTAGAACCTATTGCTGATTGTAATGAAGCTACTGCCTGAATTTGAGAAGATTTTAAATCTGCTACATCGACAAATTGAATTTGATTAATAATATCCTCGCCTCTTTTGACCAAATTCTTAAGACTACTTCTAACTTCCATAAAGTCGTCTTGAATCATTTGTTTTTTAGACAAAAGATTAGTGTCTATCAAAACATCTTCAGTTAATAACTCTTTTTGTTCTTCTTGAGGAACTTCAATGACTTCAAGAGTTTTTAATTCTTCCTTAGCAATTTCTAATTTTTCTGATAATTTGTTGATATCCATTTTAAATTATTTATAAAAAAAATACTTGATAAGGTAAAACTTTAATGATATAATTAAATCATAAAGTAAACTAATTAAAATAAGGAGATTAAATTATGCAAAATATAAAGATTGGGGTATTAAATAAAAATTATCAATTTTTAAGATTTAAGGAATTAGGTGATTTAGAATTTGTTAAAATAGAAGATGTAAGAATTGGAGATGTAATTTCAGAAATTAATCATAATAGAGTTAAATACTATTTGATTTTAGATATACTTTTAAAAGATATTTTTCTTTATTTTGAGTTTAGGATATGTGAGGCATATCCAAATTTTGTAAATTTAATTTTCAATAAATAATGCTTGACAAAGTAAATTTATTATGGTACAATCAAATTATAAAGTAAATAAACTAATTAAGGAGAAATTAAAATGGAATTAAACAATCTGACATATGAAGAGGTATTAGATATTTTTAAACAAAACAAAGACAATATTAACTTCCTTAAAAGTATAAGATTTGTCATCGGTCAAAAAACACTAAATTACTATGGTGTGTATAATACAGATAAGGATTATGCCTATGGTTTTAACTATGAAGACTTTTAAAACAACTCTAACGATGAATTACAAGATACATATTTTTCACCTGTACTATTTAGAGGCAAAACATTATGAAAAACTTTGAATTAACACTTACAGATTGTATAGATATAATACAGAAAGATGACCATTTCTACCAAAAATCCATAGAAATAGATGGATGTAAAGTAGATATTTTTAATTACAGACTTGCTTCATACATGGACTTTAAAAAAATTCCTAATTCTTGTGAATTAAGGGGACTTACTTTTATAGATGGTAAAAGATTTTTATCCTTACCTAAATTTTTCAATCTTAATGAATCTGAAGAAATTTCATACGACAGATTGAAAAATATCCCTATAAAATCCGTTACCAAAAAAATGGATGGTTCTTTAGTAAGATTTGTTAAAATAAATAATAAAGTTTTAGCAAAAACCAAAATGGATTTTTTCCATGAAACTATTATATCTTTAGCCATGGAAAAATTTTATTCTGATAATAACTTTAAACATTTCATCAACTATTGTTTAGATAATAGGTTAGCGCCTTTATTTGAATTAGTATCGCCTTTAAATCAAATTGTATGTTTCTATCCTAAAACAGAATTAATTCTTTTAAAAGTAAGAAACGAAGAAACTGGAGAATATATACCTTTATCTAATTTTGATTATGCTCCTAAAGTAGAGGAAATTAAATTTAATTCTTTAGATGAAATTATAAACACTTGTGAAAATACCACCGAAGAAGAAGGATTTGTAGTAGAATTTGAAAATGGAACTTTAGTTAAAATTAAAACTCCCTGGTATCTTGTAAGACATAGGTTATTTACTGAAGATTCTTCTTCGTATCTTTTTATTTTACAAAATACTTTAGATGAAAAGATAGACGATTTATTAGGAGAATTAGGAACTAAAGCGCCTGAAAAATCGGATTTTATAAAAAAAAATGTTATTTTACTTACCGATTATTTTAATAAAACTCTGATAGAAATAAAGGATATTTTAAATTCTGATGGTAGAAATTTGAATAGGAAAGATTTTGCTATCAAATACAAAAACTATGATTTTTTTGGAGTTTTGATGCAAAATTATGGTTTAGATTCTGAAGAAAAGATAATCAAATCCTTAAAAGAATTTCTAAAGAAAAAGTATAATTCAGAATCTAAATGTCAGGAACTTATTACATCGCTTGAACATACCCTAAATAAATAGCGGACATAGGGTCGGAAGGGTTTCTAAACATAACATACAGATAATCACCTACACTTGGAATTGGACCAGAGGACGACTTAACTGGACTACAATAATCACACCATATAGTTACATTAGAATTGGTAATTCCAGGAATTGTAACCTCTACTCGCATTAAACCCTTCGGATCCTGGTTTTGAACAACCTTTCCTATAAAAATTCCTGTTAAATTAACTCCGCCTTCAGAGTTTTCAAGTTTAAACATTTTTAAGTTTTGGTAAATTAGGATTATTAGATTTGAATGTGCCTGTATTTATACAAGAAATTAATTCTTTTACCGTTGATAACCTAAACACTCTTTTTATAGAACTAATTACATATTGACCAGATAAATTTTTATCTCCTTCAGATTTGTTATTTTTAAGTGAAGGAACTTCTATATTACAAACTTGACCTATTTTTCTATCAGAACTTCCGTTGGTAAGTATATTTAATTTCACAGCATCCGCTAACAATTTCAAATAATAAGAATTTTGGATATTGGAAATTATATTGTTTAAGAAAGATTGAGAAACTGGATTTTTGGTTTGTGGAAATATAGATAACTGTTGATTATTTACATAATCTCCACCCTGAAATTGGTTAGATAATGTTCCTACTGTTGCAATGTTAGAAAATGGAACCTGTTGCGGAGTAGCATAAAAAGGACTTGGATTTTGAAAATTCTGTTGGTCGAAATTAAACCCTGTAAAATTTAATCCGCCTAAACCGTTTCCAGCATAATCTTCTATATTAGTAATTTGTTCTACTGTCATATTATAAACTAATGCTTCGTAATTTTGATTTTCAGGGTACATAACAAACTTAGGTTGGTAAGTTCCATAACCACTTGAAAAAATAGTATCTAATGATACAAAATTTACATTATCAGTAGATATATCAGGAAACATTACAATACCCTTACCGTAAAATCCAATAAGATAATAAAGAGTTTTAACTGGACTCCAATATGGACTTCCAAAATGTTCCAATGTAATATTAGATGTTTCTACTGTGCCTATATTACCACCACAATAAGAAATTAAATTTGAACATATTTTGTCCAAAGATTGATTTTTCCAAAGATTTGAATATGTTTTAGTAATTCCATTCAGATACCAGGTAGAACAAAATTCAAACCTTACATGATTATTAACAAAATCATCAGGCGGAAAATCGTTTAAAATTACTTTAGTAATGGTATATGATGATGATATTGTTTGTGATTTAGGAGTTTTCCAGGAGAATTTAAAAGTATCTCCAGCAGAAACATTATACAATTCCAAAATTCCTCTAAAATCAATTACCGAAATTGAACCAGTAATTCCAGGAATTTCTAAAGATTCATATAATTCTATCTGCCCTATTTCTGAGTTTGTTAATTTTAGAATGTTACCTGAACCTGTAACAATTTCTAAAGTAAGATACTCAACTTTATAAAATACTTGCTGATTAGACATTTTGAGTAATTGAATTTAAGAATTGAGAAATGAACTCTGAAATATATTGTTTTTGTAATACCATGATATTTCTTTTAGATTCATTTTGTTGACTTAATATTTGGTAATAGGTACTTGCTGGATAGATATTTTGATAATTTGCAAGTTTTACTGATAAAGATTGTAAAGTATCATTATCCATTACCCAATCGTTAATTCCTTGTATATTATTTATCATAGCGATAATCCACCAATAATCTTTAGTGCCATAAAGATTATATGATACCATTTCTATTTTTTCTCCGTCTGATACTATATAATCTTGGAAATAAGTAATATTATTGGAAAGAAAATTAGTTAAAAATTCAACCTGAGTAAAAATATTTACTAAAGGTAATGTTACTGGTTGATAATTCGATAATTGATAATTATAATTATTTTGATTGGAATAATTTTGTAATGCGCTACTTAAATCGATAGTAACAGATTGGTTATATTGGTCAAAATAAGAATATTCAGACGGTTGAATTATAGTTACTGAAGATGAAGAATTTGCCATATTTTAACCCTGTTTTGGAGTTGAATTAAGAGAGCTCTTAAATGATTTTTGATTTGCTGATTCTAATAGATACGGTAAAACACATCTAAAATCTAATTCTAAAGTAGTTTTTACTGGTTGTCCATCCGAAAAAGTATAATACGCTTCATCATCGTCGGATCCATACGATACATTATAGGAAGTTAATGCCATATAATCTTGAGATATGACTGAAGAAGTATCAGCGGAACCTGTATTAATTAAATGAATTGAAAAAATATCTGGAAAAGTAACTATAACATTAAAAGCAGACATTATTCCACCTTTGTTTTTATAATCAGGAATACCAGCAGTTTTAAAAAAATCTACAATATCCGCTATATTTTGTGCCTCTTTTTTATTGTTAGGAACCATTTCAAAAGATAATTTCATTTCTATATTGGAAGTTTTATCATAAATTAAAACATCATTAGGAGCAAATGTTTTACCCATAGCTGCTTTTATTGCTTTAGTTGCACCTCCAAATGCTTTACTTCCTAATTTTGCTAATCCTGTATCTATTCCTTGTAGTGTAGGAAGAACTGCTTCTTCATAAGTATTTTCAAATCCGAAAGATATATCTTTAGGAGCATATAATTTTACTATATTATTTAAAGGACTTTTTTTCTTATAACCTTTACTGGATCCTATTTTAGGATTTTCAAAGGTAAATTTATATGTTACAAATTGTAACATCGGTCCTGAATATTTAATTGGGTACTGGTAGATAGCCATTATTCTGGGTACACTCCTGAATATTTAACCGAATTATATTTATATTGCGATGATACTAATGTTAAAGTACTTGGTATATTATTTCCAGATGTATTTGAATTCACAACATTGTTATAATTAACATTATTAACAACTGGAGAAGTTTTAGAAAGACCATATCCGGTTAAAGATATATTATCTAAATTCTTTTTATTTACTATACTCTTTTTATTATTTAAAAGACCAGAATTTATTAAATTTTTATTGGTAGCTGCTGAATATCCATGTATTCCTAATTTATTTTGATAAGAATTTGCCATTCCTTCTATTCTTGCTACATAATCTCTGGTTTGTCCTGGCATACTTGAATATGCCGCATTAAAATTACCATGATATTTTTTATATAATTTACCCATATTTCTTGAACCAGCATTATAAGCAGCTAATGACCACCTTGTAGAACCACCAAATTGACCTTTTAAAGACTTCATATATACATCATTAGCCATTGTTTGTGCCTTTTCATCATAAATGTTTGGTATTTTGCCTCCTTGTGAAACAAAATATTCATATTGTTTTTTTGTTCCATATTTTTTCCATAATGACCCGTCTGTCCATAACCATTTCCAAGTTGAGGGCATAAATTGGAATATACCTCTTGCACCTACACCAGATTTAGCAAATTGACTACCACCAGATTCTTGCATTTCTTGAGCAAGTTTAATATTAGAAGAACTTGTTTTTGTTCTATTAAATGCGTCAGGAACAAAAAAAACTGGAGGTAATGCAGTTCCTATAGATGTAGTAGGCGAATAAGCATTTAAATAACTATTACTATTAGAACTTTTACTACCTCCGCCTGTTACTTCTTTTTTTACAAAACCATAAGCCTTTTTGATAGTGTTTACAACTGCATTAGCACCTGGTATTTTTTTTAATATATTTAATATACCATTTATTAAATTTTTAATTACATCTGAAAAAACATTTTTAATATCTTTAAATACATTACCTAAAACATTTACTCCTTTTTTTATATTACTACCAAAATGAGTAAAGAAATTATAGGTATCTTTAGCACCTTTTTTTATATTGGATCCTAATATTTCTATTCCTTTTTTTAAATTACTTTTGAAATTAGTAAAAAATCCATAAATACTCTTTTTTAAATTATTTTCTACTTTTTTACCAAATACATCACCTATTATATTAAATCCTATATTAACCAAACCTTTAAACATATTATAATATGCTATCCCTACTTTTTTAATCACATTACCTAAAACATTTACTCCTTTTTTTATATTACTACCTAAATTTTTAAAGAAATTAAATGTAGCAACTGCACCTTTTTTAACATCTTGAACAGTTCCATATAAAAAATTTGCTAAATAAGTAGATATTTTATGACCACCAAATAATTTAGGTATTTTATTAATTAATCCGCCTAATAAAAAACTACCAATAGCAGTTACTATAATTTCTATAGCAGGTACTAATAAACCTGTAACAGCACCCATAGCTACTGCACCTATATCTTCTACAAAACCACCTATAAATTTTACTATTTTACCTAAAATTCCTTTCTTTTTCTTTTTAATTTTGCCTTCTACTAATCCTTTCTTTTTTTCTTCAGGAGTTAAAATATCTTCTCCTTGAGATTTAGCACCGATTAAATGTAATAATTGGTCAAGTTTATTATTAACTTGTTTTAATTCAGCAATTATTGGATTTTGTCCTTGGTCTAATCTTGATTGTAATATTTCTGATTTTTTTGCTTGTGAAAATATATTACTTTTTCCTTTTTTACTACTGTGTGATAATACTCCTGTTAATTTTTCATTATGTTTATTCTGTATATCTTTAATTAAATCTATACCCTTATCAAGAATAGGAATTTCTTCAAATACACTTGAAAGAGCAGTTAATCCTTTTACTAATCCAAATGTAGCGATATGATGAGCTTTAATTTTGCCTTCGTATCTTTCTCCTTTAATTCCTACACCTTCATTAAACCAATCATTAGCCTTTTCTTTTATCGATTCTTTTACACTTTCTCTAAATTTAGGTTTATCGGATAATTTATCGCTAATATCAGATAATTTATCGATAATTTGCTGATTTTGGTCTTCTGATTTATTGTTTTTCAATTTATCTAAAATAGTTTCAAGGCTCATTGTTATTCCTCGTATTTTGCCATCAATTCTTCTTTCTTTTTAAGTTCGGCAGATACCATAAAATAATATATTTCCATTTCAAACGGGTACATTTCCATTAAATCCAACTCTGAATAACCACCGTAGAGTTTAAGAAACCTTAAGGTTTGATAAAGCTCTACGATATTCATTCTATTCAGAGTTGTTATTGAAAAAAATCTTCTAATTCTCCTAAAGGTATAGCATTTTCTTTCTGGCAATTTTTACATACAGCTTTTGCCACTAAAAATACCGAACCTATATTTTCAGTAATATCGGTTAATAATTTTTCAAAATCAGGAATATCCAAATTCTGAATCAATTCTTTTATTTCTTCTATTGTAAAATTTTCATAAGGTACATTTTCATATACAAAAGATTTAATAGAATTAGCCATTAAATCTAAAGTATTTTCTATTTGATTATCTTTATTAGTATTTTCTATTTGTATTTGTTTTAAATATGGAATTTCTTTTATAGTAAAAATCATTCCATTATTTAAAGAAATAGTAGTGTCTTTAAAATTAGTAATTTTTAAACAATCTGATAAATTTATAGTAACATCTTCATTTAAAGTTTGACAAGATCCACAGGTAAATGAAAAATCAATAGTATCTCCTTCAGATAATTTTCTCAATTCAGTAAATAAATATACAACATCTACTTTTGAAAGAGAATTAAATTTTTCGTCAACATTTGGATCCAGAATACACGATTTGATTATCTGGATTAAAACATCCCTTAATAACTCTTTAGAAGCATTTTTATCTAATTTAAATAAAAATTCTTTTTTGTCTTTTACTTTCCATTTACGAACATTTACATTCTTACCAGAAGGTAAAGTTATTAAATGTGTAGATAATTCATTTTCAATTTTAGGCAACATAATTTTAAATCTCCTTTTTTAAATTTTTAATTTTTAGTTTTTAGTGATATGGTGATACTTGTAGTTGAAAGTTATATCCGTATAAAGTAAATCAGGGTTTCCATATTCAAATTCCAATCCGCCTATACTCTCTACAAAAACATCTTCGAAAACATCTTTCATTGCACTTTCAGAACCGTCAGGATGTAAAGGTATTACTGAAATATTACCCATTTTAAAATCATCGTAATATCCTCTTGTTTGTTTAGATTCTTCAAATCCATTCTGGGACATTAAACTATAAAAAGAAGCTCTTACTGCATAATCAGCAGTATCTAAAAAAGTAATAGTTAAAGGATCCCTTGCTCTGTTTTTGATATGGTATATAGGTACAGTATTTATATTTGTTCTTTCTGATTCAAATTTAACTTCTCCTATTGATACTTTTATCGCATTATAAGAAACTCCAAAAATGGGTACTTCTACTTTATAATGGTCAGCTCTTAAAAGACCAGAATTTATAAATGAATTTACTATAAAATTAGAAGCTGCTAAAAAATTTGATGCCATTAGTATTCTCCTGTAGTTCCATTGTAACCATTTAGTAACAAATTACCGGAATTTGCCTGTGAAGATGATTGAGATTGATATTGTGAATATGAAAGATTACTACTTAAGGAATTTGAACTACTACTCGCAACAGGACTTGATCCATAAGTAGGTAAACTTGATAAATTAGAAGGTAAAATAGGTAAAGAAGAAGGAACAAAACTATTGACATTTGTAGAACCTACCGAAAGATTGTTATTGATACCCTTTATAACATAATAAGAATAAGAAAATGTTAATTTTATATTTGTAAACCCTGCTTCCTCGTTATATGAATACGCATATTCTCCCACATCTTTTGGTATTGCATTTATAAACTGCCAGGACATTATAGGTTGTAATGTATCGTTTAAAGATGTTACGGTTAAAGAAGAATCAAACGGAATATTATCTACTAATTGGTTTGATTCTTGAACATAAATTTCATTTATCCATTTTTCGATAAATGTTCTTATGCTCATATATATATCTTCTCGCATTGTAATAGTTAATTCTCCATATTCATAAGGTCCAGGAATTGGAATTTTAATTCCAGCAAACATTAATTCTGTTATTTTTCCTGTTTTAGAAGGTATATTAACATCTTGTACATAAAAAGGAAAATTATTTAATTTATCACAAATTACTGAAAATAAATTTGTTTTATCTAATTCTACAATATTTTCAACTATATCTTTAATATTCACTACAATAATCCTCCCAAACCACTTAATCCAGAGGAAATAGCACCCTGAACATCGGATTGTAATGAATTTGTCAAATTACCCTTTAGACCACTAACCATACCCGATATTGAAAATCCTTGTCCTGTTGCTACATCCGCTACAATAGATTGTAAATCACCTGAAATACCACTTTGAACACCTGATAATACATTTCCAAGTACTCCTGATAAAGTAGAACCAGCAAAAGATTCTATGGAATTTAAAACACCTCCGCTGGATAATCCAGGTATACCCATACTATTTGAAACTCCTTGAATATTGTTATTATTTAAACTAATATTATAATAAGAATATCCTAACTGAACTGTAAATTGAGATATTTCCGATTTTTTATCCATTGATAAATCAACTTCTTGCATTTCAAGTAATATAGCATTATTAAATGTATATGTAGCATTAACATTATTCATTATGTCATATCTTGTTAAAATTACTTGAGCATTTAAATAATTATTAGTTTTATTAGCGGCATAAGGAGAATTAAATGATTTAATATAATTCATCCAGTTAATTACCAAAGACTTAGCAGTATTATTAATATCATCATAAAAAGTTATATCAACTGGTTGAAATGTTGCAGTACCTCTGTAATTAACAGTTTGGGACATAAATTTTACAGGTATAGGATTTATCTTATAATTAGGAATTTTAGTTCCTGATACTGTATAAGATATACTATCATTAGAATTATTTAAAAATGGTACTATAAATTGGACAATAAACCTATTAGGTCTATTAAAATCTGCAATATTCTTTTTAAAATCTTCCAGTTTTAAAGATGGCATTATTTGGATGACCCTATAAAAAATTGTTTTAAATTATTTATAAGGCAAAAATCCGGTCAGGAAATTTTCCTAAACCGGATTTTTGAAGGAGAGAATTGAAACTAAAAATGAAACTATTTCTTCTTTTTGTAAATTGGTTTTTTAGGTTTCTTATCAGAATTTTGAATTTCTTTACCAAACTCAATGGCTTCCTGGTCTTCTTCTGAAGGTACTTCATCAGAATCTAAAAATGGTATAGGCGGTTGATTCTCCTCATCCTCTAATTCTAAAACTAATCCTGACTGTGTCATATTTTTAGGTACTGGAACTTCTTCTATGACAGCATTATCAGGAACAGCAATAAAAATATGCGGAAATAGTTTATGTAATTTTTCATCATAAACAATAGACCCGTGTCTATATTCAACCGTTTGATAACCAGCACTCGCTACATTAACAGTACTTCTGTTTGGTGCTACTACTACGAATTTCTTTTGTTTTTGCATTTTTAAATCTCCTTTTTCTTAATTTTACGAAAAATCAGTAATTTATCTTCGACTTCTTAAACAAAAGATAAATTGCTAAAAAATATTTAACATTGAATTGTAATATAATATTAATATATTATACTATAATAAATTTATTTTGTGGAATAATTATTTTTAATTTATTTATATAAATAAATTATAAGATGAAAAAGAAAATCAAAGAAGACGATAGAAAGTTTTACACATATAGGTTCAGGATATATCCAAATACCGAACAAATATCCTTTTTCCAGAAACAAATGGACGATAATAGATTTGTCTATAATTTCTTTTTGGAAAGACAAACACATCTTTATAAACAATATGGTGTAAAAAGTAATTACAATTCTAATTGTCTTGCTTTAACCTTAGCTAAGAAAGGGTTTCCATTCCTTAAGGAAGTTAATTCACAATCATTACAACAGACACTTATGGATTTAGAGGATGCTTTCCATAGATTTTATAAGAAACAAGGTGGTTATCCTAATTTCAAAAAGAAAGGTGTATATAATAGTATAGTAATACCAGACCATTTCACAATAGAAAATAACTATATATTCATACCTAAAGTAAAATCACCAATTAAAGTTAAATTCCATAGGAAAGTATATGAACAGGTAAAATCTATATCCATAAGCAAAACAAATTCCGGTAAATATTATGTTAATATGTTAGTGGAGAAATTCAAATACTCTCCATATATATCAAAGAAAGTAATAGGAACATCCACAGGAATAGATGTAGGTCTAAAGGATTTTGGTACAATTACTACTGGTAGAAACATAAATGATAAACAAAGTTACAAGATACCAAATCATAAATTCCTATTTGAATCTATGAATAAATTAGTTAAATTATCCAGACAATTAGATAGGAAACAACATAAGCGTAGTAAGCAAGATAAGACCGTTTCATCTAAAAATTATATTAAATGTAAAAATAAAGTATCAAAGTTACACGAACACATAACTAACCAACGTAACGATTTTCTACACAAGTTATCCTCAATGATGGTAAACGATAGCCAAGTTATTACCATTGAGGATTTAAATATTAAAGGAATGGTTAAAAATAGGAAACTATCCAAATCCATTGTGGATGTTTCCTGGAGCAAGTTCTTTGAAATGCTTGAGTATAAGGCAGACTGGAACAATAGAACAGTATTTAAGGTTAATAGGTTCTATCCGTCAAGTAAGACTTGTTCTACTCCTGGTTGTAATTATATCCATAAAGACCTTAAACTATCAGAGAGAACATGGACTTGTCCGGAATGTGGTAATATTCACGATAGGGATATTAATGCTTCCATTAACTTATTCCTGGAAGGTCTTAAACAAATAGGGCAGGAATTGTCCGAATTTACGCCTGTGGAGTATGCTCCAGTAGGATACCAAAATATTGGTATTAGCTGCCATACATTGAAGCAGGAAACTACCGTATATTAACGGAAGTAGTTCACGAAAAGATTGGATAGTATTGATTTTTGAACGATTCAAACTGGTTCCAATCTAATTCAATTACATTTAAATAATTTAAAAAACATTCTTGTAATATATTACTATTCACATTTGCATTACCTTCACATAAAACATTAAAATCTATAGATAATCCATTTATCGCTAAACTATTTTGTATATTAGAACTCTGTGGAGTAACTACATTTCCAGAATTTATTAAAGTAGTTTCATAAGTTTGGAACTTGTAAAAATTATTAAAAATATCTATTCCTTCACAGTATCTATTATATTGCCTTAATAATTCTAACACTTGTAATAAATTGCTATCTGTTACTAAATTATTTATATTTGATTCTGTTTGTGGAATAATTAAATCTAATAAATTTAATACATTATTCACATTAAGATATGCGTTCGGAGCAACATTTATTGTTCCTGGATAATTATATTGGTTAATTAATTGAGATAACGAAGGATCCGAACCACCCTCAGATTGTATATTTGTTATTTCATTTTGTACATATGTTGATAAATTTCCTAAAGGTTGTGTATTTTGTAATGTATTACTAATATTGGAAATAATAGTATTCCAACTTGATGTTTCTGAATTTATTATAGTTGTTATTTTAGAAACTTTTATAGGCAGAAAAGTTAATAAAACATTAAACTCGTTAAGTAAATTATTATATTCTGATAATATTAAAGAATTGAAAGTTGACATAATTAACTATAAACACCTGGTATTGTCCAATTAAATGTTGAAAATACTAAAGTTCCATTCATATAGTTTAATAGGAAATTTTTAAAGTTAATACTTAAAGAACCTGACTTCAAAGAGCCTAAATTCTGAACATATGAAGGTAAATTAGAATTAATGGTTGTTTTTACTCCAGCAATAGCATTAGTATCAGAAGTTAAATAACCATTAACGGAAGTTATTAAATTTTGAATTACTGTATCATCTAAAGAAGTTGAATTTATTTCTGAAAAAAAATCTGTATAAGACGGAAATGATTGAGAAAAATAATTAAATAATTGAGATAAATCAATATTTACTAATTCAGGAATATTAAGATTTGGATTATCTAAAATGTAAATATTATATTTTGTCAGTACATAGGACTGTAGAGAAGGTATTATAGCATTAAAATTAGAATTTAAACCAATAACTCCTGAATTATAATTGGAATAAGCAGTGGATAAATCATTTAAATCGGTATTTATTTGTGAAGAAAACAGAGAATAAATAGAAGAATTTTGCCAATAAGTAGTTGCTTCCGATATAAAAGTTTGATAATTATTTAACATATATTTAATTCACTGTCCACAAGATACATTAGGGCAACCTGAAATTATATTTCCATTATAGCAACCTACAAATGTATCTCCTATTCTTACTGTTTTTTGGTTATTACTCATTCCAAAACAACCTGTAACTAATACTCCTATATTTCCACAGGAACTTAATACTAAATCTCCTGTTCTTGCTACATTAACACCTTTACAGGAAACATTTGGAGATGCTGTTATTATTGTGCCTGGTAAAGTTGGAGAATTTTGGCAACAAGTATCTACTCCTATCGTTAAATCTCCTAATCTTGAAACTAAATTAGACATAAAGAGATATTAACTTCCTTGTGGATATACAGATGTTTTTATATGAATTCATTTCAAAATCTTCCGAAACCAATTCAAACTTTTTAAGTTTGTCTATAAATTTACCAAATTCTTCATCTGTTAATCCAAATTTATTCTTTAAAAATTCAATATCTCTACATTGTTCTTTTAAGATATTATTTATTAAGAATTTCAAGATATTTTTTTCTTTCCTGGTTAAACCTTTAAGATATTTGAAAATAGTAATATCTCTATAATAAAGGTATAAGGAAATAGAAGAATAAATAATTGTTAATCCAAATAAAATTAATAGTAACATTGCTTTTCTGGACTCCTCCTTTGCATAAGAATTGTTTTTGTCAGACCTATTTTTCCATTTGATATATAGTCTTTAATATTATTTATAATATTTACATTTTCATTTCTGATAACAATTTCATTAAAATCTTTTTCCTTAATATTATTAGGATATATAAAACACTTAAACCCTTTTTGGAGATATTTTTTTGTTTTAATCTTGCCTGTAGAATCATTATCAAAAACAAATATTAAATTTTCTTTGTTATGTGTTTTTAAAAAATCTTCCGATAATTCTGCACCTAACATAGCGATAGAATTTGGAACATATAAACTATCTATTATAGACTCAAATACATAAACATCTTTTGAATAATCTACATTAAATTGGTTGTATATTTTAGAAAATCCTTCTTTTACATATATAAAGAATTTTTTATTAAAAATAGACCTACCTTGAAATCCATACACAAAATCAGTATTTTTATAATAAAATGGAAATATAACAAAATTACTATTTAAAAAGTTAGATATTGGATTTTTTGGATATACTAATCTTGATATAACAGAATCAGGTATTTTTCTTGATTTTAAATATTCCAAATGTATTTCTGATTCTGTTACACTTGAAAATATTTTTGGAGATAATTTGGAGAATTTTAAAGAAATATTGGTTTCTTTTATACTTTGTTTAGTTTCTTTTGGTAATTTGGTAATTTTAGGTTGGAATAAAACTGCTTTTAAATCTTTTTGGTATTCTTCATAAAGGTATATATTAGTTTGTTTAAGGAAATTTTTAAAAGATATAGATGTTCCGCAGTTGAAGCAATAATAAACAAAAGGAGATTTATCTGTTAAAATCCAGCCTCTTTTCTTTGATTCTTTTATTTTAGAATCTCCGCAAATAGGACATTTTAAATTATATCCATTAGAATGTTTTGTTAAAGAATAGGGTAATTTATTTACATATTCTAACTCTTTCCAAGACGGTAAAAAATTTAAATTAAAAACGGACATTCTTCATTATCTCCTTCAGAACACGGTTTTGTTTTGTTATTTAATTTTTCACAAGATTCTATAAATTCACAAAAACAACAACAAAGATTTACACAAATAAAACAATTTTTAGGTCTTTGTTCTGCTGAGCAAAAGTATTTTTTATTAATATCCATTTTATCATTAAATTTTCAAATTGTGGAATTTTAAAGACTTATATTATTTACATAACTTGTAAAACTTCCTAAACAAGTCCAAACTACAGTTCCATCTGTTGTAGTTTTCCCTACTGTAGTATTATATGTTGGTAATGTAGAACCTGAAGTCCCTGCGGTGGTACATTGGTAAAGATTGTTTAAATCATCTAAAATATAAGAATTTAAAGAATAAGCAGTAGAAACTGTTTCTGAAGTAGCATTAGCTATTTGATTTAAAAGATTTTTTGCTTTAGTATAAGCAGACCTCTGAGCATTAATAAAAGCGACACCGACAGCATATATATCTATAACTTCCGAAGCAGTAAAAAATACATTACCGTTAGTTGTTCCTAATAATAAACCATACTGATACCAAATAGTAGAACCGTCTGTAACTGGAGTTGAAAATTCTGTAGTAAATGTCGGTTCAGTTGTTCCAGTAGTTCCAGTCTGATAACATACATAATATAAACCATTTACTTCTATAAATGATTGATATTGAGTTACAGGGGTAGAAGCAGTCCAGGTAGTCGCTTTCTGTATTACTCCTCCTGCTGTGGTGATTGCCGCTAATCCATTTGTCTGGTCGGTCATTGATAGAGTGAAAGTATATGAATTTCCGTTAACTGTAGTAGTAAATCCATTAAATATATTAGTTTGACATTGATTATTTAAAGTAGCTATTCGAGACTGTGATGAAATATAATTATTAGTAATAACTCGCCATACATTATTAATATTTACAAGATTATCAGAATAATTACACTCTAATTTCTGATAAGAGTTATTTTCTAACCATTTATTACCATTTGAATCGATATAGTAATAAGATTGTGGACTTACAGATAATATACCACCTTCTAAAACATATTGAAATTTCATATAATCTGAACTATTTAAAATTTCAATACTATCTTGAGGAATAGTATTAATGTTCATTTGTTCTGTATCTATCCAATAATTTATTTTACCAGAATGAATATCGTATATGGCATATTGACTCATAATTTACC
>JAEHJW020004224.1_pt1 | contig 42329 bp, 51 predicted proteins | sample 9271431 | NCBI WGS metagenome assembly JAEHJW02 | reverse complement strand
GCCGTAGCCGATTGTTAGCTCTGCCATACAGGCACAGCCTTGATGCTAGACTCGCCTTCCGGCGTTACGTCGAGGAGTTCAATGACCTCCAACAGCATGACTCGCGGTACGGCTACCGGGAACTTGCATGCTGTTGGTTTTGACGTACCGGACACAGCCATTTGTGAGAGCGATGCGGCTCCAGCCCAAAACCAGAGCCTTCGCGCATCGGTTAGCACTACCTCTTGTCCGACGCGAGATTCAATGTTGCCCGCGAACACTCCTGCCGATTGGGTGCGTGCGATCACGTACCTTCCTGCTTTCTTGTTTGCCATTTAGTCCTTTCTATTGTGGTAAGTTCTTCTAAGGCGCATAGCATTTGCAAGATTGGATTATTTTCTTACCTCCTTGAGAGCAGCGCGCAACTTACTGCACTTCCTTAATTATACCCTAACTGGTTGCGTTAGGGTAAAAATTATCGAATTTCGGATGGTCGCCGATTGGACGCGCAGCCATGAACGCCTTGACCTCCGCGAAGCTTACAGGCCGGTATAGCGCGCCTGGCACTATCTCGCTTACATTGTCCACACCGACATCCACGCTCTTGCCAAAGGGCCGCAAGCCGCCGTGCGTGTGGCCGAACAGGTGCCACACGCCGCGCAATGCATGATGCCATTCGCGCATAGCGTAGTGACAGAGCACAATCTGCTGGCCCTCGACTTCGATCTTGACAATACCCTCGTGGAGGGAGGCGAGACCAAACGACCATACGGAGCACCATAACCGTCTGGTCAAGGCGTCATGGTTTCCGGCGACCACATGATGCATTCCATTGAGTCGCCTGAGTTGGTCCAAGACCGCCCCTGACGAAGACCCGAGCGCCACGTCGCCCAGGTTCCATACCTCGTCCTCCGGGGCCACCACGGCATTCCAATTGGCGATGAGCGCCTCGTCCATCGCGGCGGCGTCTGTCCACGGGCGAGCGCAGTATTTGATGATGTTCGTGTGCCTCAGGTGCAGATCACTTGTGAACCAGGTTGTCATTTGGATAGCTCCTTCAATTTATCTGCTCTGTATCGGGTACCGTGGCGCTCTACATAGACAGCGCCGCAATGCAGGTCAAGGTAGAATGTATAACCACACCGCTCGAACTCTGCGGCCTGGGCGCAAGGAAGCCCTCAAGTATGTTCATGAGCCATCCTCAATGTCGATAGAGGCGACGCTGACCATGCCGAACTCCTGCCGAATAACTCTGTAGTGCAGCTCTTCATTCTCAGCGCCGCAGTTGCCGCACCGCCAGGCCCCTAGTACGGGCTTGCCGACAATATCGATAACAAGCCCTTGGTGCCTCAGCGCTGCATTTTTAGCTTGCGCGCAGCAAAGGTGCCTGTCGCCTTCTGCTTCTAGGGTACTCAGATCTTTTATTCTAGCTCTCATCGTGCATCAACCAACTCTCCACTCTCTGTCATCTCTAGCTGGTCCATGCAGAGCGCGCGCTCCATCTGCATGTTTCATCATCAAGCTCAAGAGCTGCTCCAAAACCATTACACATTATGCAGACTACAAGATAGCCAATGCGACTTTGGTGGAAATGCGCTCACCCAAGGCTTTTACTTATGCTATATCATCTGACATTCCCGACCTCTTTCGACAGCAGATAGAACCTCGCCATGAACTTCGCAGCCATCTTCCTATTATAGTTCCGAAAGTATTTCCGCTCATCCCTGCCGTATTTGTAGCGCATATAAAGACTCAGGCTGGCGTCCCACCCAGTGTCTATCAATGGCGGCGGATAGCCCCAGAACAGCTGCTCATTGAGATACACCTTGACCATGCGATAATGGCTGGTCAGCATCCGCCTGTCTTCTGGTGTCATTTCATGGCCTCCATATAGACGATGAACTTGTGCGCCCCACCTCGCGTCTGAGTGGTATAGGCAATGGATTCATCATTGAAGCACATTGTGGCAAAAGCGCCGCAATTGACCGCGCACTGCTTTGGCCGCTCAACTTCCTCACGCGAAATGGTCATCGTAGTCAGACCCAGCTTGAGCATCATCAAGGCGCAAATCTTGTGCCAGTGGTCATGCACGCCCATAGCGGCGGGGTGGTTCGGGTTTAGCTCCATTGAAACACCTCTCATTGAATTCTCTTTCCTTGCTCGAACTTCCTTGGCCCAGGGCCTTTGGCTTGCCGCTCCGCTTCATACAACCGTGATGCCTCAGCCGAGCCTATGCCGAAGTATCTTGCGCGGTTGCGCACCGCCCACAAAGCTGTCCGCACGCCGCCGACTATCGCATTGTTGCGTCCATAGTCCACTTTGGCCACACCCGCTGACCCAAGGGCTCGTCCCATGCCGACTGATTTCACCTTCTCGCGCTTATCTGGATCATAGATGGCCAGCAGGTCCTGGGTGCGGAACAAGTCATAAGGACGCCTGTCAGGCGGCAGCACAGAATTCGGGTCGGCGGCAAGCTGGGCACACCAATCTTCGACGTCGCCGCGGCCCGCCGCTACCATGTCCAGCCTCGCGGCGGTCCTCGGCGCGGGACCTTGGGCATCGAAGTCAGAGCAATCCACCTCACGAAGCAGATGGTGGAACAGCGCCGCGCCGCCACCTTGCTTCAGCCAGGTGTCGCATTCTTTGTACATCGACCGCTCCATCGGTTGGACATTCACATGATGCACAAAGACCCTGCGGTCCTCCGCTTCGAGGAACAGCGCGTCGACATGGTTCGATGTCAGCCAATAGTTGATGCAGTCGCGCACAGAGAAGCTTTTACGATTCTTGATGTTGAGACGCAGCGTGGTCCGTGTGATAAGGTCTTTGAGGGTGTTGGCAAGCTCGCGCTTGGAGCCGATAGCCAGCTCATCAGCTACCAAGAACTGACGGCATTCCGCCCACTCGTTGAACGCCGACTCCAGCTGGCCCGCGGTCACTGTGCCGTAGTTCCGCCCGTAGATATACGAGAGCGTCTCGCCGAGGAAAGTCTTGCCGGTGCCCTGTTGTCTGCCCCAGAGAAGCACCGCGGTAGAGAGCTTCCCGCCCGGGTTCTGGACCGGCCAGGCCATCCATTGGCGAACCCACTTCCGCTCAGCCTCGGCGGCTTCTTGCAGCACATGGTTGAACAGCCGCTCCCATGGCTCAATGCCCCCCTCGACGGGCTCGCAGCCCCACCCGAGCGCGTGCCATGTGTTGTAGGCCCCATCGGTCGTTATGACATCTGGACAACCCGGGTCGTACTCCAAGCGGGCGACCTCTGTGCGGAGAGGCCAAGCCAGCCACTCCTTCGCTGTGTGCTTGCGGACCATCTTCTCGGACTGCGCCGCGGCTTTCTCCATGTCGTACCATGGCTTGTAAAGCACCTCTGAGAATACCGAGGCCGAGAACACGTTGCCCGTGGACATCTCGATAACCTCGCCCGTGGCGCGGACAAGCGCGACTTCCGCATTCATCCTGTGCAGATCGACACCTGGTCCTAGCGGCTCAGCTTTGCCTATCAGCTCACCTAAAGGCCCAGGGCCCTCCGCCACAAGAAAGTCATCAAGGCCTTGCTTCGCGCCGTCCTCGGCGGATGGCAGCTGGATCCACATGACCAAAGCGCCACGTCGCGCAAGCGTCAGCGCGAGCTGGCTGGCTGCGAGGCGCACCATCGGATTGGTGGCCAAGTCGGAGTCAAAGCAGATGTAGACCTTGCGGCCTTTCCATTTGAAGGCTTCAAGCGCCGGCAGCAACTCTTGCAGCTCTTTGGCCGACCGCCAGTTATACACACCGCCAAGCCCGAGCGTGGGAAGGCCTTCAGCGCAACCTTTCGCGGCTTTTAGCTCGCCCTCGGTCAAGACAAGCGACACACCAGGGTCTTTTTGAATCACAGTCCATGTATGGCCATCTTGCAGCAATGGAGGGAGATACACGCCGCTGCTTGTACCAGCTGGTTGACCATACCGACGAGGCTTGACTGGCTCTGTGACCGCGCCCCAGCCGCCGCTGCTCGGCTTTGTCTGCAAAAAGCGGAAACGGAAAAACTTGTCGTCTATTTTGCCGTTTGGCTTGAAGTACGGGATTTTGAAACCGGCCCAATCAGGGAGAACGCCAAGGCCGTGACCTTCCTCAAACGGCTCTAGCTTCAGCAGTTTTGTTTGCTTTTCGTCCAGCCCGCTGAGCGCCGCCCTCTTGAGCATTTCCCTTCGAACTTCTGGCAATTTCAATTGTCGTCAGCCTCTCTTGCAGTGTTCTGAATCCCAATAAAAGCACGGCGTCGACGACGCGGCTGGCGTTGGTGTTGAGCAGATTGCGCGGCTTTCTGGCCGCCAAGCGCGCGGCTGTCTCGGCTTTGCGTTTGGCCCGGCGGTTCAGCTTGCCAAGTTCCTTCGCGTGGGCAATCGCCCGTTGCGCCAAAGAAGCACTAGCTGGAGACTTGGTGGCCAGTATAACCATCTCGTCCATGAACCGGTGCCACTCAGGTTTAGAGGCCGAGAAGCGCTGGTCCCACAGAATTGTGGTCGATTTGGCAGGCTCTTTGGCCGGTTTTTGGCCAGCGATCACATATAAGGATGGGTAGTCTGACACGAAAAGGTCGTGTTCATCCAGTGCGAATTGAGGCGCTGGCGCGGCAGTTTCGATGCTGGGCGGGAATAAAAACCGCACACGAGGATCATCCGGTGACGCTTCCACCAGCTCATCGAGCATGTTGGAAACGTCCCTGGCAAGGGTAAAGGAGCGCAGACTGCGTCGCAAAGGTAATCTCCGAAAATGTATTATGATTTACGAATAATCATATCGCGTTCGGCCTCCAAGAGCTCCGGAGGGCCCGTTGAAACGTCAGGTCGTTGAAAAATATGAAAAGAGACTTATGTGTCGCATTGCAAAGGACTTAGGCCTCTTTTAGAAATTCTAGGTTGTTGATTCTAATGATTACTACTTGCACTTAGCAAAAACGCTCCCCATATCCTTCCGGTATATTTTCGATGTTTTATCATATACATATAATGTCCTGTATTTATTTTCATTTTTTCTTATGTTATCTTATATTACTAATAGTAACTAAGTAATGATAAGAATACAAAGGACTTAAGTCCTACTAACTTGCCGTTTTCCACTGACGACTTGTTAGTAAACGTTTGTTTTCAACGACCTGGCTTTGGCGCGCGATGCGGCGGAAATTCTCCCCCCATCTAGCGGTGGAAACGGTGTATATTTGAACTATCCTGATTCACCGTGTCTTGTATTGTTTGTTCTGTGCACAGCCCGGCTTGGTTGGCTCTGTTGTGCATCCCCACTCTGTACATGGGGCGTCGCTCGCGGCGGATGGCGAGTTAGTGCAACCTGCTAGGGCCGAGCTGTCCCTGTGCGGCGATTTGTGAGCGAGGTCATCAAGCCTTGAAGCACTGTGTCTTATCGTCTGAAGAAGCTGGCCGCCTTGAGAACTGGGGAATATGGCCGGCATGCAAAGCCCACAAGCACATTTCAAAAGAAGAAGCCGATAAGCAAGCGGCATCCGGCATGATGAGATTTGTCGGCGGTCGCAAGACGCGGGCCAATGGTGATGTGACCATGGTGACGCCGAATCACATCGGCATGTGGGAACCGGTGCAGACTACGAAGTTGATGGGATTCAGAACATGGGGCTTGAAGCCTGCACGTTAAGAATTTCGGTGCTAGTGTAAATGACCAGCTGCGCTACAGACCCAGAGCCCACGGGACGGACGGGTACTGAGGGAGCATTGCACAGTTCCTATGAAGGGGTCAGTGCAGGCTTGGTAGACCCGCAAGCCGGAACAAATTGTCCCGTTCCAAAGTAGAGTGGGTGGTGGAGGCGCGGAGTCTGGCGCCCCGTAAATACGCACGGTATGAAGCAAGACGTAGATTCTTCGGACGTGGGTTCGATTCCCGCCAGGTCCACCACTCAACTCTTGAGTCTGCAGAGCAATCCTGCTGGTGCGGCGGGTGGCGCAAGAGTTGAGTTGTGGGCCTGTCACGGTTTCGACGGAGTGTTGAAGTCTTGCGGACTGTGCCGGAACTAGTGCTCACCGTAACGAGAGCTGAATCATAACTGCCAACACTGTTGACAGTACGCAGAAAGGCAAGCTCCTGATGTTCTCTGTCAGACAGCCTGCTTCGCTGCAGATGGCCGCCTAAGAACGATCGGAGCTGGCCACGAGCTTGGCAACAGAATCGTGGCACTTGACATTCGTGGCGCTCCAGCGTTGTGTCCGCAACGTGACCCTTCCACGTGGCGTTGATACTGAATCGGAGCACAAGCGGCGGCAAGCCTATAACGGGCAGTCGCCGCTTTGACTTTAAGGGAGACGCGGCAAGAAGCGTGCATAGCGATCTATTAAGATCGTAGTTGGTGAGACCTAGTTCTTACTATAGGTGCGCAGGGCGTCCATGTTGTGACGCGGCAAGCACAACAACTGTATAGGGAGACAAACTCAATGGCGACCAAAAAGAAGGCGGGCGCGCCCGTAACTTCTGAAGGGTCGCCTGAGAAAAAGTCGGTTGACAAGGTGATCGTCAAGCCTCCTCAAGGAAGACTGCCTGGCGGCAAAAAAGCCGGCCTTCCGACACGGGCAGAAAAAAAGCCTGAGAATAAAGCACGCCATATGGCTAACGTTGAGGTTGGACGGGCTGTCGCACGTAAGATTGTGGCAGATGGCAGAGCAGCGGGACTGGCTGCAGTAGGCAAGCCTTACATTGCACCACAAGAACCTTATTGGCGTAAGCCAACTGTTGAATGGTCAGCGAAACTTGGCGAGGACCTTTTTGTTCTGATGTCTACTGGGCATGGCATGAAGGCTATTTCTGAGATTGAGGGTATGCCAAGTCATTTTCAGATGATTCGCTGGCTCGCCGATAAGACACATCCGTTTTCTGAGTGTCGCATGCGTGCCTTGGAGAACTTGGTTCCATACTACGAGGAGCTAGCCAAGGATATTACACTCGCCACAAATGCACATGACATTGTAACAAAACGCCAGACGCTCGACAGAGACGGTGAAGTAGTAGACCTCGAAGAAACTCGGACCGTGGACAATGTGGAGCGCAGCAAACTGGCATTCATAGGGCTGCAATGGACATTGTCGCATCTCGCTCCCAAGAAGCATGGACGCAATGCCGACCAAGGCCCATCCGGGCCGAACGAGCAACTTGAGGCACTGTTCTCCGCGCTGAAAGCTGGGCCCGCGGAATGAAGCCTACCAAGCGTATTGTGACACGCAAAGCGCTTTGGGCTAAGACCCAAGGCCGTTGCGCTTATTGCGGCAAGCCATTGCCGCGACGCGGATGGCACAGGGACCATGTAGAGCCGCTGGTGCGCTACAAAGGCGCACGGTGGAGCTTTAGCGGTGCGAATGGGTGCGTCAACCCTGCGGCGCATCGGGCTGCGAACATCGTCGCGGCTTGTCAGAAGTGCAACCTTGACAAAGGCTCAAAGACACTCGAGGCCTGGCGCGCATCGCTGCTGTGGGCCAGGCCCGTGGTGTTCTATTTTGAGCGACTGAGGACTGTCGATGAGTAGCGCCCTTATCAAGCCCTTCGGGCGCAAGGCGCATGACTTTATTATGCGTGAGCCGCGCTACGACAAGCGCATCACATTGGCAGAAGGCAGCGTCCGCAGCAGTAAGACCTTCATGATGGACGCAAAGACCATCGTGCAGCTCAGTCGCTATCAACTGCCGGCCAATGCCAAGCGCTTTATGACTGGCGCGACAAAGCAGACTTTCTATCGCAACGTGTTGCTTGACCTATTTGTTATCGCCGGCAAAGACAACTTTCACTATAACAGCGCAAGCGGAGAGCTTTGGTTGTTTGGCAAGCAATGGTTTGTTATTGGAGCCAAAGATGAAGCCAGTTACAAACAGATTCTTGGCAGCACAGTAGGTCTGTGGGTTGGCGATGAAGTTGTCGGGTATCCCAGCAGCTTTGTGGCGCAGATGTTCATGCGCATGTCACTTGACGAGTCAAGGGGCTATCTCACAACCAATCCAGGCACGCCGTACAGCTACCTTAAAGCCGATGTGATCGACAATCCAGCGTTCGCTGGGATGCTTGATAACATCCACTTCACGCTGGATGACAACCCGAACTTGAGCGCTGAAGTAAAGCAGCAGATCATAGACAGCCAGACAGGCGTCTATCGACTGCGCTATATCGACGGCCTCTGGGTTGTGGCTGAGGGTGCGATATTCCGCGACGCTTGGGATGACCAGGCCAACACCTTCGCGCCCACGGCGCGTCTAAGTGATAATGGCAAGTTCGCCCATCGCGCCCGTCCAGTAGGCCTGCTCGGCCCTGGCGGCCACACCGATCGCTGGTATGCTATCGATGCAGGTGTTGACCATCCCCAGGTGCACGGCGAGTTTTATGATGATGGCGATACTATCTGGCTCAATCGCACACAGCGCTGGGACAGTCGCAAAGAGAGCCGCCAAAAGACAGATGGGCAGTACGCAGACGACCTTGAAGAGTTCATGGGCGGCAAAGAGTTCCTGGTCATTGTGCCGCCAGAGGCTGCGTCGCTGAAGGCTGAGCTTACCCAGCGCGGGTTCTGGACAAGAGACGCCGACAATGCTGTCAGCGCAGGCATCCACACTGTGAGCACACTGCTGCACCGCCGCAAGCTGCTTATCAACGTGGACGGCTGCAACGGTATGGAGAAGCGCATCCCTGCTTATGCTTGGGATTCCAAAGCGGCAAAGCGCGGCGAAGAGCAGCCCATAAAAGTGGATGATGATGACGTCGACATGCTTCGCTACGGTGTCCACGGAGTTTTGCCAGCATGGCGGGTGAATGGAGGCTGACGATGATGCAAAGACTATGGTTCTGGGTGCTGGCGTTCGCCAGCAAGCGCATCACGCCTACTCGGCGCTGCACTATCGCCGAGCTCGAAGCGTTGCTGGCGCAGGACTGCGAAGGCGCTGACATCATCGTGCTGCCCAATGGCGAAGTGAGGGCACTGTGACAATTGTGTATGACTTGCTGATGGCCTACATTGCTGTGCTTCCGGCGGCGCTGTTCTGCGCTTGCGCGCTGTTCCATGGCGGATACAAAAGGAGAACCAATGGTTGAGAACTTGATGCCAGAGCGCGCCGCGTCTTTGGAAGACATGGCCTTTGTCGCCGAGCTGTCGGACCATAGCAGCAAGCCCGTCGCGATCAGCGTCAGCGCCCAAGAGATCGGGCGCTTGTATGCATCCAACACCTCGCCAGATGCCTTCAACCAGTTCCTGCTCGAGCGGTTCAAGTTCGCAGGCGCTCCGGTCGAAGGCGTGCTGCGCTACAAGCTGGCCCATGGCGCGATTGCCCGCGTGAAGCCAAACCCAATGGAGCCGGCAGAGAAGTTTGATTATCTGTGGCTGCCAAGCACATACGTGGTCAGTATCGCTGCCGCGCAAGGCGTGAATTGAAATGACCGCATTTTTCAAAGAAGGCGACAAAGTGACCGGCAAGGAAACTGGGCTTGGCCGTGCTTGCCGCAGCAGGATTGCGGTCCACCCGCGTCGCGCGGTCAGCCGAGGGCGGAGTTGCAATCATCTTCAATCCTGCTGCCGAGCATCGCGCCGTGATTGAAAGTCTCAACAACTCAGAGGCTTTCATTCTGCTGTATGACAAGGCGGGAAACTCGAAGACATTGGCGCTGCCAGACTCTGCCGAGCGATGCCAGAGCATGCCGCTGGCCGAACTGGCACAGCAGCTCAACGGTAGTGAGGCGCGCACAAATGCAGAAACCCTTCGGCCCGACGCAGCGTCTGCAGAAGGCGTATGAGCAAGGCATAAGAGAGATAACCAAGCGCGTGCTGGCGCCCAAGTCCGCAGACCAGACATTCGACCAGTGGCTTGGCGCAATTGTTGAGCGGTCACAGCGGCAGGACATCCAAGAGGCAAGCACGGAGCTTGCCCGGCGCATGGTCAGCTGGGTCAGTGTGCGCAACGCAGCCACATGGCGCCAGGCCGCTTCACGGAGCATGCAGAGCCGCAAACTGCACTCATTGCTCATGAGGGAGATGCAGGGAGCCACGGGGGCTCGTGTGAGCCAGCTGGTGCATGAGAACGCGCGCCTTATCAGCTCGCTTCCGATTGAGGCTGCCACGATGCTGACGGACGAGGTTCGCAAAGCACAGCAGAATGGCGCGCGACCTGAGACCGTTGCCAAGATGATGCGGCAGCGCTTCCCCAAGCTGGTACGCAGCCGGGTGAACCTTATTTCAAGGACGGAAACCGCCAAGGCATCGAGCGCGCTGACGCAGGCCAGGAGCGAGGACGTCGGCGCGGAATTCTATATCTGGCTGTCATCAACTGACCAGCGGACGCGCGCCTCGCATAAGAACCTTCATGGAGTGGTCATTCCTTGGGCGCAGCCGCCGGATCCTGAAGCGCTGGTAGGCGAAGCATCGATCTTGGGGCACTATCATTCTGGAGCCTGCCCTAACTGCAGATGCACGCAAATAGTTGTGCTCGAGGCTGAGGACATCAAGTTCCCGGCGCGTATCTACTGGAACGGGGCTATCAAGCAAATGACAAAACAACAATTCAAAGTGATCGCGGCATGAAGTGTGCCACTTGCGGCAAGACACTGGCGCGCCTCAACAAAGGCGACCAGTGCTTCGTGTGCCAGGGCAAGTATGCTGACGGCCAGCGACTGCGCGGCTCTATCCCGTCGCGCCGAACGCAAAGAGCACCATCAGCAGAGAATGATGACGACATCTGTACTGTGACAGTGAATGGCGAAGAACTTGTATTCAAGCTGGAACACAGCCAGCCTTTCGCGATCAAAGCCGATGGACGCAAGCTGCATATTCGCCCTGACGACACACTCATAGTCAATGGTTACGCTATTGACGCCGCTGTGCTGATGGCTGTCATAGACCCCAAGCCCCGCGTGCTGTGGGCGTTCATGGGGGAGGCTGACGGCGAGCGCATTCAGCCCGTGGCCTTCAGCGAGGCCAATTGCATCTGGCTGCAGAACACCGATTTGTCAAAAGACGAAGATATTGCATAGTTCAATACATACGCAGGAGAGAACACAATGGCACCTTTGACATTCAGGAACTCCAAGATTGTCTACTACGGGCCGCATGACTGCGCAAATTGCGGTGTTAAGATCGCGAAGATGGGCGATGAATGGGGCGGCACAGCATTCACCTATCCAACAGGCCCAGTCTACCCGAACACGTGCGATCTATTCGAGGTGCGCAACAGGCAAGGCCGCGAAGCTCGCCTTTAGCAACTGAAGGCTTGGCCATCGGCCAGCGCGCTGAAAATCCGAGACTCAATTGGTTGGGGCATAGCGAGCGGCGATGCCAAGCAGCCTGACTCTTAGTACACGCACGTCATACGCCGCACCGCTCGTTCTTTGACACCGATCTGGCTGCATGGAAGGGCGCGCAAGAGCGGCAGCACAATGACTGGCCGACTTGGTGGGTGGATACAAACAACGGCAATAGCCAGACGGCGGAGGGAGTTCTCAAGCCGCTGAATAAAACCAAAAAGGCGCGTAGAGCGCAGTAAACGAAATTGAGAACCTAGGATTGAGCCGTGGAAAGGAGGCCCTGAGTGGCGCGCAAACGCAAGAACGCAAACACGCGCGAAAGCGCTTTGGGCCTCCAAGGCCGCACCACCGCATCTGCGCAGGATATGTTCAGCAATATGGCGGCGCGCACTGGCTTCGGCACGCTGAGTTTGGGCGAAGGAGCGCACTATCCGCTTGTGCGCACGACTTTCGATTACTGGCAGCTCATCACACTCTATGAATCACATTGGATAGCACGACGTATCGTGGACGCCCCAGCTGAGGATATGATTCGCGCATGGCCGCGGATCACCAGTGACATCGCCCCAAAAGAACTCACAAGAATCGACCGCGCGGTGCGGCGCACGAACATGAAGCGCACCTTGCTGACCACTATGGAGTGGGCGCGCCTGTTTGGTGGCGCGGGCGCTTTGATAGTCATCGAGGGGCAGGACAACGAGCTTGACAAGCCGCTCGATCTGGACTCTGTGCCGTTGGGCGGTTTCAAGGGCCTGCTGCCGTTCGACCGCTGGGCCGGCATCACACCTGACACCAATGTGTCGACAGATATGCGCAGGCCGCTGGACTTCAACCTGCCTGAGAGCTACAATGTTCGGGCCTCTGGCGGGCGCAGCTTCAACGTCCATGCATCGCGCATTCTGCGCTTCACCGGGCCGCTTGTGCCAACGCCAGAGCGCGAGGCATACAGCTTTTGGGGCATCAGCGTCATAGAGCCTGTCATCCAAGAGATCAAGAAGCGCGACAATGTGAGCTGGAATATCCTGGAGCTCACGTTCCGCGCCAATATCCTGGGAATGAAGTTCCCAGATCTCGCGCAGCTGCTCAGTGGCATCAATAGCAGCCAGGCTGCCAGTCTGCGGTTCGAACAGCGGATGAGCCAGCTCAACCACATGATCAGCAATCAGAGCCTGGTGCCGCTTCCAGCCGATGGCTCCATCGAGTCCACGCAGTACAGCTTCAGTGGGCTGAGCGAGTGCTACCAACAGTTCTGTCTTGATATTAGTGGCGCGGCGCAGATTCCTGTGGCACGCCTATGGGGCCGCACCATCAGCGGGCTGGGCCAGACAGGTGACGGCGACGAGCGCATCTACGAGGAGCGCATCGCTACCGACCAGGATAGCCATCTGCGTCCACAGCTTGAGAAGCTGTTCCCTGTCATCTGCATGAGCGAGCTTGGTGAAGTGCCGGATGACCTTGACTTGGTATTTCCGAGCATCCGCGTCCTGGACGAGAAGGAGAAGAGTGAGCTCGCCAAGACCGTGATGGACACAGTGGTGGTTGCGCTCAATGCGGGCATTATGTCGCCGCGCACTGCCGCCAAGGAAATCAAGCAGTCTAGCGACATCACTGGCATCGGCACCAATATCACAGATGAAGACCTTGAGAAGCTCAGCGACAAGGTGTCTTCTGAGGGCGAACTGGGCGAGGGCCTGTTCGGAGCCGAGGGATCCAGCGACCCGTTGGAGCCTACCGAATCGCCTGACCGCGTGCTGAAGGAAGAGGACAAGAACGCGCAGGGCGGCGTGAAGCCTGTTCCGGTGGGCAATGCCCAAGACGCCGCGCTTTACACCACAAAAGAATGTGGCGATTTGGTGCAGCGCGGAAATTGCTCTAGATGCGGAGACTACATCAGTACGCACTGCGATGCCTCAAACAATGCTATACAATGCCAAGACTGTGGCAAGTGGTTCGGAAATTGCTGCTGTATGAGCGATGATCCTCTCGGCAACCGTTGCAACAAGTGCCTCAAAGTTCGGAAGCGTGCAAGAACTAAAGACGAAAAGGAGTTCAATGAAGCCGACCATCCGCGGCAGGATGACGGCAAGTTTCGCAAAGGCACGAGCAAAGCCCAGCTGAAGGCATACAAGTCCCGCGAAGAGTGGCCAGCGCACATCAAGGCGTTGAAGGTTCCTCCAGCGTGGACTGATGTGAAAGTGGCTGATGACCCTAATGCGCCGCTCCAGGCCACTGGAAAAGACGCCAAAGGACGCAGCCAGGCAATCTACTCCGCAAAATTCAGTGAGACGCAGGCAGCGCTGAAATTTGATCGCGTATCAAGCCTCGCGAAGGATATGCCGCTTGTCGACAGCCAGCTCGCGAAGCTGCGGGCCTCCGGCGATGAGAAGCTTCGCGCACATGGTGACTGCATGACACTGGTGCGCGCTATGGGCATCCGACCGGGTGGCGACGATGACACAAAGGCCAAAGTGAAGGCTTATGGCGCATCGACACTGGAAGGACGGCACATTGTCACGGACGGTAAGGAAACACGACTCAAGTTCATCGGCAAGAAGGGCGTTCCAATCGACCTTGTGGTCGAGGACCCGGCTATCGCCAAGAACCTGCGTGAACGGGCGAAGAGCGCCGGAGCAAATGGGCGCGTATTTCCAGGCGTGAGCGGTGGTTCTTTGCTGGCAACGGCTCATAGCCTTGACCATGGCGGCTACAAGACAAAGGACTTCAGAACCAACCTGGCGACTGACACGGCCAGCAAGCTGGTCAAGTCAATGCCGGTTCCGAAGGACGAGAAGCAGTACAAGAAGCAGGCGCTTGAGGTGGCCAAGGCCGTGAGCGCGCGGCTCGGGAACACGCCAACGGTAGCGCTCCAGAGCTACATCGCACCGCAAGTATTCGCGGCTTGGAGGCAGGCCTATGCCTGATTTTGACGTGCGCTACGGGACCAGCGACAAGCCAGTTGATTGGCGGGCATTCAGCGACGACTCCGAGGACGATGACGCCTTGCTGCCCGAGACGCCAGCGAGCGTTGTTGAGATGCTCGGTTTCGACCCGCTTGACCTTGAGAAAGTACAGGCCACTGACTCCAATGGCCACGTGAATGAAGTCCATCACGTCCACGGCCTAGCTTGCATCATCGAGACGCCCAAGGGCGACGTTCGCCATGGCAAGGACTTCGTTGTTGAGATGCCAGCGCACTACGGCTACATCGACGGCTTTGACGGCGCGGACGGCGACAGTATCGACTGCTACGTCGGCCCTGACCCTGAGGCTTCCACCGTCTACGTAGTCGACCAAAGCGTTCTTGATGGTGAAGGCTTCGATGAGCACAAGTGTTGTCTCGGCTTTCCATCCAAGGGCGCAGCGCTTGCCACCTACATGAAGGGGCATCATCGGGCGGAGGACATCTTTATGGACATCATGCCGCTGCGGGTGAAGGACTTCAAGCGGTGGTTGGCCAAGGCGGACAAGAACCTGCCCGCAGCCGAGACGGCAGGCAAGGCCGGCTGCTTGTTCAACGGAAGATGGTTCTAGTCGTATGGCCTGGGTCGTGGTTCAGCGCGGGTTCGACCGACCTTACTATCTTTGTGGTCCGTGCCCTGGATACGAGCAAGGCGCCATGCCACGCGTATCCAGCACCGACCGCGCGGATGCCATCGAGTTCAAGGATGAGCAAAGCGCCGCTGAAATGGCGGCTTATATTGAAGACAGCGAGGCCGCAGACGAATGATACCACGTGTGCAAAGCCGCATTGGCAAACGAGGCCGCTGCTTGAATGCCTGCATCGCCAGCATCCTTGAGATTCCGGAAGCCAGTGTGCCGGACTTCCCGGCAAGCGACGATTACATAGCCGATATAGACCGCTTCCTTGCGCCCTTCGGTGTTGTCTACAAGCAGCGGCCGATCACCGAGCCGCCGCCAAAGGGCCACCACATGATTGAAGGCATCAGCCCACGCGGCGGGATGCATGCCGTGGTCGGCAAGGATGGCAAGTTCGTGCATGACCCACATCCTGGCTGGTACGACCCTCGGCGCGGCCTGGTGAAGCCGCTGCGCTGGGGAGTTCTGGAACCTCTGGAGGATAGAGTGAACGACGCCAGTGGGATGTCCTGGACCGACGCAATACTGCAAGCCAAAGTTTTATTTGGCCCAGATGGAATAGCAGAGATACCAGCAACACATCTTGGAGGCCAAGTTCGTTTCGGCAAGCAAGGTATGTACAAAGTAGGCATTAGAAGCTCTGGCGGCCTCGGTAGTTCAGTCAAAGTGTATGGCAAAGGCTCCTCGTTCGAGGCCGCATTCGAGGATGCAGCCCGCAATGGCAAGGGCAAGCGCGCAAAAGCCACCGACATCGGCCGCAGCAAGTCCTCCATCAATATGTTCAGGAAGGTGAGGGCCACCCGCGCCGCGCTGAAGAATGAACAGTACCTGTGTAAGAACTGCGGCGCTGAAATGGACAGGCCTTACGCGCGCCAAGCCACTAAGTGGACCGCTAGTGACAGCCGCGCCAGGCTTCATCGCGCACTGGACGCCGTGATGAATGACGCTGTAAGTTTGCACTGGCGTATTAGTGCGGCGCCAACAGGCAAGTACCGTTCTTTTCAGACGCGAGCATGGCCCTCGGCGGATTATGCCAACGGCAGTCCGGCAATAACTCTGTACTCTGATTCAAAATATGAAAAAGAGAATCTTGAAAGTGCGACTATAATGATTTGCGCGGCTGACTGGTCAATGGGACGGCTTGACAAAGCAAAATATGGCTCATTTGTCTGGCGGACGTTAACCAAGCGCGCCACTGGCCTGAAGCAAGCGAAAGAAATAGCGGCACAGTTCTTAGCCGCGCATCCTGAGTACGCGCCAACAAAGTAGCAAGGAGCCTGACAAATGGCACTTCCATATTTCACACCTGATACTAGTGTCGGTACGTGCGCCGGAGCCGCGAGCAGCGCAGTCCTGCTGCCGGGCACGCCCAGCATTGATGCCATCGTGCTGATTACCAATCTCGGCAACAACCATATCGCCGTCAAACTCGGTGCCAGCAACGCCGTCACCGTTACCATGTCCACCGGAGTCATCATCCAGGCTGGCGGCCAACTTGCGCTCGGCATCGGCGCGAACACCTGGATCGCCCTGACCACTGGGTCGCCTGGAACTTCGAGCACAGTCAATTTGACGACGGGAACATAGGAGAATGAGAATATGCGCACTTCGATGAAAGTCAAAGACACCACCGTCGCCGTGCTGCCGGTCGAGCCTGTGGCGATGCCCAGTGGCCAGCGGAACCAGGCGCAATGGGCGAAGGATGCCGAGGAAGACGAGTATGGCATTGTTGATCCAACTATGCGTGCTGCGCCGGAATTCAAGACATGGGAGGCCGCGAGAAAGAAGTATCTGGCTTCAAAGTCGAAGATTGATTGGGCAGCTCTGGGCGCGGCGAAAACAGCCCTTATGCTCGCGCTGAAGAAAGTTAAGTCAAAAGGGGCAACAATGAAGACTACCGACGCTCTGGCGCGCTCGAAAAACGCGCCGCGCCACGCACCTCGTAGGGTGCGCGATCGAGGTCGGTTTACGAAGGCAGGGGACGTCGTTTCCACAGAGACGCTACAAAAAAAATTGGAAGCCGCCGTCAAACGCCGTGAGCCTTCCATTGTGCTTGCCGACTTGAAAGAGGAGATCTCGATGATCAAGGTGCGTATGAAGGTCAACTCCGCCAAAGATGCCTTGCCAAAGCGTGCTAAGCACGGCACTGTAGAACGCCAGTGGCGTGATACGGCGCGGACCAAGTTCAAGAAAGTTCTGCTAGATGCTGGATGGTCGCCAACAGAGGCGCGTGAATACGCCGAGCTGGCGTCTGCTGCCGGGCAGCAACCGCTTCCTGAAGATGTATACAAGGTGCTGGCCAATAGTGCGGCTGGTCGGTTGTATGCACTGGATGCAAAGGAGACAACAACGAAGGCCACCGACTATGCAGGTACATGGACTGAGCGTGCCAGTGGCAGCGGCGTAACAATTTGGAACTGCAAAGTACAGGGTCAGCAGGTCGGTCACGTAATCTTGCATCCAGCATTCGGGCTCAATAATAATACGCCCTATGATCAGTTTGTGGCATCGGCGTACTCCGCTACTGGTTGGGACAATGTAGTGAAAACTTTCAAGCGCCTAACCGAGGCCAAAGCATGGGTTGAGTCAAAAGGGGCGACAATGAAGGCTACTGACCACGCCGGATCCGAACCACAAGACCACCTCATTCGCGCGGCCAGCTATGAGGTGCAGGGCGACCGCGCTCGTGCTCTGGACAGCTACCGCGCAGCCGCGAGCGGCTTCCGCGGCCTTGGCGACGTGAAGGGTGAGGAGCAAGCCCGCAGCGGCATCGAGGAGTGCCAGCGCCGTCTTGTAGGTAGCATGGACTCGCTGTACCGCCACCCCAGCGCGGGCAAGGCCCAGGCGTTCGACAGCGCTGACAAGGCTCTGGCCTCAGCTGTGGCCCGGACACGCGCCGGAGAGGACGTGGTGCTTGTCGGCTCGACTGTGCGGCCTGGGCGTGCGAGGGTGGGGGATGCCAATGAATCCTGGGAATCCCGGGAACGCAAGTGGTTAGAAGAGCAAGATAAGGCAGTAGAGCGTTCTAGACCACTTCGTGAAGCTAACGGCATAAAGACAGGCAAAGTGGCGGCCATGCTAAAGCAAAAGCCGCACAATACAAGAAAGCCAAACTCAAGGGCAAGCTCAGCCGCGCTGGCCGCGTCCATCGGCCGCAAGAAGTACGGCGAGAAGGCCATGGCCACAAAGTCGGCGGCGGGGAGGGACGACACCGATGGAGGGTTGATGATCAAGGGCATCAAGTTCACGGCAAAAGAGGTGGCCAAGTACCCTCGCAAGGTCCTGGAAGAGTCTGCGAAGACGGGACGTGAACCTTGGTCGCTTCATGCGAAAATCGGCAAGTTCCGTGAGCGCGCCAACGACAAGGAGGTCCAACCCGTATGACCGAAGAAGAGCTGGAGATAATTCCGGCGACATGAAGTCCGCACGGCTACCTTGCCAGCCAGCTCAGTGACAACATCTTCGAGAAGGACGACGGCACGCTCATCGTCGTGGGCTGCCCCATTGCCCGCACCGGTTGGCAGAAGTACGCCGTCAAAGACCTTCCAAAGGCGCGCGCCGATGAGCTGGGCGTGGACGTGTCCAACCCGGAGGTGTCCATCGACCTGTACCGCCCGGCCAAGGAGGTATTCCACCCTGAGTTCTTGGCGTCGCTGAACGGCGTGGTCATCACGAACGGGCACCCACCTAGTGGTGAGTTCGTCGACCCTAAGAATTTCAATAAGTACTCCCAAGGGCACATCCAAAATGTGCGCAAGGGCCCTGAGAAGTTTACGGTCAGCCAGCTTGACACTGAGCGCGGCAAGTGCTGGATCAGCGACAAGAACGGCAGCGGCTGGTTCATTTATACAGACGACCTCACCAAAGTCTGAAGGGCGAAGGACGGAGCCAGCACTGAAGCAGGATTCAAAGCTATGCAACAAGGCAAGAAGTTCTTAGCTGAAGGTAATCCTCAACGCGCTATAGGTGCCTTTAGAGAGGCTGAGTCGCATTTTGATATGTCTGGTGACCGGCCTGAGCAGCATGAAGCTGAAGCTATGATGGAAAAGTGCCGCAAGCATAAGGCATATGACACCAAGCTTCTCCCAGTCTAAGAAAGGAGTGCCCAAGCATGCCAGCAGAACTGATGGAAGAACAAGAGATCCTGCCAGCCACGCGTAGCCCGCACGGCTATCTGGTCAGTCCGCTGAGTGACAACATCAGCATGACGGACGAGGGCTATCTGGTCATCACCGGGTGCCCTATCGCGCGGACTGGCTGGCAGCAGTATACCGTGGCCGACCTCCCGAAAGAACGCGCGGCCCAGCTTGGGGTTGATGTCAGCAATCCAAGTGCGACCATCGACCTCTACCGCCCAGCAAGCGAGGTGTTCGCGCCGGAGTTCCTTGCCAGCCTGAACGGAAAGCCTGTTGTCGACAACCATCCGCCAGGTGGCGAGTTTGTGAACCCTGACAACTTCAACAAATACGCCCAGGGCCATATTCAGAATGTGCGCAAAGGCCCTGAGCCGTTGGAGGATGGTGAGTGGCCTGTAGTGGCGGACCTCATTATCAGCGGCGAGCCGTTGATCAGCAAGGTGCGTGACAAGCAGGCCCGCGATGTGTCACTGGGCTATGACTTCAGCATTCGGCGCGAGGGCCAGAAGATTATCCAGTGCGACATGCTTGGGAACCACGCCGCCGTGGTGCCCAAGGGCCGTGCCGGAGACTTTGTATCAATTGTGGATGCTGCTCCGCCTGAGCCTGCGGCTTCGCCGCCTGCGCGCAGCGCCGGGCACGTGGCATCTGCCAACCACAGCGCAACATCAACCAACAAGGAGAAGCACAAGGTGAAGAACAACATTCTGCATCTGCTGGGTCTTGGCCTGAAGGCCAGGGCGCAGGACTCCGAAACGGATCCTGAGGAGCTGGCGCAGGCGGCGATGGACATTGGCAAGCACCAAGCCGACATCTCCGCTCGCGACCGCAAAGTGCGTGACAACGACCCTGACGACGAGGACGAGGACGAAGATGCTGGCCTCGAGATCGCCAATGACCGCAAGCGCAAGGCAAAGGACAAGGGTCGCCGGAGCCGCGACGAGGACCCTGCAATTGAGGCCGAGCCGGACTATGACCACAAGCCGGCAAATGACCGGCGCTCGGCTATGCACAAGGCGCTCGACCGAATGCTGGACAGCGAGGAAGAGCCTGTGATCGACCGCAAGCGTGCCAAGGACAGGCGGGCCACTGACGCCGACATCGAGGAGCTGAAGCAGCTGCTCAGCGAGTTCTTCAGTGAAGAGGCAGAGGAGCCGGAGCACCAGGACGCCGAAGACGAAGCCCCTGAGCCTGACTCGGATGAGCTGGACGCAGTTCTTAGCGGAGAAGCTGCCGATGCTGATGATGAACCATGCCCTGACTGCGGTGAAGTGGGCGACGCATGCGCCTGTGACGATGCGGCTGAGCCTGGCCAGGAGGTTGTCGAGTCTGGAGAGGAAGAGCTTGAGCCAGTGGACGAAGAAGTGCAGTCGCAAGATCGTGCTCGCGCCAAGGACGGTGCGACGGCGGTGCTGCGCATGATGCGGCCATTCGTGGCGCGCAGCAATGATAGCGCCCTGAAAGGCGCGTTCAATGCCGCTCTGGGCAGTGTATCGCGCAGCAGCAAGGCATCCACCGGCGGCTACGGTGCTTTCGCGGCCTCGTCTCGTGCTCGCGACCGTGCCCCTCGCAATTCTGGCCGTGCCAGCACGGGCGACTCAAACATTGGCACTGGAGCGGATCCGGTGGCCAAGATGCAAGCGTTCTATGACAATGCGTTCAAGGGAGGCAACTAATGCCACAGTATTCCTTCGGTCAAACAATCCCCGTGACTGGGCCGAATATCGGCTTCCAGGGCACGGTCAGTCGATTCGCCGAGCGCATTATCGCGGCGCGTCAGTTCGTTCCGTTCACGTCGACGAACAACCTCAACTTCGGCGATCCAGCTGTGGTCATCCCGAACACCAGCGGCGGATACTACGATAGCGTAGCGGACTTCATCGCGCATTCGGCGGCTGGCATCGGGCTTGTCGCGGCGTACTTCGCGGGCTTCGCGGTTCGTGAAGTCAAGACGCAGATGACCTACCCGGCGGGTCAGACGCCCGGTCTGCAGCAGGTCGGATACTACAGCAACCTGCAAGAGGCTGAGGTGCTGGAGCGTGGCAGCGGCATTGTCGCGCTGAGTGTCGGCTCGCCTGTGCAGGGCGCGCAGCTCTATACCCGCGCCGTGCTGAACACGAGTGTCCCCGCAGGCCTTGTCGGTGACTGGGAGACCACTCCTGGCGCGACCGACCTGTTCAGCACCACGGCCACAGCAACTGCGATCGGCACGGCAGTCACCATTGCGTCGTCAACCAATACGCTGAATGGACAACTTGTCACGGGCTTCGGCATCGCGCCGGGGACTTATATTGTAAGCGGCGGCGGCACGACCAGCATCGTGCTGAGCCAGGCCACTGTCGCGATCATCCCGGCGGGCACGCCCATCACATTCAGCAATCTCATCGCGCTCCCGAACACTGTTGCGCGCACGGGCTTTCTGGATGCGAACGGCATGCTCGAAATCACAATCAAGGTCCGCAACGCGGCCTAACGGCACCAGACCAAGGAGACCACAGAAACCATGATTAGCAAATACAATCGCGGTCGTGGCTTTGACAGCGCTCCGACGGGACGTTCCAGGGCATTCGATGCCGCTGGCGCGTCCGGTCTGGCGTTCCTGCAAAGCCAACTTGAACTTGTCGACACGGACCTCGTACGTCCATTGCAGGCGGTCACGCACAAGCGCGACATCGCTGTTGAAGTCGGCGGCGGATTTCCGGAGTTCATCTCGGCGTTCGCAAGCAACTACGCAACCACCGGAACGCAGTACTTCGGGTTGCAAGGTACTAACAATACCGAGATCCCCGAGGCTCAGGCCGACATCCAGAAGGGCATCTGGCGCACATACATCTGGGCGATGGGCATGACCATCACCTGGGTGGACCTGCGCCGCATGGAGACAGCTCTCCGCACAGGTCAGGCTCCTCCGTTCAGCTTGCAAGAGCTGTACGAGGAGAGCGTCGAGACCAACTGGGGCAAGGCGCTGGACTTTGTTGTCTACGCCGGGTTCCTTGGTGACGCCGGTCTCATCAACAACCCGAATATCTACGAGTACACCGTGCCTGTTGGCGCGTCGGGCGCGACTACCTGGGCCAAGAAGACTCCGCAGGAGATTCTGGCGGATGTCAACACGGCGCTGAACCAGACGGTTGAGAACTCCGGTTACTCGGCGGAGGAGGGCATGGCGGATCGCTTGCTGATTCCGTATACCCAGTTCGCGTACCTGACCCAGCCAATGGCAATCGGAGGCTCTCCGGTCGCCGTCAGCACCATCAAGTACATTGAGGAGAATTGCGTCGCAGCACATCACGGCGTGAACTTCAAGATAAACTTTTTGCCGAACCCGTGGATCAGCGGACAGGGCACGGGCAACACCGCGCCTGTCGGCCAGCCCGGCAATGGTCTGGACCGCGGGGTCTTTTATCGCAATTCCAAGAAATCGCTGTACTTGAAGGTCCCGCAGCCGATGATGCAGGCGCTCAGCGTCCCGACAACCCGCGCAGGCGGGGCGTACGAGACCATGTTCGCAGGCTGCGTGTCGCAAGTGATCTACAAGCGCACCCAAACTGCTGTCTATGCTGATGGGATCTGAGTCAGCATAGCTGCATCGTGCAAGGTATAATTAAATTTGGGGATAGCGCCGGAGTCATGATCCGGCGTGACAAGCGCGCAGCTACCCGCCGCGTTTCCCCAAATTCAATTGCGGGAGTTCATAAAGGGTAGTCACGTGAAAGTTGAAGCCAAGAAGTCAAGAAGTTGGCTGGCATTATCTACGTGCTGACGAACTCAGTCAATGGTAAGCAGTACGTTGGCCAAACAGTGAAGTCGCTTGAAAAGCGATGTGGTAAACATATTGTTGATGCTTTTGCGATGCGCGCCAAAACCAGTTATTCATCGTGCCATAAGAAAGTACGGCGCCAATACTTTCACAGTTGAAGTAGTTCAGCGGTGTAGAACATGACAAACTCTGAATGCCGCCGAAGTATATTGGATTAAACGGCTTAAGACATTGGTGCCGAATGGCTATAAGTACAGAGCTAGCCTCATAGCTGCACAGCGGAAGAGATTTGCGGATCCACAGCATCGACTTGAAATGCGCCAAGCCAAGCAAACACCTGAAGCACGCGCTAATTATGCTGAAGGTGCTCTGAATCGCTTCTCTGACCCCTCGAAGTTCGCGCGCTGGCTGACAAAACGCTATCCCACCAAGTACGCCGCACTCCCATTCAAGAAAGTGGTCGCTCTCGCCGCCGGAAAGATTGCGGCCAAAGCCGCTAAATAGTTTCTAGCCGTTTCTGCGTAGCCCAAGCCCGCGCCCCTTAGAGCGCGGGCTTTTCTATGTCCGATATTCAACACAAGTTGCGCGGGGCGGATGTCCAGCAGCATGGCGTGCTCCTTGCCACGCTATGCTGCTGCATTCGTCCTGCGCAGCACAACACCCTGCGACGCAAGGAGAGGGATCACAATATGTCATTGCAACTGTATTTCAAGCGAGCAAAGTTGTTCCTGCGCGACACGGAAGGCAAGTCCGAGCGCTTCGTGGCTGGAGTCGGTGGGCCTGTGAAGACGCCTGATTGGGTGAAGGACACCTTGGGCTACATGCACGGCGTGAAGGATGGCAGCATCGTCGACCTGACGCCGCCCACTCTGCCAGTGGCAAAAGCCGAGCTCATTGCTGAAGTCGAGCCTGAGACCACAAAGGACGAAGCAGGGGCCACAAAGGACGAAGCAGAGGCTGATGCAGAAAGCGGTGGTGAAAAACCAGCGAAGCCTGCATTCGGCGGCACCGCGAGCCGCATGCCCAAGGGCGTAGTCACCTCGGCCGCTGTCAAGCGTACATAGCATAGGAGGCACTAGATGGGTTCTTCGTACACCACGCCTGACTTTGACGGCTGGCTCCAGACAGCCTGGGGCGCTGGCGGGGAGCTCTGGTGCAATGGAGGCGCGCTTTTCACAGGCGCCTCCAACCTTGTCTTCGGCACGAATCCAGCCTACACGCTGAATGACTTCCTTTCCGTCTATCCAAAGTTCTTCGGTCTGCCGACACTTGTGCCGAACTGCGCAACAGTGATCGGCACTGCAATTGTTACAGTGCCATCCGTGGTCGGGTTACTTTATGGCCAGTTCCTGGTTGGCGCGGGGATACCGAATGGCAGCATCATCATCGGCATTGGCTCTGACTCTGTCACCATCAACCAGAACGCCACAATCACCGGCAGCACGGCGCTGCAAGTGTATGAGCAGGCACCGATCCCCGTTGCCGTGATTCAACTGTACTTGAATCTTGCGCAGGCAAGTCTTGTGGAAGAACGCTGGGAGGACAGCTGGTATATCAGCATGGCGCTGTTCATCGCGCACTACTGCACTCTGTACGCCAAGAGCGATTCGACTGAAGTCATGGAGACGCTGACGACGGCGCTTCACGGCGAGACCCCGTCTGGTGCTGTGCCTGGCACTGTCTACACATTGAGCGGACCGCCTCCAGGCAGTGGATTGCAGTCACTCACAAAGAACGGCCTGTTCCTGGTGCCGGGAACTGACTATACATTGGGTGGGCAAACTATTACACTGCCCACCGCGACAGTCGGAGGTGATGTGCTCTGGGCGACCTGGCCCGTGCAGACGCAGACATTCACCAGTGGAGCGCCGAGCGGTGCAGCCATCGCGGCGCAGGGACTTGCCGGAGGGATACAGACCAGCAAGAGCGTGGGTGATGTATCTGTTGGCTACCAAGCACTGGCATCACTAGAGTCCTGGGGCGCGTGGAACCTGACTTCGTACGGACAGCAGCTCGCAACCATGGCCAAGATTATTGGAATGGGGCCGATGGGTATTTATTAACGGGGAGCATAATGCCGCCCAAAGGAATTGGAATAACTGTAGCCCGCAAGACTGGAGCCGCCGCGCTGGCCAAGCGGATGCTGGGGCTTGGCAAGCTGGCAGCTTATGTCGGCGTGCCAGCAAGCACCAGCAAAGAGCGCAGCGCTCAGTTGCTGAAAATGGCAGGCGCGACGCGGGGCAAGCGCAAGAAGGCTCGGCTTGAGAAAGCGGCCACCAGTGACATCAATAACGCCGAGCTGCTCTATGTCTTCAGCAAGGGAAGCCCGAAGCGCGGCCAGCCAGCGCGTCCATTGCTTGAGCCTGCAATCGGGGCTGAAGGCAACCGTCAGAAAATAGCTCGTGAGACAGTGGGCGCGGTCAAGGCGACGCTGGCGGGCGACCGTGAGAAGGCGATAAAGCAAATGAAGCGCGCGGCGCTTGCTGGGCAGAACGCGGCACGCTCATGGATAACTGACCCAAGGAATTCTTGGGCTCCGAACACGCCCGGCACCATCAGGGCCAAAGGCAGCGATATACCAGGCATCGACACCGGGGCGATGCGGGCCTCAATCATAGGAATTGTCGCAGAGGAGTAGACGAATATGGCAACCAAGATCACAAGCGTGGCGGTCGTATCCTCCACAGTGGACAGCACACCCATAGGCTCCACGACGCCAGCCACCGGGCGCTTCACCACGCCTGCCTCTGGCGACAACAGCACAAATGCCGCGACCACAGCTTGGGCGTTGCTGGGCTTTTCCGCATTGATTGCGGCCAATGGCTATGTCAAATTTCCGGCGTGGCTCAGCGGCCTGATGATGCAGTGGGGCCAGGTCAACACGGACATCAATGCCGGTACACTTGCAATAACCTTCCCGGCTGCATTCCCCAGTGCAGCCTTTGCCGTGCTCCCAGTCACAAATTCGCCGACGGACCGAATCACGTATGTGGTCAGCGGCACGCTCTCGACAGCTGGGTTCACAATCAGCAACAACGGCAGCAGCGGCTATGCGTACTGGTTCGCGGTAGGGAACTGAAATGATCTCAGTCCAAGAAGTCATCACCGACCCTGACATCGCCGCGCCCCAGCCCTACCTGGTTCTGCGCAGCGCAGGCCAGTGGACTTCGGGCGGCTTCCAGAGCACTATAATGCAGACGCTGCAGATGTTTGGTCCTGTGCAGCAGGCATCCAACAAAGAGATCCAGATGCTGCCCGAGGCCGACCGCATTAGCAGCATACGGTCATTCTGGAGCACGCAGCCATTCTACGTGACGCGCGGCTACGCTAGCGTGCCATCGGTTCACGGTGAGACTCCGGCCGGAGCAATCCCTGGCACTGTCTATACACTGAGTTCCGCACCGCCCACTGATAGTGCTGAGGTCTACCTCAACGGCCTGCTTCAGCCGCCTGGCGTGAACTACACAATTTCAGGCGCTACCCTGACTTTCACCGTCGTGACGCCGACTGGCGCATCGCTCTGGGCGCAGTGGCCCGTGATGGCACAGGTCGGCGTGGCCGCAAGCGACATTCTGCAGTACGGCGATGAGCAGTACCGCGTGCTGCAAGTTTATCACGACGCAGGGTGCGGGTACTGGAAGGCACTCGCGACGCGGCTTAGCGCAGCCTAGGAGGCTAAATGCCCACCACCACGCAGTACCCCAACGGGCAAAGCCTTGTGTCCTCCGCTCTGACCCCGGCGCAGGTCAGCGTCGCGCTTCAAACGCTGACCTGCGGCATGCTCGGCATCAATCCGCCAGACTTGTCGAAAGTCAGGGTCGACTGGCAAACCCAAGGTCAGCCCTTTGAAAACGTGAGCGCTGACATCTGCTACCTGGCCTGCACACCGCAGGATGTGGACTATAGCCGTGTACGCGACCGGGCATTCAGCGGCGCCAATGGGCCTGTGACAGAGACATGGACATACACAAAAGGCTGGCGCGTGGCGTGGTGCCTGTATGGGCCAAGCGCCGAGGACAGCGCTCGCATGATCCGCAGTGCGCTGTTCATGGACTACTTCAATGACACTCTTGCCGCCATCAACCTCTACCCTATCAACGACCCGCCTGAGGTAACCCGTATCCCAGAGAACATCAATGCTCAATGGTGGGAGCGCGCAGACTTCTACGTCGTCATGTACGAGCAGGTAACCGAGACCATAATTGATGGCCAGGCCACCAGTGTCGAAGTCAAGCTGAGCGACAGCGGCGGAATTGTCGCAGACTTCATAGCGACCGTATAACCAAGCACCGCACACGAATTTTCAAGGAGATCCAACATGGCCGGAACGCCTCCTCTCGCGCTGTCGAACATCGTAGACATTTCAGTGACGGTGGCACCGACGGCGGCAGCAGCCAACACCTTCAATCAGGGCTTGATCATTGGGTCAAGCGCGGTAATTCCGAGCTACGGCACAAACTCCCGCCTGCGCCAGTATACTGGCACTGCTGGAATGGTGACAGATGGCTTCGCGCTCACAGATCCTGAGTACCTAGCGGCGCAGATATACTTCAGTCAGACACCAGCGCCACAGTATGTCTGGATCGGCCGGCAGGACCTCACCGCAATTTCAGCTATGACTATTGACGTCGCCGGAACAGGCTATGCGGTCGGCGACACATTCTCAATCACGCAAGTCGGAGCCGCCTATGGCATCGGCACCGTGACGGCTGAGACCGGAGGCATTCCATCAGCCATCTCGATTGCCCAGCAAGGCACTGGATACGCCGACGCCGTTGGATTAGCGACGGCGGCCATCAGCCCATCAACTGGCACAGGGCTTACCGTGACCATCACCGCAATTGGTGAATCCCTGTTGCAGGCCGCTGCCGCCTGCCGCACGGCAAGCTCGACCTGGTATGGACTTGCACTTACTGGCTCGGTTCTGACAGACAACCTCGCGGTTGCTGAATGGGCAGACCCGCTGTGGGCCAACACAAGGTTCTACCCTGTGTCGACAGACTCCACCGTGCTGAACGCTAACGCCGACAACATCGCATTGCAACTGCAGACGCTGAAGTTGCGTGTGCTCGGCATTACAGCGACCACGCAGAATGGTCTCTACCCGAACAACATCTATGCCTCAGCCGGACTTATGGGCGTAGAGATGGGGCGCAACACCGGTTTGCCTGGCAGCTTTTTCACAGTGGCGCACAAGCAGATTGCTGGCATCGCGCCAGAGCCTCTGACGCAGACCCAGTACTCGAACATCATTGCAGCAGGATGGAATGTCTACGCGAACTTCCCATCTTACCAAGCCATAGAGCCTGGGTTCATGTCGAACGGGTCGCCAAGCTACTTGTGGCTTAACCTGGCGATGTTGGTCAGTGGCATGCAGAACGCTGAGATGGCCGTGCTCACAGCAAATCCTGCTGTGGCGCAAACAAATGCAGCGGAGCACCTGCTGATCCAAGCTGTGAATGGTGCTTGCGCCACAGCGGCAGGGATAGGCTTTCTCGCTGGAGCCACTTGGACAGGAGCAACAATCACAGTCGGCGCGAATGTGTTGACAGCAGGCGACCCATTGCCGCTCGGCTATCTGAACCAAGCCGCACCATACGTCACTCAGTCATCGGCTGACCGTGCCGCTGGCAAGGCCATGCCGATCATCTCGACAATCACGACCGCTGGTGCCGTGCAGAGTCTTGTGATCGGGGTATACACGCAGTTGTAGTTCCTACCCGAACCAAGGAGGCCTCAAGATGGCACAGGGAGCAACATACTCATTCAAAGCACTCGTAGGGGTGCTCGTCAACCCTTGGTTCGCGACAACGGTGCCGCTCACTGGCGGCAACATTGGCGCTGGCCAGTTCACCATTCGCATGGCGCAGGAGCGCACCTACCATGACGTCGCTGCTGATGGCACCGTCATGGTCACCTACGCGGCAGGCAACAATGGCGAAGTAGACATTGAAGTGCAGGAGTCATCTCTGCTGCACCAAGAGCTGCTTTCACTGTACAATCTGGCTGTCTTAGCGGCTGACAACGACGATGTAACTGGCTGGGCAGCAACCACTATCTCATTCAGAATGCTGACAGACGGCTCGCAGCATATTCTGAATGGTGTCAGCTTTAAGAAGATTCCTGACAAGCCATACCAGGCACAAGGCCAAAAAATCACTTGGAGCCTCATGGCCGCCGATATTGTCAACATGTAGTCCACGGGTGCAAGGACCCGACCACAATGAATGCGAAGACAACAGTTGTAGAGATCATGGAGCAGAAGTACCTTGTGCGCAAGATGCTGCCAGTTGTTGGCGGCTATATATGGCAGAAGCTGATGGCGGCAATGTTCAAGGCGGCACAGCAGGCAGGCTCGCAGGTTGATGAAGACCAGACGGCAGAAGCCGCAGAAGCCACCGCGAAGCCAAAGTCAACGCCTGATGCGCGCTTGCGCGGCCTGTGTGGCATAGCATTCATGCATCTGGAATACAAGGACTTTGCCTTCATCCAGGAAAGCTGCATGAAGACAGTCTCAAGATTTGAGAATGACCTCCCAATGCCGATCATGAGCGACAGCGGCCAGTGGGTGCCGCCAGCAGACATCGCCGAGAACTTGATGCTTGTGACACGCTTGACGACGGAGGCGTTGGTCTTCAATCTGGCATCTTTTTTGGACGAGAGCGTGAAGAGTCCAGCGGCTTAGCGAATTCTGCTGGGCCTGAGCTGGTGGCTTTTCGCACACTGGATCCACTGATCTGGCGGCCGATCGCAGCTGGACTGTGGCGGCAGCATGAAGCTTCTGATGGCACCTATGATATGCAAGATCTGCATGATGTACTTGAGTTCCTAGATACAAAGGACGAGAACGAACGCCGTTACGCTGCCTGGCAAGCGCGGCAGACTGGAGGTTGAAGCCTTGAGCAATATCTTGGATGAGTACCTCGTGAAACTTGGGGCCGTTGTCGACCAGTCTGGTATGAACAAATTCCAGAATGCGCTGCGCGAAGCGTCCTCGCTTGTGGATCTTGAGACGGCAAGCATGGTTACGGCGTTCGCCAAGGTGCAGACCGAGATCGTCGGTGGCTTCATGGCCATCGGCGGTGCTGCACTGGGTCTGGCGGACAAAGTGGCCCAGGCTGACCAGGACTTTCGTCTGTTTGGCCTCCACATGTACATGAGTCGTGATGCTGGCCGCGCGCTGAAGATCACAATGGATGCGCTCGGCCAGCCGCTCGAGAACTTGTTCTGGGACAAAGAGCTGCAAGAGCGCGCGCATAGGTTGCTTGACCTACAGAAGATGATGGCACCACATGGCGACTATGATGAGCAGATGATCAAGCTACGCTCCATTCGCAATGAGTTCACGGCCATGGAGGTCGAGGTGCAATACCTCGGCATGAGCGTGGTGCAGACATTCATGCGCATGCTCGGAGTCGGACCGGACAAGCTGCTGGCCAGTCTGGTAAACTTCAACAACTGGGCCGCGCGCAACCTGCCAGAGATCGCGCAAAAGATAGCGACCTGGTTCCTCCCGATCTGGAATGACACAAAGGAAGTTTTCGAGCACGTTGGCGTTGCTGTGCAGTCCGCGGTGGATGCTTTCTCATCGCTCATGGGCCTGCTTACAGGTGATGACACGCTGATGGACAAATCAACATCGTCATTCGAGCGCTTTGGCGGCGCTGTTCAGAAAGTCAGTCACATATTCGCCACCTTCACAGAAACAGTATCAGACTTGATTGACTTGCTGGCGCATCTTGTCAGCGCCCTGGTCGATCTTGCCAAAGGCAACTTCTCAGATGCTGGCACCGAGTTGAAGGCAGGCATGAAGGACATCAACGCCCGCACCATCGGAGCCTCATTGATGCTGGGGTCGGCCTTGTTCGCGCCTGAGCTTCTACCTGAAGAAGCATCAACAATAGAAGGGCTGGGCGGGGCAGCGCTAAAGGGCGAAGACGCTGTAGCGGCGCGGCAGCTTGCGCGCGAAGCGCTTCCATGGGGTAAGCGCTGGGGAATGAACAGCGCAAATTGGCTGCAAAAAATCGCCAAAGCTCACCCAATGATGACTTTTGGCTTTGGCGCGAACATAGGCGACGCGCTGAACTCTGATGGCACTGCGTCGCAGGGCCTACTTGATGCCGTCCAGCAGTCCGAGTCCGGTAGCCTCGGTATGGCGGCCATGAGCCCAAAAGGCGCTATAGGGTCTATGCAGCTTATGCCAGGCACAGCAGCGGCACTTGGGGTGAACCCTTATGACCCTGCGCAGAACAAGGCAGGTGGCAAGGCGTACCTGAACCAGATGCTGGCACGCTATCATGGCAATGTGGCGGAGGCCCTTGGCGGCTACAATGCCGGACCTGGCCGTATGGACGCCTTCCTGGCTGGCAAGGCGACATTGCCCAGGGAGACACAGAACTATATCGCTACGATACTTGGGCGTGAGGGAGCTACAGGCAGTGTGCAAGTCGGCTCACTGACAATCAATATAGCGCAGACAAATGCTAGTCATGAGCAAATAAAGCGCTCAGTTGTTGCTGGCCTGAAGGAATCATCTGACAAACAAACCCAGCGCAACCTGCTGCACTTCCAAGCACTGAGTCCGGGGTACTGACAATGCTAATTCCAGGCTCACCAACCACGAATACAGCTGGGCCGTATCGTCCCGCACAATGGGGCAAAGCTCCAGCAATGGTAATGCTGACAGTTCCGGCGCGGACTACAGCGCCAACACAAACAAGTCAAGGTGGTCAGTTCGCACTTGTTAAGAGTGTGACAGCGCAGACGTCCTATGTCTTTGACGCTGTGCTGGAGATTGACCACGAGCAGCGACTTGAGAAGACAAGGCACCCTGTGCAGACAGGCGCGGATATTTCCAGCCATGCCTATCTGATGCCAGCTCGCTGCGCGATGCTAGTTGGAATGTCAGATGCAATGGCGCCTTATGTCGCAGTTGCGCAGACGCAAGCGCCTTATGCGCAGCCTTGGACTGGCAATCCATCCAAGAGTGTGGCAGCATACCAGCAGATGCTCCTCTTGCAGGCTGCGCGTGTTCCGCTTACAGTCACTACTCGCCTGCGTATCTACACTAACATGCTGATAACTTCTATCTCGCCTCGGGAGGACTTCAAGACTATCACCGGGTTGCGTATGCGCGTGGAGTTCGAGCAGATACTGACAGGCTTTGTGTCAACAGAGCCTGTGAGCGCACGCGTGGATGCCACGCAGAGCGCCAATCTCGGTGTCGTGAACCCAGTGCCAGTGCCTGCAAGCACGCAGACACAGTTCCAAGCCCCGCAAGCTGCGGCCAGCACGCCCACGCCCTATCCTTCATGGGATGTGGTGTCGAACTTTATGAATCGCGTCATTGGCGCGGGCAGCTACTCAAGCGAGCCAGGTCAGCAGGCACTGCCATGAGCACCCAGCTGATTCCGCTTTCACTGGCCCAGAATCAGGCATTCTCTGCGCAGCTGACAGTCGATGGCGCGCAACTTACACTCAATTTCACGCTCGCATACTCTGCGATGGCAGGCTACTGGCAGCTTGCAGTGTCGGATGTCAATGGTGTGCTGCTGCTAGCCAGTGTCCCTCTGCTGACAGGGCTGTACCCGTCATCTAACTTGTTGGCTCAGTATGGCTACCTGCGAATCGGCAGTGCGTACTTGTTGAACACCGAGAGCGTGTCAGCGGACTATCCAAGCCAGATGAATCTCAACCAGTTCTCTCTGCTGTGGGGCGACACAGTGCTCTAAGCCGCCAAGGAGTTCTGCATGGCAACGTCCACTTTGCCGCTTTGGGGCCAAGCCTGGGAGCTGGTTGTGACATCTGCTACGACAGCAGGATTCGCGCAGACAACACTGACCTACAAAGCCTGGGAGCCAGAGGCGCTTCGCATCACATTCGATGTTCTGCAGGCTATGAACTCATCGCCATTCTGGTATGCGGACATCGCTGTGTACAACTTGACGGCGCAAGAGGCGCAGAATATTCTTTTGAATGCGACCTGGGTCACTCTGCGCGCCGGATTCCAGGCAGGGCCTAATCAGCTCGCTGTGATATGGGATGGTCCGGTGTTTCAGACCATCTACACGCGCGAAGATGTAGTGGACCAGAGAGTCACACTGCATTGTGTGGCGAACCCATTTGTGATGGACGAAATCGTCAGTTTCGCCATGGGACCGTATGCTAGTCAGGCGCAGCTCATGGCGAAGATGGCTGGCGTCAGTTACCAGCAGGGCACAGCCGGCATTGTGGCACAGCAACGAATGGCGGCAACGCAGTATCCACGTGGCAACACTGTTTTCGGCGGTGTCAGCAAGTATCTGGCACAGATAGCTGACAGCAATTTTCTGCAAACATGGCAGAATGGTTCGCAGGCTTATATTTCAGAAGTCGCAGGTGGATCAGCTGAGATCAACCTGGTATATGCGCCAGCCTTTCCACCCGATGCCAATATCAGTTCCACTGACCTGCCTGCGGGAACTACCCAGAGCATCATCGGCACGCCGCAGCAGACGCAGCAGGGTGTGAACTTTTCTGTGCTACTAGATCCGCGTCTCAAAGTCGGCCTGCCACCTCTGGTAGCACAGCTTGTGCGCACCCAGATAGAATTCACCGTTATAACACCCGGCATCAACAATGAGTTGCCAACGGCTTTGTCCTCCGACCTGACTTTCTTCGTGGCGCAAGTGCGGCATGTCGGCGACACCCGCGGCAATGACTGGCGCACTGAGGTCACAGGGTGGAGCACGGCCTATGCGCAAACTCTGCTCGGCCTGTTCACGCCGTAGAAGAAAGGCCAACAATTGTCAACGAAGCCAGGTCCCAACCCGCTTTATCAGCTGACGCCTGACCAGCTCAATGCGTCTGAGACAGCACAATGGCTGAGCACTATTCGGCAGGCACTGGCGGAAACTCGCTGCGCAACGCCGGCATTTTTGACGGAAGACATAGACCCAGTGACACAGACTGTGACAGTGCAGGTGGCCATTCAAGAACGTGTGCGCACAGCCAAAGGCCCTGCCTGGGTCGACATTCCGCCGATCATCATGGTGCCAGTATTGCTGCCGCGCGGAGGCGGCTTCGCGGCCACATTCCCTTTGAAGAAAGGGGATGAAGGGCTTCTGATCTTTTGCGACACCTGTTTTGATTTCTGGTGGCTGAACGGCCAATCAAACAGTGCGACCGGGACGCAACGGCAGAACGAAGTCAGACGACACTATATTCATGACTGTGGCTTCTACCCTGGAATGTCGAGCCAGCCTAACGTGCTGGCAAATTACTCCACGTCATCTATGCAGCTTCGAAGCGATGATGGGGCCACTGTAGTGGATGTGTCGGCGGCAGGTGTTGCCATCACAGGCGAAGCAGTGGCGCTGACCGCCGCCACTGTGACAGCAACGGTAAATGGTGGCACTGCATACGCATTGATGAACGACATATTCTACCAATGGTGGGCGGCCAATATCTACCCATTTCTCGTATCCAAGGGCTATGCTGGGCCGGCCATCCCGCTAGGATCTGAAACAACAGTCTTGAAAGGCCAGTGATACACTATGGCGTCTATCGCCTACTTGCTGCTTGATGCGAACTACGACCCTGTGTTCGCGGACAACACTGCCTTGACAGGCGCTGCGGCCGTCAGTCAAGCCATACAAACAGAGCTCAGCTTGTTCCTAGGACAATGGTGGGAAGACTTGAGTGTCGGGTTGCCTGTGTTTCAGTCAATGCTTGGGCAGCTTGGCTCCCAGCGTGGGCTTCAAGCCATTCAGATGACGATACAAGCCGCCATCAAGAAGGTGCCCTATGTGACCTCTGTTGATGATGTGCGGGTGTCCTTCGTGAACGGAGTATTCAAATTCTCTGCCATCGCGCAGACAGCATTTGGCCCGGTGCCAGTTGGAAATCTCCCTGGCGCATCTGCCGGGCTTGGAGGCTAACCTACAGTGTCAATCCCAGCTTATGCACCGCCTTCTGTAGGTTCCGCAGGTCTGACGATAGCATCATATCAAAGTATCATGTCAGACAATATCCAAGGCTTCCTGAACATCTATGGGCAGAACCAGTTTATCGGCTATAGCTCGGCTATCTATCAACTGCTGGCAATCATCTCACTGAAGCAGGCTGATCAGAATCTGGCGCTTCAGCTTGTGTACAATCAATCATCGCCTTTGACGGCGGTAGGCGCTGGGCTTGACCGCGAAGTGAAGATGAACGGCCTTGCGCGTGATCCATTCACCTATTCTACAGTGGCGCTTACAGTCACCGGAATTGCCGGGAAAGTCATCAGCAACGGTTTCGCGCAGGATCAGAATACCAACTTGTGGGCGCTGCCAAACCCCACAACAATAACTGGCGGCAGCATCACTGTGACGGCCACATGCACCACACCTGGAAATGTGACCGCAGAGCCTGGCACAGTTACACTGATAAACACGCCTACGAATGGCTGGGCAGCCGTCACAAATGCGGTTGCCGCCGTGCCTGGTCTTCCTGTGGAGCCTGACTCCAGTCTGCGCGCACGCCAAGCTGTTTCAGTGGCGCTTCCAGCGCTTACGCCTATTGCGGCCTCAATTGCCACTGTACTGGCGCTGCCGGGTGTGACAAGAGTGGCCCCTGGTTACCCAACACCAGGTGGTCCTGGCACTTCGATCGAGAATCCGACGGGCACGACTGACAGCTGGGGGAACCCGGCCAACTCAGTCACTTTGGTGGTAGAAGGTGGCGTCACGAACTCTGTGGCAGTGGCTATCTACGCCAAGAAAACGCCTGGTTGCAGAACGAATGGCACAACTTCTGTCGTCGTGGCAGACCCGAACACGGGCTACCTCAACACTATCAGCTTCTATCGGCCCAGCTACACGGCTCCATTCATCGGCGTGTACTTGCACGGGCTGGCAGGCTTTACAAGCACCGCCCTCACAGCTGTGCAGGCGGCGCTTGTATCCTATCTGAATTCTTTGTCAATTGGCGAGGCTATCACATACTCCGTGCTGTATGGCGTAGTGCTTGATACTATGCCGAGTCTTTCGCAGCCTCTGTTCTCTGTCAAAAGCCTTACACTAGGTCTCACAGCCACAGGTCTTTTTACAGTCGTCCCTGGCAGCTCTGCTGGTACTGGGTATGTGGTTGGCGATGTGCTGACAGTAGTGCAGAGTGGTGCAAGTGGTGGAACTGTGACTGTGACAAGTGTGAGCGGCGGCGCGGTGACTGAGTTCGCGGCGCAGGCTACGAGCTTCGGCACCGGCTACGGCGTCGCCAGTGGTCTCGCAACAACTGGCGGAACAGGCAGCGGAGCTACTGTGAATGTGACGGCGACGCAACCTATTGACTCTAGTGATCTGTCACTCTTGTTCTATCAAGCAGCGCAGGGCATTACCGCGCAGGTAGTGGTGGCTTCCATATGAGCTCACAACCTAATCCGGGTTATGGCGCGGGTGGTTATGGCGCTGGCGGGTACGGCAATCAGCCGCTTGAGACGCTGCCAATCGGATATTACCTGAATCTACTGACCGCGGAGTACGCGCAGTCGCCGAAACTGCAGGCTCTCTTGCTGATGCTGCTGAAGAAATTTGACGATGTGTCGCAGTGCTTGGTCACATTCGACACGGCCTTCGACCTCGACTACGCCGTGGGTGTGCAGCTTGATATGCTGGGGGCTGTTGCAGGCGCTAACCGCACTGTCGGATTCCAGCCCAGCAACGGCGTCAGTCCTGTATTGGATGATGACACCTACAGGCTCTACATCAAGGCAAAGATAGCACAGAACCAGTGGGACGGCACTATCTCAAGTCTCTACCCTGTGTGGACGCGCCTATTTCCATCTGGCACAATAGTCTTTGAAGACAATCAGAACATGACAGTCACGATTGTCTTGACTGGCGCGTTCACGTCGATTATCCAGGACTTGATAACCAATGGCTATATAATACCAAGGTCAGAAGGCGTTCTGTATTCTTACGTGTTCGGCACGCTCCCATTCTTTGGATTTGGCAGCTCGCCGGGCTTCATAGCTGGCTTTGGCGCAGGCCACTGGGCCTAGAGGTGACAAATGGCATCAACTAACTTGCTGGTCTGGAACCCGACGGCCGCCAATCAACAGACAGACGCCGCCTACGCCGCTGACTCACAGCGCGCAGGCGGCGCGACAGACCCATCTTTCTTTGATGCTTTGCTGGCGAACAAAGCATTTTATCAGTGGAGCACCTATCTGACGGCGCTGTTTCAATCTTTAGCGGCAAAAGGCATCTCCACAAGTGATTCAAATCTTCCGGCACTTGTATCTGCCTGCTCTAACTTCCTTACTACCGCCGATGTGAAGCCTGGGCTGGTTCAGGTTCCATACTCAGCTGCGCTGCAATTTGACGCGTCGAAGTCGAATGGCTTTCAGGTCGCGCTGGCAGGAGCACCGGGCAGTTTGTCAATTATCAACTTGACAGTCGGCCAAACTATCGCGCTTGTATTCTCGCAGGGCGCTGGCGGTGGGTATACTGTGCCGTGGCCCGCCAATGTTGTTACTCCTGGCACTGTGAGTCCAACTGCGGGAGACACCAGTATCCAGCGCTTTATTGTGCTTGCCGATGGCCTGCTGCACCCACTCACCCCAATGACTGTGAGCTAACTGTGCCGACTCTGACTCCAAATATCGGACTTCAAGTGCCATCCTTTGACCAGCCAAATTATCAGGTGGCCTTGGACTATGATCTCACACTGCTTGACCTTATATTCGGCGGTTCTGTTCAGGTTCCTGCGCTGAATGTGCTTTCACTGTCAATAGGTTCTTTGAATATAACGGCAGCGCAAGTGATCGCGGCGCTAGGCTATGCGCCTCTGAATCCGGCGAATAACCTGGCTGACGTCACCAGTACAGCGCAGGCACTTGCCAACCTTGGCGGCATTGGAACCGGATCCGTCATGGGCGCATGGGTCAGCTCCACGGTGTACAACGTCGGAAACCTCGTGACCTATAGCGGCGGCGCGTATATTTCAGCTGTAGGCGCGAATGTTGGCCATGAGCCGGACACCTCACCTTCTTACTGGACGGCATTTCTGCCGTATGCAGCCTCGCTGGCCACGCATGAGGAGGCTCCTGCAGGAGCATTTCCAGGCACTATGTATACACTGAGCTTCGCCCCGGCGCAGGTTCTAGGCATGTACTACAATGGCCTGTTGCTCCAGTCGACACAATACAGTATCTCAAGCACAACACTGACGCTCGGGTTCTCAACAGTATCTGGCGACACACTCTGGGCTGTGTATGTGAAGACAGGCGGCATCGCGGCACTTGGCACTATTCAGCTCCACGAGACACCGACAGGGACGATCAATGGAACCAATCCGACGTTCACGCTATCTTACGCGCCCTATCCGGCCAGCAGTTTGATAGTGTTCGTGCAAGGACTGGCGCAGCAGTTAGGCGTGGCTTACACAGTGAGCGGCGCAGTGATAACTTTTTTGAGCGGCTATGTGCCGCAGACTGGATGGACTCTCAGTGCGCTCTACACTCACTAAGTTCTTTGGCCTTCTGTTCTGCATGTTTGCATCGGTCAGCTACACACAGACAAAGATCAACCCGAACACGCAGATCAACTGGCCGCAGGCTACAGGCTCTGGTGCTCCGGTCGCTGCGTGCACAAGCACGAACTATGGCGCACTATATATGAGCACTGCCGGGATCAGCTACTTTTGTGGCGTAGCCGGGTGGACGGCCAACATAAGTACGGCGTCTGCCACCTCGCAGACAGTCAATCAGCCGAGTGGCACGACGCTCGGCGTCAACTCCCTGAACGCTGTGCTCCATGCGAACTACTACCAGTCACCCGCCAATACAGGCAACAATGGCATTGGGAATGCCTTCGCATCGTCCGATTGCGTGAGCGGCTGCACCGTTGTGGCCGACCCTGGATATGCATATATAGACCGGATCGGCGACTGGACAGGGTTGCTATCGCAGAACTCGACTCCTGTCAGCTCCATGTTCACGGATCAGCGCAAAGGGATGCAGTTCAAATGGTCGCGCGATCCGGTTGTCAGCAATTTTGACAATCAGTTCGACAACTTCCTTTTCGGTTGTCAGATGGATCAGTTGGTTGGCGACACGCATGGCTATGTACAACTAGGGGGCGACTGCTTCCATGCAATTGTCAATGACTCCGTGCCTGGATGGAGCTACGGCAACAATGTGCTCGCGAATCACGCTGGATGGTACACACACAGCCTGGGGATATTCGATGGGGTTTCCCACGCCGCTGGCATCAAGGGTGGCATTTATGCAAATCAAGCGTCGTATGGGGTGGGCGATACCAACCTAATTGTAGGTTTTCTGACCTATAAGGGAGGAAGGACGGCCATTAGTGACCAAGCTGCCACTGGGCAGCAAATTGGGGTGCAGGAAGCCTATCCCTACGAGGGCACTGCTGTCTCCTACAACTCGTCCACTGGTTTGTTGATCCTGTCTCCCAATGCCAACTACGCGAGCTATGGCACGGGGATGCCGCTGATCGACAAAACGACTGGAGTTTTGACAGGGACCGGAATCCGCACATCAGAGTCGTACGGTTACGCAACGATCCAGACGAGCCTGACTCTACCCGTGAGCACGAGAGTGACACTGGTGGCTAACCTCGATGCGCTGCGCACAGCAGGCAATGTAGGTTCGACGCAGACATTCGCAGTGACGACCTCGACTGATTTGACTCCTCTCGTTGGCAATAAGGCCAAGATTTTTGGTCAGAACGCTGAGACTTTCGTGGTCACAGCAGTTGGAGCGTTCGGTTCGCCAGTCACAGGGCAGCAGACGATCACAGCCAACATCAGGCATGGGTACACTGCCGGGGTGCCTATCTTTATCGGAGGTGCAGCCGGGATGTATCTGGAGCAGACGGCGGACACTCAGACGATTGGGCCCAACACCTTCCGCTATATGCTTGATGTGCTGGGATCGACCTCTTCGAACACGATTGTGGTTGCCAGCTTGCTGACCGGAAGTGCCGCGCAGCCTTCCTACTGGACGCAGAACACTTACAACCCGACCGCAACAACAGTGTCTGGCAGCACCACTGTCACGCTGACTGCTCCTGCTACTTACGCGGCTGGCCTGTCTGTCATCGGGGCTGGCATCCCTGCGGGGGCTACTGTCGCCACTGCAACGAATTATAGCAACACCTTCACTTTGTCGGCTCCTGCCACAGCAAGCGCATCTGGGGTAACACTGGCAATCAGTAACAGCGAGGCGATCACCCTCTACAACGGAGCGGAAATTTGGAGCGCGAACGATCCATCGACAAATCTGGCAAATGGGTACTCGGCTCTCATAGAGCCGTTTTCAGGGACAATCAATGCGGGAGACGCTATCGAGGTTCCCAACCACATTTCGATGAGCGGCAATACGACGTTGCTGACTAGCACTCTCTTTAATCCGTATACAAGAGGATTTATTCCTTTGGCTATCGCAATGAATGGCAAAGGCGGCGGCTCCGAGGTGATGAGCATCACGAACGGAAGCACGTCAGAGCCGAGCGGAATCGGTTTCGACACTGGTGTTTATGAGAATTACATCCACGCAGCTTACGCTCCTGATGGGCCACTCGCATCAGGCAATGGATGCGTAATATGTGTTGGTCCGCAAGCTCCGGGGAGCACCCGAACGAGTTACGACATCATTGCGGGCGACGGAGGGCCGATAGCATTCACTTACACTCCATCGACTGGAACTTACTCCACATATGCCAGTCTGGCATCAGCCGCGCTGGTGGGGATCAATGGTGCCGATGGTGGCCTGTTTAATTACCTGATCGGAGGGAACGCAGCCAATTATGGGTGCGCTCTAGGCCAGTCGAATTGGTTTGGCACGAACAATCCCACTACTGTCATATTTGGCCTAGACAAATGTGGAACGCTAAACGTTTTCGGCGGCAATGGTAATGCCGATATCAGGGTCGGCGGTAATTACGATGCGACATCGATTGGCAACTACGGAGGGGGCGGCTACACAAGCAACCCAGCCTACAATCAGGCCGCATTTTTCCGCACCTTCGCTAACAATCAAACCTTCAACTTTTCAGCATATATGCGTTTTCAACAATACAGCCAGTATCCTACGACTCTCATCGATTCAGGATGGTTCACGGATGCACAGGTTTTCGTCGCGCCTGCTGGCATCAAGGTACAGGAGATTGAGCCTCCACCCTCGATCACCGCAACTACATCCACTACCGGGGGAACGCTACTGGCTGGAAACACGCCAATTTCAATTTGGGTTCAGTCTGTGAACGCGAACGGAAAGACTTCGCAGTTGAGCGGACAGACTTATGCGAGTCCGACGCCGACGGGGACGACCTCCAGCGTTGCTATAAGCTGGCCCGCAGTCTCAGGCGCGACCTCTTACGTTGTCTATGTAGGATGCGTGGTTGGGACAACTGGGGAATACAACCCGCCTGTGACTGTGAGCACCACCAGCTACTCTCTCACGAGTTGCCCTGGCGGAGGATCTGCTCCGGGCGCTGCTCCGAACGAAACAGGCTTCGGCCTGCTAAACACGGGAGCAGGCCAGTTCGCAGCAGGGACAACCGTCCAGAACGGCAGCGGAGCACCAAAGGCTGTCTGCCTCGCGGATGGAACGAACTGCGCAACGAATATTCCACTGGGAACGGCTGGCCAGATTCCGGTGATGAACGCGGGTGCGACGGCTTACGCTCCGGTGACGATGAGCGGGGACGCGACGATTTCCAGTTCCGGGGTGGTGACGGCCCAGGGCAACAGCGCGCTGCTGAATGCAGCGAACACCTTCACGGCAGCGCAGACCGTCAACTCTGGATCTGCGACGGCGTTTACCGCAACCACGACGGGAACTGCGAATCCTACGATGAGTCTTTCAGGGTCAGGAGGAGCGGCGAGCGTTGGACCAGCTATTTTGCAGATGACATCGACCTCGGCAGGCGGGGGAGGACTCAACCTGTGGGCTACTTCCTTCTTCGACACCGCAATGGCAGCCAACACCTATCTTGATCCGTTCGTCGTCGGCTTCAACACATCGACATCCAATTGCGCCGCTCCCGGATTCGACTACGTGGGCAGCGGATCGACGCTGAACGCGTTTGTGGTCAGCTTCTGCGGAGTCGGCGCTCAGTTATCGCTGACGGCAGGCGGAGTGCTGACGGTGCCGATATACGCTGCGGGCGGCTCCGGAGCGGGGATTTCGGTTGGCGCTGGGGCTGGAACGGGTGCGACGGCGGCCTGCGCGAGCGGATACACCTGCCTTGCGGCGAGGGGTCGGCTGACCATCGTGGCGGGGACGAGTCCGGCGGCGGGAACGATTGCGACGGTGACGTTCGCTGCGGGCACTCCATACAGCGCAGCGCCGATGTGCACGGCGACGCAGAACGGAGGCACGACGTGGCTGGGCGTTGGAGGGAGCGGAGAGACGGCGGCGGCGTTCAACGTGACCAGCGCGGCGGCGATCAGCGGTACGTTGACGGTGGACTACAGGTGTATGCAGTAGGCGGCGAGCGGGTGCATGGGCAGGCGGTGGAAAATCCCACGTCTCAGAAACGAGACGTGGGGCACCCGGCGCATTCACCGAGGCTGGAGATTTCAACCCAGAGAAGGAGAGC
>JAEHJW020003951.1_pt1 | contig 42330 bp, 66 predicted proteins | sample 9271431 | NCBI WGS metagenome assembly JAEHJW02 | reverse complement strand
CGTTCAAGCGCGAGGCCGAAAACAACGGCGAAGGGTGGACGGAGTGGGATGAATCTGTGCGTGCTCGCCTTCGCAAGTGCATAGCCGAGCACAACATTGCCGCCATGCAGGAGCCCAAGCCATGACCACCGACACGCCCGTTTTGAAGATAGCCACCAAGCGCGACGCGCAGCGTCAGTCCGTCGTGGAAGTCCTTGAGGAAGCCCTAGCCGAGGCCAAAGAGGGGAAGTTCAACTGGTGCGTACTTGTGGCCGATGGTGATGAGAAAACCGCACGCCGCTGGAGCACAGGCGCCAACGTCCACAGCGTCATCGCCGCGCTCGCGGATATTCAGTTTGAAATCATGTATCAGCGCGCACGCAATACGGAGAATGGAGTATGAACCGCAACCTCTGGTGCGTAGCTTGCCATAAGCATGTAACACCGAGGCTGGTGACGGGCGCCGACGTTTACCCGCACCGTCCTGATCTCGCGGAACTTCCTTTCTGGCGATGCGGGACCTGCGGCAATTTCGTCGGCTGTCACCACAAGAGTCCGAACCCCACGCAGCCTCTTGGCTGCATTCCGACGCCCGAGTTGAAAAAACTGCGCCAAGCAATCCACGAACATCTAGATCCCAAATGGCAAAGCGGCATGCGCTCTCGCGGAGCACTGTACCGCGAACTGTCCGACCGCTTGGGCTGGAAGTTTCATACCGCATCCATCCGCACCGTGCAGGAAGCGCACAAGGTGCTAGATATTGTGAGGAAAATGCCATGACCCGCAGACTGAGCGATTGGAGCAAGCCCGGCGAAAAGCCGCCGATGGTAGGGGTGTGGGAGACAGACTATTGTGGACGTGCATCCTTCAACTTTTGGAACGGGCGCACTTGGGGGCCTTCGCATCAAACCGTAAGAGCCGCATACAGGTTCCGAGAAGGCTATCAGTTTCGTGGGGAAACCTGGCTTTTCCGTGGCCTCGCAGACAAACCGGAGTGAATGATGACTGCTGATGATGTGACCGATGCGATGGTACGGGCCTACGAGGTCGGTCTTGGAACCGGCTTTACCGACAAGTCCGACATTCAGTGCGGGCTTGCCGCCGCTATCAATACCATCCCATTCGACCTGCTGCGCCAGTTGTGCGCCGAGCGCGGGTGCGTGCTGGTGCCGAGGGAGCCAACCGAGGCGATGGTGAACGCTGGTCTTAAAGCCGCAGATGACGCGGCTTTCTGCTTCATAGGCTCAGTCATCAAGTACGAATCAACTCGTCCGCACCTTGCTCGGCTTGCGTACAAGGCCATGCTCGCCGCCGCCGACCCCCGCGAGCAAGCCCTCGACCGCATGGCCGAGAACGCGCAGGAGTTGGGGCTGTATGACGAGCCGGGCAAGGAGGGTGACAAGTGAACCCCTCCCCAAAAACCGTACAAGGCCAAGTATACTTCGAGCTATACACTCAGTACTGCTGGGGACTTAAGCCCGATACTCAATCCGTCACCCGCGCGTTCGAGGGCACCTATAACCTCGAGCAGGTCCTCAACGCCCTTCGCCGCCTCCGCCGCGCCCGGCGCGTGGAGTATATGGGCGCTCGCGGCGCTGGATGGTGGAAACCGATATCGAAAAACAAATAGTTTTCTTGACAACATCCCCCGCGTCGCATATCATCGGGGGGTGCGTCGCACAAACGGGCAGGCTGGCAATCGGCCCTCTTCCAAAGGATGCCATTTCAGGAGAAGCAAGATGAACATGGATCAAGCCCAGGCAGCTGAACAAGGTACGTCGAAGCGCGCGCCGCGCGAAGTGGAAACCGTCGAGATGACGGACGGCCGCAAGGTAGATTTCGCCGGCAAGCGCAAGATGCAGAAGGAAGTGGTAGTGGACGGCCACAAGGTCTCCGTGCGGTTCGACTTCCGCAACGGAGAAACCCGCACCTACCACGTCGGGCACGACCTGATGCCGGCCCTCGCCGGCCACGGCGCGAGCCAAAAGATCGGTGACGAGACCTCCGGTGTGGAAGATGTGGATGACATGGTTGTGGCAGTCGATGACATGATCGGCCGCCTCGAGCGCGGGGAGTGGACCAAGCCGCGCGCGACCTCGGGCGATTCCTTCTCCGGCGCCTCGGTCGTCATCAAGGCGATCTGCGAAGTCACCGGCAAGTCCGTCCCCGAAGTCAAGGCCTTCCTGGATGGCAAGCTGGAGGCGAACAAGGACCTGTCGCGCCGCGCCCTGTACGCCTCTTTCCGCAACCCGAACAGCGCCACCGGCAAGGTGATCGCGCGCCTCGAGGCGGAAAAGGTGCAGAAAAAGGAAACCGTCCACGCGGACGATCTCCTGGCGGAACTGCAGTAACCCTTAGACGGCAGGGGGATTCGTCCCATGCCAAGGCCTGTCGCCTAAGAACAGCCCGGCACGCTGTCAGATCTGCCCGACCAGCCCCCGTAAGGGGCTTTTCCCACTAGGGGCGTACAGGCTTAGCCACTTCATCCGGCGCCTAGTCGGCACAATCCGCCGCCGCCCCTCCTAGCCGCGTTGCGGCGAGTCCCGCGTCGCCTCCCGCGGGGCGCCCTTCCCCCTCCCCCGGCTTCCTAGTTCGCGCGGGAGGGGGGCAATAAGGGTTTAGGGAAATTTGCAAAAATTTCCAGTCAGGGGCTTGACATTTGGGCAAATTGATATATAATCGTATCAATTATCCCCCAATAATCGCGGCAACAAATAGGAGGCACCTATGATCCCGCGTTTACGCTACCCGCTTCCCGTCCGCGCCACTATCCGGACCGCGAGTGGCGGCTGGGCTAGCCGCGCCTGGACGGAAGAGGACATCTTCCTCGCCCTCCTGGGCGGCGGCTGGTTTGCCCCCGGTACCGAGTTCGCCTCCCGCGCGGCCGCGGCCTTCGCCACAAAGATGCTCACCTACCTGGAGTACTGAGCGTGCCCCGCAAAAAAAACGTCATCCCGTCGCACCAGCTCCTCGTGCGCCTGCCCGAGCCAATCCTTGCGCGGATGAACCTCCACCTCTACAGCGACGTTGAGCAGCGCATCCCGCTTGGCTCGCACCAGCGATTCCTCTCCCAGCTCATTAACGAGTTTTTCTCCCGGAAGGCTCTCGATGTGTCTTCCTTCCTCGGCCAACCTCCCGGTACCTCGATCGTCCTGGGCGACGCGGCCACCATCCAGTCCCTCACCAACCATTTGGAGGCGAACAAATGAGTCCTGAAATTCAAGCGAAGATCGCGGAGTGGCGCGACAAGGCCCAGCGCGGCGTCCTGTCTGTCGATGAGATGCGGGAGGCAATTCGCCTCCTTCGCGAAGACCGCGTGACCGCCGCCCAGACAGCCTCCCGCGCAAAGAAGGCCGCGACCGCCGCAATCCCCAGCGCGGATGACCTTCTGGCTGAACTTGGGGGAATCTGATGTCTGACCAGAACTGCGGCAACTGCCGCTTCTCTTTCAAGGCCAACCAAGGCCTGATCTGCCGCCGCTACCCTCCCAACGCATCCCTCATCCCGATGCCGGTAAAGGGCCTTACCGGGATGGAGATGCAAATCCAGAACATGGCCGCTTCGACGCCCGTTCAATCTACCCAGTGGTGCGGCGAGTACGCAATGCGAGTGGAACTGAGGGCCATCCAATGAACGCCAAGACCTGCAAGAAGATTCGCAACTTCCTCCGCCGCCGTCACATCGACCCGACGCAGGCTCTGTACGTCCCGCAATCCCGCCGCAACCTTACAACCCTGTGCCTCGACCCGCGCTGCGGCCGCGCCCAGTACCAGTCGTCCAAGAAGCCCCTCCTTCGAGCCTAACCATGTCCCGCCCTCCCTTCCCAGAAGTCCTTGACTCCACCCTGATCGCCGCATTCCGTTCCTGCCCACAGAAGTTCTATCGCACCTACATGGAGCATTGGAAACCCAAGACGCCTTCCGTTCACCTGCACGCCGGCGCGGCCTACGCCGCAGGGCTGGAAGAAAGCCGCCTTGCATACTACAGCGAGGGCGCGTCTGTCGAGGAGGCCCGCGCCCGGGGGCTGAAAGTCCTGGTGGAACGCTACGGCGACTTTGAATGCCCCGCCGACAGCGCCAAGTCCCTCGAGCGCATGTGTGGCGCCCTCGAGTATTACTTCGAGTCCTGGCCCCTCGACCGCGATCCCGCGAAGCCCATCACCCTCCCAAGCGGCAAGCGCGGCGTGGAGTTCTCCTTCACCGAGCCTATTGACGCCACGCATCCCGAGACGGGCAACCCCCTCCTTTACTGCGGCCGGATGGATACTGTCGTGGAGTTCGCTGGCGGCATCTACGGCGAGGACGACAAGACCACCTCGCAGCTCGGGGCCAGCTGGCCCAAGCAGTGGGACCTCCGCTCGCAGTTCACCGGGTATTGCTGGGGCGCGGCGCGGCACAACATGCCCCTCAATGGCTTCCTCATCCGGGGAGTGAGCATTCTCAAGTCTAAGTACGACCACGCCGAGGCCATTACCTACCGCCCGCAGTGGATGATCGACAGGTGGTACGATCAGCTCCTGCGCGACGTTCAGCGTATGAAGGATTGCTGGGCGGCGGGGGTGTGGGACTACAACCTCGACCACGCCTGCGCGGAGTACGGCGGCTGCGACCTTCGCCAAGTTTGCCTCTCCGCCGACCCCCAGCCTTGGCTGGAGATCAATTTCACCCGCCGCGTCTGGGACCCGGTGAAGAGGGAGGAACGTGATGCGCCTTGATTTTTCCTACCTCCCGAAGGGCTCGTCCGAGCGGACGCTCCTCGGGTCCGGCGAGTTTCCTTGGGCTGTTAACGCAAATTTGTGCTACTTCTGTACAGACTGCGGACGCAGCTGGGGATTTGTCCGAGCCGCGGGAGTCCGTACCTGGCGCATTTATTACCGTTCCTGCGGGTGCTCCGTTCACGACGCCCTTAGCCTTTTCGAGCCTTCGATGTTCCAGCTTACCCCCTACGGCCAACCACACCTCGATTGCATGAAGTGGGAAGTAGACTTCGCCCGCTGGCCTGAGGGCCTCATCCGCCACGAGTTCCTCCACCTCCTCGAGAACCTTTCCAACCGAGTCTTTTACGACTCCCCACTCCGAGACCAAGCATGACCGCATCCGCAATCCCTGGCCCCAAGGTCCTCCTCGAGGGCCCTGCCGGCACCGGCAAAACCTACGCCCTCGGCACCCTCGTCGATTGGTGCGCCGAGCACAATAAGGAAGTCTTCGTCCTTTTCGTTGAGAATGGCCTAGAGTCCCTCCTGGGCTACTGGACTGACAACGGCAAGGAGGTCCCCGCGTGCCTGCACTGGCACTTCGTCGGCTCGCGCCCGCTTGGCATCAAGAGCCTGATGGACGCCTCCGACAAGGTGGGAAAGCTTTCCTACGAGTCCATTACAAAGATGAGCGACCCAAACCGAGGCGGCGACAACAACGCCTTCTACAAGATTCTCGCCGCCTGCGCGGACTTCCCGGACGACCGGACGGGGAAGAAGTTTGGCGCAATCGACTCATGGGGCACCGAGCGGGTGTTCGCCCTGGATTCCCTGAGCGAGCTGTCGAACGCCGCGATGAAGATGGTCATTGGGAACAAGCCGACCGCCGCGCCTCCCGATTACGGCGTGGCGCAGAACAACCTGATGAACTTCCTTCGCCTCCTCACCCAAGGTATGCTCTCGACCGTCGTGATGACTGCACACGTTAATCGCGAGCAGGACGAGATCACGGGCGGCGTGAAGCTCATGACGAAGGCGGTAGGGAAAGCCCTTTCCAATGACATTCCCCAGCTTTTCTCCGACGTGATTTACACTGTTCGGGAGGGGACAAATTTCTATTGGGACACAGCTGCAGCCAACGTCGATGTGAAGACCCGCAACCTCCCGATCGCGGCCAAGCAACAACCCTCCCTCGCGCGCATTATGGACAAGTGGTCCTCGCGCGGCGGCAAGTAACAGCGAAGTCTAGGCGCTGCCAATTCCTAGACAAACTCTTCAACTCACCTTTCAACTACCATGTCCAACTTTGACCCCCAAGCCTTCCTTTCCGCCACGATGGACCAGCCGCTTGAAAAGGCGCCTCCGCTTCCCGAGGGCGACTACACCGCCGTCGTCGGCAAGCCGGAAATCCGCGTGAACCAGGGAAAGAAGGACCCCTCCAAGACCTACACCTTCCTCGACATTCCTTTCGCCCTTGAAGTCCCCGCGGACCTTCAGTCCTCCGGTATCCCGCCCACCCGTACTCTCCGCCACAGCATCATCCTCGATGTGAACGACAACGGCGCCCTCGACATGGGGCTGGGCCGCAACAGTGGCCTGCGCATCCTGCGCGAGGCACTGGATATGAACCGCCCCGGCGAGGCGTTCTCTATCGCCGCCATCGAGGGTCGCCCGATCAAGGCGAAGGTCAAGCACGAGCTGTATAACGACCAGATCCAAGAGCGCATCGGCGGCGTGGCGAAGCTGTAATCTGCAACCCCCCTTCCCCCGCTTCGGCGGGGGTTTTTTCCTGGAGCGATAAATGGAACGCTGGTACGACAATGACGGGAACGGCCCCCGCACAGACAAAAATGAGGACCCCTGGGTAAAGGCGAGCTATCGAAGCGGCTGGGAATGCACAAGCCGCGCGAGCCATCTCATTTGGGGCCTTTGGGCCGCGGACCCTATCGAGCGGTATTGTCTGGTAGACGCGCCCAAGTTTGCCTATTCCCAAACCTTCCGCGGCCCGAGGCAGGAGAATCTGTTGTGAACCTTATCCCGATCGAGCAGATCATCGTCCGCCCTCACCGGCAACGCCAGGAGTTCGACATCAATGCGCACCAAGAGCTGGTTACGTCTATCAGTGAGACGAAGGTGGGCCTGCAGAATGCGCTGGTTCTACGTAAGGAACCCGAAGGGTGCATACTGCTTTCCGGAGAGCGCCGCCTACGAGCTATTGCGGACGTATACGCACTTGGCGGCACGATCCGATTTAACGGTGCGGACGTCCCTAGCGGCCAGGTACCCTGCGTATATACACAAGAACTATCCGAGCTTGACGCTGAAGAAGCTGAACTCGAAGAGAACATCCGCCGGCAAGACCTTACGTGGGCGGAAAAAGCTGCTGCTACGGCCCGTCTGATGAACCTGCGCGGGCGGCAAGCGGAGTCGAAGGGAGAGCCCTGCCCTACCGTCCGCGAGATCGCGCAGGAAGTGCGCGGGAGCGGGGAGGGCATCAACCATGAGGAAACGCGCCGCGAGCTTATCATCACCCGCTTCCTCGATGACCCGGACGTAAAGGCCGCGAAGACCCTTGACGAGGCCTTCAAGGTGGTGAAGAAGAAAGAACAGCGCCGCAAGCAAGAGGACCTCGCCGCGACGGTCGGCAGCGCCATCACCCTCTCTTCCCACAAGTGCTTCCACGCCGACTGCATTGAGTGGATGATGGAGCAGCCCGCGGAACAGTTCGACGTTATCCTGACCGACCCTCCCTACGGGATGGGCGCCGATGAGTTCGGGGATAGCGGGGGCCGCGCAGAAGGCGCGCACGCTTACCGGGACGACAAGGCCTATTGGGATACCCTCATGGCAACCTGGGCGCCCCAGGCCTTCCGCCTTGCCAAGGCCGCGTCCCACCTCTACGCCTTCTGCGACATAGATAACTTCGAGGACCTCAAGTATTACCTAAAGGAGGCGGGGTGGAAGGTCTTCCGCACGCCCCTTGTGTGGCACAAGCCCAGCGGAATGCGCACCCCTTGGGTAAACGGCGGCCCACAGCGCCGGTATGAACTGATCCTCTTCGCTCGCAAGGGCGACCGTCCGGTTAACATCCTCCGCGGAGATGTCCTGGAGTACTCCCCCGATGGAAATCTGGGTCATTCAGCTCAAAAGCCCGTGGGACTATATCGAGATTTACTTGAGCGTTCCGCTCTTCCCGGCGACCGAGTCCTCGATACCTTCTGCGGCACCGGGGTCATTTTTCCTGCAGCAACTGCTGTTAAGTGCCTCGCAACGGGAGTCGAGATGGATGCGGCCCATTACGGCATCGCAGTGCAACGACTGAAGGAGCAGGAGTAATGATACACTGGACAGCAGAGGGGCACCCTCCTAAGCTTGGCCTTAACTGGCGCGTGAGCAAGGGAGACTTTGTAGTGCAATGGTTCTGGGTAAATTACCCTAAACACGAGGCCTTCCGCGCTTACTTTCGTCTGCGTTGGAGATATTCATGGTACTACAATTGGGAAGTTGAACGTTGGAATATCGTGGAGAATTGGATACGCTGGTTTGGCCTTGTTGTTGTGCCAAAAGAAGCTGCAGAAGACTACGGTATTCCAAAGGATCTTTGGGGTTATAAAGACGAAAGGAGCTGGTAATGACCCTCCCATCTGGAAGTGGCAACCCGACGGCCCGCATTTTCCTGGTTGGGGAGGCGTTCGGGGAACAAGAGGAACGTCAGGGCCAACCTTTCGTCGGCACCAGCGGGCACGAACTGAACCGTATGCTGCAGGAAGCTGGGCTGCTTCGAAGCGACTGCTACGTCAGCAACGTGGTGAACGCTCGCCCTCCCCACAACGACATCGGTGCCTGGATTCCTACGAAGAAGAAGGACATCAAGTCCAACTTCGTCGAGTGGGGCGGGAAGGTCGTGCATCCCTGTGTGGTGGAGGGGATTGCGCAGCTTAAGCAGGAGATCAACCTCGTCAACCCGCAGCTCATCATCACCTTTGGCAACACGCCGCTGTGGGCCCTAACCGGCGCGGATGGAGTGATGAAGTGGAGAGGGAGCCTTTTGGACTACGAGGGTACCCGGCTCATTCCTACCATCCACCCCGCGGCTGTACTGCGGCAGTGGGAGTTCCGCAGTCAGGTCGTCCACGACTTGCGCCGCGCCGCCCGGGAGTTAACCAGTCCTGTAAAAGAGCCCGAAAGAAACTTCAAAATCCGTCCAAGCTTTAACGAGGTTTTAGACGTACTGCAAGGCCTCACTCTTGAAGTTGCAGAAGGTCCTCTGTGGCTAGACCTTGACATTGAAACAAAGCCAAATCAGATCAGTTGCCTTGGCCTTTCCTGGTCGCGGACGGAGGCCCTTATTATCCCTTTCGTTTCCCGAACAGATCGTAATGGGTATTGGAGTGAAGAGGAAGAGGCCCTGATTGTTTACGCTTTGTACAGGCTTCTTACCCATTCAAACTGCCGCGTTCGTTGGCAAAACGGCCTTTACGATGCTCAGTATGTCCACCGTCTGTGGCACTTCATCCCGCGCCACGGCCAGGACACAATGGTTTCTTGGCATGTAATGTTCGCAGGGCAAAAGAAATCCCTGGACTATCAAGCAAGCCTTCTATGCGACTGGTACGTTCAGTGGAAACCGGATAAAGGAGTATGGAAAAATGGCGGATAAATTATACCCTATAGAAGGATGCACGCGAAACGTTGAAGTAAAAGGGTTTTGTTCTATGCATTACAGGCGCATAAAGCGAGGTTCTTTAAATATGGATCCGTCGCCACGCCATGCAATTTTGCCAAAAACACACCCCTTTTATGTTGCATGGGTAAATATGAAGACTCGCTGTAACAATCCCAAAGCAACTCAATACAAATACTACGGAGGCCGGGGTATAAAAGTTTGCGAGCGATGGGATAGCTTTAAAAACTTTTTTGAGGATATGTTTGAATATTGGCACAGTGGACTTACCTTAGATCGAATAGATAGTAATGGTAACTATGAGTACCATAACTGTCGATGGGTAACAACCAGTGTGCAAATGAACAACCGTAACAAGCGAGGGTATCTTTATGCTAGTAAATAAGCACGAAACTGAAGAAGACCTTTGGTTCTACAACGGCCTAGACTGTGTGTACACTCGGGAAGTAGGAGAAGTTTCTACGGAGGCCCTTCGCAGTATGGGCCTTGAAGAAGTTGATGAGTGGCAACAGCGCCTCTTCATGCCCGTCCTCTCCGCGATGATCCGGGGCGTTCGTGTGGATACCGACCAGCGTAACCGCCTCGCAAACGAGATCCAGCGGGAGGTTGAAGGGCGCCTTGCGTGGATGAAAGAAGTCCTTGGCCATTCCTTCAACCCGGATAGCTCATCCCAGATGAAGACCCTCTTCTACGAGGACCTTAAGCAGCCCGCAAATATGACTCGGGCGAAGAAAGGCGTCCCGGGGCATCTCACTTGCGACGAGGAGGCTCTCGAGAAGATCGCCAAGCGCGAACCTCTTCTCAAGCCCCTCATCGACAAGATCCTTGAGTTCCGCTCCCTCCGCGTTTTCCTGAGCACCTTCATCTTGATGCCCCTCGACGTAGACGGGCGGATGCGTTGCAATTACAACATCTCCGGGACGGAAACCTTTCGCCTGTCCTCCAGCAAGAACGTCTTCGGAAGCGGCGGGAACCTGCAGAATCTGCCGAAGGGCGACGAGGCCGCAGGTCTACCTAACATCAGGAAGCTCTATATTCCCGACCCTGGAATGACCTTCTTCGATACCGATTTGGACCGCGCGGACCTGCAGGTCGTTGCGTGGGAAGCAGACCAACCGGAACTGAAGGCCGCCCTTCGCAAGGGCGTCGATATGCACCTAATGAATGCCTACGCTATCGCGGGTAAGGAGCCGCCTGACCTGGATTGGCTGGTCGAGGGACACCCCGAGTACGATCGGGTGCGGAGTGGGCTAAAGAAGGAACGCCAGCTCGCAAAGATGTGGTGCCACGGAACGAACTACGGCGGCTCCGCACGCACAATGGCGATTAACTGCGGCATTTCCATCGCGGAAAGCGAACGCGCGCAGAAGCTCTACTTCGGCCGCTATCCCGGTATTAAGCGGTGGCATCAGCGCGTCGAGCAGCAACTCCGTGAAACGAAAACCGTCACGAATAAGTTTGGTTACCGCCGCGTATACTTCGAGCGCACGGATAACATCCTGCCCGAGGCCCTTGCGTGGATTCCGCAGTCCACCGTGGGCATCTACATCGACCGCGTCTGGATTGCCATTTACGAACAACTTCCCGAAGTTCAGGTCCTTTTGCAGGTTCATGACTCCCTCGCCGGCCAGTTCCCCACGCACCTCGCCAATCGCTGCAAACACGACATCCTCCGCCTCGCACAGCAAGTAGTTGTACCGTACGACGATCCGCTCACTATTCCCTTGGGAATCAAGACGAGCGAAATTTCCTGGGGTGACGTAGAATAACGGGAGCGCCCAATGGCGCGTAAACTTAAAAACTGGCTTGAGACGTACTTGAAGTACGCAGATCATACAGAGGCGCCCAGGCGGCTTCACTTCTGGGCTGGGGTAAGTGCTATCGCGGGTGCGCTCCGCAGGAAGGTTTACATTGATCAATACTATTTTCGGTGGTTTCCTTCCTTCTACATCATTTTCGTGGCGAAGCCAGGAATTGTTAGTAAAACCACTACGATGGACATTGCGATGGATCTGTTGCGGGAGGTCCCCGGCATTCAGTTTGGCCCGGACGCAATCACCTGGCAGTCCATCGTAACGGAGTTCGCCGCGGCCGCGGAGATGTACGAAAAGGACGGAACGTTCCACACGATGTCAGCTATTACTTTCGCCTCGGGCGAGCTGGGCAACTTGCTCGACCCGCAGGACAAGGCGATGATTAACCTCCTTATCACCCTGTGGGACGGGAAGAAAACGTTTGAAAAGAAAACGAAAACCTCGGGAAACGATAAGATCGAAAACCCCTGGATTAACCTGATCGCGGCTACAACCCCTCATTGGATCGCGGACAATATGCCGGCCAACACAGTTGGCGGTGGTTTTACTTCGCGCTGCATCTTCGTCTACGCGGAAGCGAAGGAACGTTTTATCCCGTACCCAAAGCTCGAGATTAACGGGAGCGAAGAAGCCCTCCGTCTCGACCTGATCGACGACCTGAACGACATCGCCATTAACCTTTGCGGGGAGTTTGAGATGACGCGGGAGGCGGTAGAGTGGGGAATGGCTTGGTATGAAAAGAACTGGAGCGAGCGCAGCGAGGCCCTCGACGACGATCGCCTGGACGGTTACGTCGCGCGGAAGCAAACCCACCTGCACAAGCTCGCGATGGTGTTGAGCGCCGCGCGCGGCAACTCCCTAATTATCACGAAGGAGGACCTAATGCTGGCGGAGGTTATGCTGAATGAAACGGAGGAAGACCTCTCAAAGGTCTTTTCTCGAATCGGCCGCACTCCTGAGTCCCTCCAGATCGAACACTTCCTCACGATGGTTAAGAAACGGAAGGCGATCCCCTACGACGAAGCCTACCGCATTGTCCACTCCGCCTACAGCGACTTCCGCAACTTCGAAGGAGCTATAAGCGGTGCGATCCGCGCGGGTTACCTTAACCTGGAAGTGCATGAGGGAAAGCTTTCGCTGGTGTGGAAGCTGCAGGGCGAGGATAAGTCATATCATTTATAACCCCATAAACCATGACAAGAGTAGTCGAAAGTGCTATCGAGGACGGCCTGGGATATTGCTGCCCCTACGCCTTCTTTTCCATCTTCCGGCAGAACAAAATGATCCGGGAGCGAATAGGCGTCGAACGCCGCGCGATCGCGACGTGGAAGAAGAAGCTCCGCGACGGGAAGCTCCAGTGCAAATGCAAAGAAAAATGCCTCAAGGACAAAATCCCTGAGGCACGTTTCGTTCTGCGCCTGATCAGGTCCGACGCTTCTTCGGCTTCTTTTTCATCGCCGCCGACAGCTTCCGAGTCCCCGCGTCGGCCTGATTAAACTCCATAGCGACCTTTATCGGGATTCCCATTTTCTTAGCAAACATGGGGTTGTGCGCTGCCGCGGCCATAGTCCGCGCTTGCTTCTTTGTCTTGCTGGGCATGGTAGCCTCCTTCAGTATTTGCTTTTCCGTACCCGCACTTTGTTGGCCCCTTTCAGCTTGTTCTTCTTGTTGAACGCCGCCGTTCCAGAAGTAATCATCTGTTCGAGCCTACCGATAGCTGCAGCGCGGGAGGCAGCGGTAGCTTTTGCGGGGGCCTTCATACGTCCAGTCATTTTCGTTGCCACAGTGTTCTCCTAGTGTTTCCCCGCCACGCCCTGAACTTTCTCGAACGTGCGGTAGCCGCCGAGACCCAGAAGCGCAACGAGGAGTTGAATAAGCGTCGCAGTGTCGATTGGCGGCGGCGCGGGGACACGGGCAAAGCTGCTTGCCCAACTAATCAGCGGGAGTCCGATGAACTGGTAGGTCAGCCCCGCTCCGCAGACCCACCCAATAAACGGGCGCCAGCCAGCGACGAACCAGTTTGGATTCGACGCCTCGGCTTTGTTCACCTCAACTTGAGCTTTTTGAAGGGCCAGCTGGCCTTGTAGAATCTCAAACTCCTGCGTGAGCTTCTGTTTTTCCTCCGCGCTCTTGTCCGGCCAGATCTTATTGATCAAGTCGCCAGCGAGGCTTGCTACCGCCGGGATTGCTAGTGCCGCCATGTCAGATCTCCTTCGCCCAATCGAGCAGAGTCCACTGTTCCTTCGGAATATCCCAGTCGCGCAGGCTGTGCGCGTCTACGATCTGGTTGATCTTCTTCGCGTAGTCCGGGTCCGTGGCGTAGCCGGCGGCCTGAACAGCCCAGGCAAACGCCGCCGGGTCGTCGCGCACTTTTAGTGCATTCGCATAGCGCGGGTTGTCGAAAAGGAACTTTGCGTGCGCCAGAATACTATCATCCCAGGTGACGTAAACGCACCACTGCGCCTGCACAGTAGTCCACTTCCCCTCCAGAAACTCCCGCGTAGGCAGGCTCATCGTAGCGCCTTCCCATCCCGGAAAGGCCTTCACGCCGAACAGGTTCTTTCCGCGCTGGGCTAGTTCACTCCCACCCCAGCCACTCTCCAGCGCCCCCTCCGCAATAACGAAGGCGGCGGAAAGACCGGTCTGTTGCATGGACTGTTTAGCCGCCGGGCCGATTGTGTTGATAAAGGATTGCACGCTCATTCGTAACCTCCTACGCATTCACCCACACACCAGGAACGCTCGCATTGCGGACAGCAGAAACATTTGTACATCGCTTAGTCTCCTAAGATCTGCAGAGCCCTCTTCGCTCGCGCAATGTCCGCGGCGATAGCAAACTCGCAGTGGTTTGGATTTCGCATGATAAAGTTAACTACTTTTGCCGGCCAGGTTGTGCCGCGCTGCGCTGCCAACCCGGCGCGGCTGGAGATCGTCACGCCGATTGGCGCGTCCCAGATCAGGTCCTGGCAAAACATGTCGAAGGCGACGGCGAAGCTGTGCAGCAGCGTGCCGCCCTTGGCGATGGCGCCCAGCACCAGCAGGGCGAGCAGGATCAGGAGAGCGTTGCGCATGGTTAGTAGCTGTCGTAGCTCGGCGAGTCGTCGCGCATCGGGAACAGGCGGAATAGGAGAGCGAGGATCATTGCGCGGCCTTCAACGCTTCCACTTCTGCGGCGAGTTCCTGCACGGCCTTCCACAGCACCGGAATCAGTTGGTCCGGGCGCATGTGGTGCGTACCGTCTTCGCCCTTAACGTACCCGGCGAAGTCCATCCCAGTCTTGGCGAACACATCGCGCACATCGGTGGCAAGGAATCCCCAATGCGTGCGCTTGCCCTCGCGCTCAACATATTTCTTCTTGCGCACCTTAACGGTTACCATCACAGGCTCTCGGTGAATAACCGGAACCTTGAAAGACGGCACCGCTGGATGCTCAACCCCTTGCTTATCCGTCCACGCTGATTTTTCAGGAACGACATGATAAAGAGGATTGCCTTTCTCGTCGCAAACATGGTGTTCGACAAACTTCGGAACTTCAGAACGAACAGTTTTGCGGACGCGCACGGCTTTCCCGTCCCGCATCTCAACGGCATCCACTTCATGCTCAAAAACATCAATTTCTTGAACTACCTCTTCGGCTTCCTCAAATACTTCGTCAGATCCTCCAATTTTCCACTTATAAGTTTTTGGCGAAAGCTCCTTCAAAAGGCCAAGACACGGCGGCAAGGATGCAATGTCTTTTTTAAGCGACGGGTCGGACGTGTTGATTGTTCCAGTCGCCGCGTAAACAACACTCCATCGATTTGTCGAACCGCCCAACTGGTATGCGTTATCAACATTTGGAAAAATCGATTGGCCAGCGTAGATTGGGGCAGATGCTCCGGTTCCCAAATAAACATTGTTGATCCCGGAGCCTGCCCCGATCATTAGGTTGTTCGTGGCGTTCAGTTGCAGCATGTTGATGTCAGACGTTTTAGCTGCGTTTTGTGCGCTGACAACTTGCCCGTTTCCCAGCCGAATTGCGTAGCCGCTTACCGTCGCGGTCGCTGTGTCGAGTCCGTGAGTGTACGTCCCCTGCAGCCATGCCCACCGTGCGGGGCTGCTGTAGGATTCAATGTCTGATTGAATCGTTGAACTACCGTTTATGACAATACCGCGATTCCATTTTGCGCCAGTTGTCGAACTTACGTCGATCGCTGCTGTCGCGTTGTAGGAACTTGCACCTGTGATCTGGAGTCCCCACAGATTCGGCGCTACAAGGCCAGAGCCGCCTCCGGCATCTCCGTAATTAACATTGGCGTTATTGATATCAAGTTCGTAGCCCCATCCACCGTTGACTGTCGCCGCGCCAGAAGTAATGTTGGTTGAGGTGTTGATCCCCCAGACGTTGTATGCGCCGTTGTAGGCATCAATTCCACCGAACAGCGCAACCTTATCCGCAGCCGGAGAAGATTGGCCACTGCCAGTAACAGCGCGCATTCCTGCGGCAAACGCCATCTCTCGCTGAGCGGATTGATAGCTGACTGCTTGGACAGCCTGATAGCAGGTAGTTCCTTGGGCGTTACCGATTGGGCTGATTACGGAGTTCCCCGCAAAGAAGCAAACGCCAGGGAGCGGAGTTGCGGCGCCAACCCCCGCGCCCGTGAACGTCACCTCCGCACAAATTAGCCAGGTCACAGTACCCGTAGGGGAAGGTGAACTGTTGAGCAGGTAAGTGCCTTTCGGAACCTTGACGGTCGGAGCCGAATTTCCAGCGTCCGTAAACGCCGCCGTGCTATCCGCCACGCCAGTTGGGTCGGCCCCGAAGTCCAGCACACTCACGGACTCTTGCAGCTTGGCCGCGACGGTGCGCGAGATGGCACCTGTGGCACCTTGGGAATACAAATCTATAGCGGCACCCAAAGTTCCATCGACTCTTTTTCCCTTGTAGGAAAGATCATTAACGTCCTGCAACCAAGCTCCCGGTACAACCGTCACTTGATCCGTGAAATTCATATCAGCCATATTAATACCCCGGTGGAAGTTGTCTACCTGCTACCATACATCCCGCTATTGCAATCCCCGCAACCGCCGTTTGCCCTTCCAGTGTACAAATACTGGTGAACTGATCCGACGGCATCGGCTGCGTCCACGGCGGCGTCTGGATATCTTCAATCCCCCGCACAAAGTCCTGCGGCTGCCGCGGCTCCCAATGCTCCGGACAAACAAAGTACCCCTGCCAGTGCCGCTTCATCATGGAAGCTTTTCGCTTCCGTCCGCACTCATAGCAGACGACGTTCCAGTCGCCTAGGGCGAGGTGGTCCGCGCGCCCTTTACCGTAGGGATTTGCCATCTGAGGCACCTTTAATCGTATCGAGAAGCCGGTAGACTAGCTGCCGCTCCTCTAAAAACCTCGCGTTAAATTCAATCCTCATACGCTCATCCCGCTCGTCAATCTTTCGCTCGATTTCACTAACTTTCGACATAAACCGTTCAGTTTGCGTATCGAGTTTACTCCCCAGCCTATTCAACCGACTAAGTGTAACCCCCGCAAGCCAGCCAATAAGGGGCAGGCAAATTGTAACAATGACATCCAACCAGAACTTGTATTGTTCGTAATTATTCATACTGCATCCCCGTCGCGTAGCCGAGCCGTTGAAGTTTGGGGAGCATTGTCTCCAGGCGTTTGCCAATGTCAGTACGGTAGATCCTATCATGGGGCCACTTGATATCATTTACGACCCCATAAACACTATCCCGCGCTGCATTCACAGTCGCCCCGAGCCCTGTGCCCACCAGCACATAGCTCCCCGCGGTTACGTAAGTGTCTATCTCTTTCACCTTACCTTGAACCATCATAGGTGCCACACCGCGCATCACACTCGTCATGCGGAGGTCAGGCAGCATCCGCGCCTTTATTCCCTCGATGGGGAAGCCGCTTGTCGCTTCCGGCGGCAGTTTATCCCAAGGAAAATCCCCGTGCGCCATCACTACTCCAACGCAGATATCCTTTTTCCACTTCAGTGTGTCCTTGCCGTCGAGGAGATCCCGCATCCAACTAATAGGATCGCCCTCATGCAAGGTCATACAGAGGTTGAAGTGCGGCCAGCCAAACCTCATGGTGAACTCGAGCGGCCAGGGCTTTCCCTGCGCGATGATGCAGTTCATATCGACGTAGCCGACATACCCCACTTCATGCAGCTTTTTCGTCACAGGCTCGAGGACTTCCTTGAAGAGCTTGCTACGCTTAACGTAGCGCATTACTGTTCCCATTTCTCCTGTGTTCGGCCCGAGGCCGTCGTTCATCAGGCGTTTCTCTTCCCAATTCTCATTGATCGGCTCAGCCCATCCCCCTGGCCCAAACCACCCACCTACCGCCATTTCCACGCCGCCTTCAACAGCCTTCTGCAGCATGAACTTCCCTTTCAGCTTCCCTTCCTTTTTCCACCGCTGAAGTTTGAACACCATATCAGCGGGCGACCGGGAGACGTAGGAAAGACTTTTATCAGGATTCCCTCCCCAAGGCTTACAAACGTAGGTCTCGTTCGTTCGGAGGACGTACTTAATAGCGGCGTCGTAGTTTTCAAAGGTTTCATACGGGAGGGTTTCAATGTCGCACTCCGCGAGGATGTTCTGCCCGACCTCCCGATCCAGCTCCCATTCCGCCGCCGCCTTGTTTGCGCCGAAGATGGGGTAGCCGCCGCGGAAGAAAACCTCCATCTCATTCCGCAGCTTGCTGTTATCGGTCAGCAGCACAAGATCCGCCCAGCCCATCCAGCGCTTCCAGTCAGGGACCTTCTCCACAATACCCTTACCGATGTCGCACGGCGGCTGCCACAGTTTAACCGTGTGCCCCGCACGGAGCGCGGCCATACTGATCGGGAGGCCAACCTTATCGGTATCGACAACTAGAAGTTTCATTCCCCAAGCTCCTCAAGGCGCTTCTTGTAACGCTTCCGGTAAGCCTCCGCGGTATGCTCCCGGCGATACCGTTCGTAGGCGATGCTTCGCTTTTCCGCCGCCGTATGGCCGTAGATCGGAAAGCCGGCCATCCCCGCGAGGGCGCGCTCAGGCGATCCTGCCGTCGCCGGGAAGGGCAAGACGCCCTGGGCAGCGTGAACGAGACGCGACTCTTGCATCGGAGGGCCTCCAATGTATTCTTTCCCGGTCAGCTGATTGATCGGCTCCGTCACGGCATACGAGAGCTTCCCCGCCGCCGTCTTCGCGGGTTGCTGCAGCCACTCCAGCGGTTCCGTCAGGTGCTTCGAGAACTGCATCGTCCGCCCATTCCCCAGGTCAACACGCAGAGGGTTTTTGTTCTGCCAAATGTTGTGGCCGGAGAACAGCTGGTTAAGGGCATTCCCTACGGTGAAGTAGTAGACCGCACTGCGCAACAGCGCCAGCCGGTGCAGGTCAGCCAACTCGGTCGGCTTGAAAAGCCCCTTGATCTGCGCAGCGGGTCCACCACTCCGCCGCACGGCCTGCGTGATCTGGCGGATAGTGGAAACTGTCCAGTCCGGGGCGAACAGAAGAATCTGCGTGACCGAACGCGCGCGGGGATGGAGCATAGCCATAGCCACATCCCGCCCGAGCCTCGACCGCGCACCCTCCGCGATCCGCCGCCAGTTCAAACCGCCCCACAGAGTGTTAGTGTAGTTCGCCGCGATCTTCGCAGCCTCTTCGCGCGGCACGCCGTTCAGTTCAAGGCGGTGAAGGGCCTCTGAGCCAATCATCAACTTCAGCCCCGTCTGTACGCGCGCCCAGGTCAGGGTGTCAAGCTTGTGGTTAATCTCGGTGAAGGCTTTGTTAACCTTCCCAAGGGGCGAGGCATGCTGGTCAAGCCACTTTTGCAGCTCGTCCATTCCTTGGTAAAACGACCCGCCGATATCTTCGACGCCGGGCGTGGAGCGTTCTAGGCTAATATTTATTCCGCCCCGCACAAGGGCCTCCACATCCGGCGCAAGGCCCCCTGCATTGAGGTCCTTCAGCATCGCATCTCGCCCGAGGGCAAACGTAGCGAGCCGCCCGGGCGTGGAAAGGATCTTGGAGAACTCCCGGCCCCCAACCGCTACTTCCGCCAGGGTCTTAACGTGGAACAGGCTCCCCACGACCTTAACGCGCTTGAGCGCCTGCATTGCTTCACTAACCTGCTGGAAGGGGACGCCGAGGTTAGGCGACTCGAACATCCTCAGGGACGGCGCGATATCGGGGTGGACAAGCAAACCTCGGAACTGGGGCAAGTCGACCGGCACATAACCCTTTGGGGCATCTTCTGCTCTGGCGACAAGCGGTTTCCCATCAGGAGTTTTCAGTCCAGGTTTTCCAGGCCGCGGAGGGCCTTCCTTTCCGCCTTTATACGCAGGAACGCCTTTCAGGGTTTCCATGAATTCTTTCCCCGCCATCGCGTTGTTAGTACTATCCCCGTACTGCTGCACAATGTCCGCGATGTCCTCCGTTGCCGGGACGAGCCCCGCCGCCTTTCCTTCCGCGAGGGTCGTGAAGGTGCGCGCCTTGGTAAAGGGCGTTGTGGTTCGAAGCGACCCTCCAAAGCGCTGCTGGTTAACCCGATGGTCCCACAGGTGGGTGACGTAGTTATCTCGCGCCTCCTTGAGGAGGCCGTGCTTTTGGAGTTCCGTCGCGGCGTTTGCAAAGAAAGTTTGGACGCTTCGCGCGACCTTTAATTCCGTGGGCGACAAGGGGATGCGCTGATCTTCCAACCAGTGGCTTATGGCTACGCGGCGGGACGCATCAGGAACAGCCTTTCTTACCCCTTGCACGAGGCCGTGCAGCCGCACTGCGGCGACCTGCTTAGCCGCCTCAAAGTCATCTGCATAGCGGTCGATCCGCAGGCGCATATCGGTCTTCAGACCTTCGCGGATGCGCGGAGCGAGCCACGCCCCTGTCAACGCAAGCGCCGCGCCTGTCGCATACGCCTTCCACTTATCCTCTGGGTCGAGGTAGTGGAACAGCAGCGCGCCGCCGGCGGCGATGCCGAGGGCTTTAAGGGCTTGCGGATCGACCCGACCGTACATCCGCGCCTTCGCGCCTGCGCGGGTCGGCACCTCAATCCAACTATGGCCCTGCTCGTCCGTGACTTCCTTGCCCCCGAGGGATTTCAGATACCGACTAACATTTTCGGCATACCTAACGTACAGCCCCGCATGCCCTGCGCTTTTAAAGTAGTGCCCCTGTTCAGCGGCTTTTTTCCAGTTAGCTTCAGCTGTACGTGCTTTTTCCTCGAGCTTTGGATCCCTTGCGTTCTCGCGTCGAAACTCGGCTACTCGATGCTTTACAAATTCATTCAAGTCTACCCGGGTATCAGGGCTATACATCTCAGGCCACCCCTCCACCTTCGCAACTGTATCCGGCGTAGCGAACCTCACCGGCGCGCCTTGCGCCCGCGCGAGTTCTTCTTGTACCAGCCGCCGCTCCCAATGCTTAAACGTCCCCGCGACCCGCTCCTTATCCGGTACAGGCGCAGCCTTATTCCGCATTTCCGCAATTTGCGTAGTCAGCACATCAACAGCATTTTTCAGCCCGCGCACTTGCGGGTCTCGATCCCCGAGTGCCTCCCGCATCCCGGCGTAGTCAGCCTTGAAGTTTTCCAGCCGCGCTTCCGCCGTTGCGATCTTATCGCGCAGCACTTGCCGCTGTTCATCCCCAATATCGAGGGCGCCCTTCTGCGCAACGTCGCTTTGAATCTCTACAACGTGGCGCTTTCCGCCTTCCATAAACGAACGCGTCCAGCCAAACAGCCGCGGATCATCGCCGAAGTGGTTTGTCTGGGGAATGTCAAAAGGGAGTTTGTATTTGGTGGTGGTAGAGGGGAGCTGCTCCCCCATATTTTCAGGGGTTTCTACTCCCGCAAAATACTCCTCAGGAGTTACAGGCACATTATAAGGACGAACACGTTCTAGGCCGTAGTCGGCAAACTCACGAGTTTCTTCTGGCTTCAGGTGATAGTCCCCCGTCGCCAGCTTAAACCCCTTCACCAAGTCCGGCGCGGAGATCTTACCGTCCTTCCCGAACAGTTCCAGTGTAGTGTTGAATGCGTCCTTCTCGGGCCCTGTAACGTCTGCCCGATTCAACTGTTGTTTAACCTGATCAACCGTGAAAGAGTCTTTTCCTTGTGGCAGACGCTCGAGGGTTTTACTCGTGTAGGGCTCGTCCTGCATCAGGCGACCAAGCGCCATCCCGGCGACGGCCACGCCGCGCCCGAGCATTTTCCCAGCTTCCTCCGGATCGAATCCCCCAAACTGTTTCCCACCGATCTTCTTCGTCCGATACCAGGAAGGCTGTTCAATTTGCCCCTTCGCGCGTTGCGCGGCGTTCCACGCCATACGCTCTGCATCGGTCATGTCAAAGGTGCGACCTTGCTTAACCTTCGCAACGGCGCTGTCCAGCGCGGTAGGGCTGTCAGGTGTGATGAGGCGATCAGCCGGCGTCGGCTCGCCCTGTCCAATGACAGTCCCTTCGGCCAGCCGACCTTTCGGAGCTTCCTCCGGAAACCTCGGCAGCCTCTCGCGCGGCCCGCGAGCCTTCGCGCCCTGTTCGACAGCAATGCGCTGCTCGCCCTTTGACAGGGCGTTCCACGCGATGCGTTCCTCGGGCGTCATAGCAAACCGCTGGCCTGCCCGAACCTTACGAACCGCGCTGTCCAGGGTCGATTCCGCACCTGGCACTTCAATCTGCGGATGGTCCGCCGGCTGCAGTTCCTTCCCGCCAATCTGCAGCCCTTCCGCGAGGCGCGTCTTGGCGACTTCCTCGGGAGGCGCGGGTTCCTGGTCGAACGCCGCCCGCGCATCGCCGCGGCGCCCTGACAGTTCCTGCAACTTCGCAACGAGCTTCGGACTTTTCCGCATCGCCTTTTCGGCGGCGGTTTTCCCTACCTTCCCATCTAGGATGTCCTGGGCGTGGCGATGCAGGGCGTCATCCACCGCTGCTTGATGCTGCTGCTCGACCCAGGATTGAAATGCGGCAGGATCATTACGTGTGCTCGGGGGTGCTTGGGGCGGTTCGGGAGGAGCGGTTTCCTCAACCGGCTCGGGCGGCTTCGGCGCCTCCGCAGACAGCTTCGTGGCGATGCCCGCACCGAACTTCCCGATCGCGTGTAGACCCGTCAACCCCAGCCCCGACATAACATCATCGACAAGGATCTGCGTTTCCGCTTCGGGAATGCCGGACTTTTTTGCTTGCGCGGCGACGTGCTTCTCTACGGTCCCCAAAACCTTATTTGACAGATAGTTTAATTCTGAGTCGCTTGCGGCTTGCCCGGTTACCCCAGCTTGGAAAGATTTAAGGGGGTGTAGCCACGGCCCAAACAAAGGATTGTTTGCCATTTCCTGGCCAACCTTTAGCCCTGCTTTCGGATCGTGCTTGTAAGCTTCGACACCACTTTCAATAAGGGCTTTAGCGGCTGAAGCAGGAGCCCCAAGAAACATATCCGCAAAGTCGCGGAAGTCTGCACCAAGTTTTTCTCCAAAGCCTGCAGCTTTACCGGCAAGCCCCGTAGGCTTCGACGGCGGTGTGGCACCTCGCAGCCAGTCTTCCACAGACTTCCCCGCCGCCGGGCCTTTCGCAGGCGCACTAGAGGCCGCGGGGGCCGCGGGTACACTTCCCGACAGCCACTGGTCAACACTAAAGCCGCTTGCGGGTCCGTTAGCCATTAGTGCGCTCCCATTGCGCGCAGGAACTGTTCCGCCTCTGCACGCGGAATCTTCCCAGCCTTAAAAGCCTTCACAACATCCTGCGGGGACTTAAAAGTCTCCGGCACATTCGCCCCATAGGGATTAAACACCTGCGTATTCCCCTGGATAAAGTTCCCCGGTTGCGTCAGCACATGGTTTTCCTTTTGGTCCCCATACGCCTGCATTAGCGCTTGTTGCGCGTCCATCCCAGGGTTTTTCTTCAGCAGCGCCATTGCCTCGCTCGCCACGCTGTACGCGAAGTCCTGCGTGTCCCCGCTGGCCATATTCGGGAAATCCTTCTTAATGAAGTCTTCCGCTTGCATCTGTAAGCCCATCGAGGGAGGACTAACGGTCTTGCCCGCACCAACTTTTGCAAGGCGTTCTTCTCTATGCTGCGCCGCCTGAGCGCGAACGCGGGAGGCCTGCGCGGCAACACGCTCTGCAGCCGCCCGAGCTTCTTGCGCCCGTTCAAGAATCTGATCGTGGCGCTGTTTTTCATTCAGCCCCGCAATTTTCAGTTGGTCGTCCAGCCGCGTGTGGGCTTGCTGAATTGCAACCTTTGCACTCTCGAACTGATAGCGAAGCTGGTTAACCTTCTGTGGGTCGTAAGGGGTGTTAAGGTACTCCGGATCGTTGAAGGCCGCGGCCATGTACTTGGCAAAGTTATCCCATCCCGCTTGATCGCCCACCCCATCTAGCATCCCCGCCGCCGGCGCCATCTTTTGGTAGTACGTAGCGAGCTGTTGTTTTTTCACCGCGACCTGCGCGCGGGTCTGATCCGCCTGGGCTCGGGTTTGCGCGGCGGCGGCTTGCGCAGCCTTATACTGCATCCCGATTGCATTGTTAATCAGCCCTACTCCCTGCGGCAGACCCGCATGCAGCGCGGCCATACCAAGCTGCATTAGCTGATCTGTCGGCGTAACGGGTTTTCCGCCCGGCTGTGTACCTTGCATCGTAGCCATATGTGACAGCAACGAGGCAAACTTTTGATTGTCCTGAATCTGCTGGACCTTCTGATAGTTTGCAAGCTGCATAGCCTGAGTGCGCTGCGCCATTTGCGCAATCTGGTCTTGCGCAGTCGCCCCTTGCACAAACGGTGTAGCGAGATCTGGCATAGCCCCTCCTTACTTCATAAAGCTACTAAGGCCGCCCGAAAGCAAACCCAAGCCGCTCATAGCCGACTGCCCCGCGCTGTTTAACCCGCCAATCAAAGATGCAGGGTTGAAAGTAGCTCCGCTCAAATTTGCCAATTGACCCAACTGCTGGTTGTAAACTTGGTTTCCGTACAGCGCAAGGGCACCTTCTTGATTACCACTTCCAAAATAACCCTTCGCTGCGGCATCTCGGTTAATCGCCTCAATTCCCGCCTGATAGCCCGGCAGGCTTGTCACGCTCGAGGGATTCTGAAGAAGATTGTTAAGCTGGGCAGCTGCACCGGCCCGGTAAGGTCCAAACGCATTAGTTTGGTTAACCAGTTGCTGCAGGGCGTTTGCATTTCCTTGCGCAACATGCGCACCGTAGAGCTGCGCCAAGCCCCCAATAAGGTTGCCGCCGCCATAGAGCTTTCCCAGCCCCGACAACGCGCTCGATCCCGCCCCGCTAGCCAAATCGCCTAAAAGGGAACTGCCGGTCGAGGGCAGAATGTACCCGGGCGCAAGATTTGTTCCCAAGCCAAGGGCAGACTGAGAAACCGTCGCGCCTCCAGTGCCACCAAGCAGCCCTAGCGCATCCACGGCGGAACTCGATCCTGCACTTCCTGCCGCCGCTCCAAGAGGTGTTGCCCAACCCGCTAATGCGCCGCCGGCGCCCCCAAGAGCAGCACCTTCCAGCGTACCGCCTAGGTGACCTGTTTTTTGGTAGCCGCTAAGCCCTCCACCGATCGCGCCGCCAATTGCAGCTCCTGCAGGGCCGCCAAACACACCGCCAAGAACAGTACCCGCAATCGGCGCAATGTCCCCAAGAACATTAGTTACATCACTCCACCATCCCATAATACACCTCTATATTGGTCGGTAAATCAACGAACCTGCGTACCCCGCCGTCGCCCCAATTTTGATAATGTCACTAGGAAACAGCACAATAAAAACGCACGTCGTCGGCAGAACTTGGTTAATTGGGGTAACTACATTGCCCGTTTTATACGAAGAAACAAACGTCAACGAGGACGGATTGGGAGTGCTGATGTATACAGCTATTGGAGTAGATTCGTTATTTGTAAAATCATACTCAGCATTAACAACGCCGCTTGAAACAGGCGTCCACTGCGTATTCGCCGGATTGATTCCGTTTGTGTAGTTACTTTGCGTCCCGTACTGAATAAACCATTGCAGCCACACGGGGTTAATAGCATTTTGGTTTCCATCCGGCCCTACCGTAGTAAGCGGTGCGTAGGTTGGCGGCGGGACAAGAGACGCAGTCACAGCGTACCCTCCTCAACCTCTAGGTCCACAGCTTGAAGTCGAAGCGCCTGCGGGCCGTTATGCCGAAACTGAAATGTGCGCCGTCGAAAACTCCCGCAATCCACTAACGTCGGACGGCTGCTTGCAAGGTTAACAGTTCGCCAATTTGACCAAGTTTTTTGGTCGTCATCTGACCAGCGAACATCTAGGTTTTTTGCCGGCGTGTTATCAGTAAGAATATCCATCCGCGGGCAATACTTATAGTATCTCGATCCCCCGTCAAACGGCGGCGTAGTAAGAAGCCATGAGTATTGCGACGTAAGGTTATCTACCCCTACACTTTGATCAAACTTAAAAGCAAATCCATTGTTAGCGCAAATCTCCGTATACGCCCCCGCGTTAATGCCGAACTGAATAAAGGTATAAGGAAGATTCCAAGAACTCCAAGACCGAAGGTCAAGATCAAAAACGAGGGTAACGCCGCCGGAGCTAGTAGTTGTAATTTGGAGCAAATACAGCCGATGCCCCATAATCTTAACCCCAAGGCCTACATAAGAAACTCCACTCAAGCCCGCATAGTATGCGAGAGTTCTCTCTACCGCCGCCGTCGAAACGCGCTGCGCATTGACGTTTTTCATCTCCGAAATGAACATCTCCCCAGTATTAGACTGGGCTAACCACAAAAGACTTGTGTCAATAGTGGCTATACTGGTAGCCGATCCGCAGCCCCAAAGAATCCGTTGTGCAGGGACAGTTGCAAGAGGGCTTCCCGTTGCATTTCCCGCGTCGTAAAACACTTCGACATCGTACTGCTTAAAAGCGAGCAAGTACGATAACTGTCGAGACAGCGCAACAGCTAGCCCCGGTTGAGAGTTTGCGTAAATAAGATTTCCGCTAGCCCAGGTAGAGGTATCGTTGACGTTTGAGTTATAAATACCTCCCGCTTGGTCCATCGCGTAGAACGTCTGGTCAAGCTGAACAATCCCCGGCACAAAGGGCTTGCTAAGCGCGCTTGTGGGCGCGCCACTTGCAGTCACTGCTGTGCCGTTAAAAAGAAACCCGCCCGCTCCGCTTGTGAGAATATAGTAGTTCGACCCGTCGCCTGTAGAGTCGCCCCCTAAAACTTGACCAATGCTTCCATTAGTATAGCTTCCCCCGTTCCAAACAATCTCCGTGAAGGAAGCTGCTATATATCCGTATTGGGAAAGCCCAAAAAAATAAACCGGCGTTGCGCCAACAGTTATAGTGTGAGTTAGCCCGGGACGCTTGTAGCACCACAGCATCCCGTTAGAATCTTTTTCTACAATTCCGTTAAAAAGCTGCGCGTCAAGCAGGTCTGACCCCGCGCGATTAGCAGGCTGGGCGATAAGGGGAAGACGCTTGACAGCCATTTTACTTGAAGCTTTGCTGGTTGTACGTCATACGCTGGTCGGGGGCAAACTGGGTATCTACGTCTTCAACGTCCCAGTTTTCCAACGATTCCCTGTACGCTTGTGCGCGCTGCTGACAGCGCTGCATAATTGCCGCCGGCATTCCAGTGCAAATCTCATCTGCGAGTCCCCATCGCAAAGCGATAAACCACTCCTGCGGAAACGCTGTTTGGTCGGTGATGCTAACGTAGTCCGTCACTTGGGTCTGGAACAGAATGTGACCAGTTCCCGTCGCGTCCGCAGCAGCTGGCGGCATCCAAAACCACACGTTCAGATACGTTGCCTGCTTGTCGATAAAATAACTGCTGATTGCGCCTTCTTGGGTGATCTGAGAAAGGCGCATCCACTGCTCCCAAGCCAGAGCGACGAGCGGGCGGCGAATGTTGTTCGTGTCGAGGAAGTAGGCTTGAAGCCCCCGAAGGGGCTTTGTCATATTGACGCCCTGCGCGGGGCCGACGGTATAGAGGCCCTGGCCCTGGACGAGGGGTATGCTGATATCTTGGAGAAGAAACAGCTTCAACCCTTGCGTTTGCCAAAGGTTGACCATGTCGTTCAGGCGAACGAGGTTCTCTGCAAGGGCGTCGGAGTCGGGCTCTTCCCCCGCAGGAAGCTTCCCCGCGTCCCGCATGGCGTACTGGATCAGGCGTTCCGCGGTGGGAAAGGAAGTTGGCGTGGTCACCTTACACCCCTTGTTTCACCAGTTCCAAGGTGAGAGCGTAGACAAACGGCTCGTTTGCGGTGTAGGTATAACCGGGAAGCTGGATGGCACTTAGCCCAATCCCTCCGGTCTTTCCCGCCCCTGCATCATTCTGCAGACCGCCGAAGTTCCAGTAGTCCATTTTCCCCCTCCCGGAGAGGGGGACGATGATCTGCGGCGTCGTGGCATCCCAGAACAGTTGAATCTCCAGGCCGTCTGAGATGCTGAACCAAATGTAGTCAAGGCGCCATTGCGTCGGCTGGGGGTTGATGCCTGTGGTGGTGGGGAGCAACTTAACGTTATACGCCTCGTTGCTCGTGTCCAGCAGGCCCGTCCACTTGACTACCGTATTACGCGCACCCTGTTCAATGATCTGCGTCGTTACGGTATTAGCCATGATTAACGCTCCTTCGCGCCGTAGAAGAAGTCCGCAGTCATCGTCTTGCTCGACGCCGTACCGGACTCGATCGCGAGGGACTGGGCCAACACCGCGGTCGTGAGGGTCAAAGCGCTCAGGTCAAGGCGTGCGACGGGGCCAAGAACCGCAGTGTTCTGGTTGTTTTTCTGGCCGATCAGGTTGCTGCCTGCAAAGACCAGCAGGTTACCGCGGCCATCGTAGGTGAACCCGAGGTCCAGATAGGTGTTGTTGGCAAACGCGACGATCCCGTCCAGGCTCACAGTGGCCTGCACGGTCGAGCCGCCCACAACACTAAACGTCGGGTAGGTCGCACCACTGGCTTTGCCGAAGTAAACGCCGTCCGTGACAGTGAAGGGGGTCGCGGTCTTTTGAATCAAGCCCAAGTTGAGGGCCGCGTTCGTCGCGTCCGAGGTCTGCACGCGGCACAGAAACGCCCACTTCAGCGTCGAGCTAAGCGTAAGGTTCGCATTGTCGGGCTGAATCGCGCTGATGTCGGTCGCCGCCGGCGTCAAGCTGTTCGTGGTGAAAATAATCGCCCCACCATCCAGGGGCGTCCCTGCGACCGTGCCATTACCAGTGTTCGTGACGGTGTACCGTCCGGCCTGGTAGAAGTTGAAATCGTCGTAGGTCTCGCTGTAGAACAGCGGGTCTGGAGTGCCAAGCAGCCCGAGAGGTTGCCAGGATTGATCTTGGGTGAAACCCGCCGCCAGGCGGAAAGGGGATGAAGACATTTGGTCGCTCCGTTCAAGTGAACGCCCCGAGGGGCGGATTAACCAATATCGGTTATGGCGGGATAACCGCTAGGCTACCCCGCCACTTCCGCTATTACGGCCCGTTCGAGCCGAAGATGCCGCGCGGATCGGTGCAGCCTACACTAAACCGCATGTACGACGCCGCCTTCGCGTTCTTCGTGTCGAAGTCGTTGTCCTTGTCGAACTCAGGGCGAGTGCGCCAGAACATCGTCATACCCTCCGGGCAGTTCGTGCGAATGAACCACGCGTGCGGAGCGGTAAAGTAGTGGTTCATCTTGATCCCTTTCGGGAACGCATTCGTCGCCTTCAGCACGTTGATGTTGTTGCTGCCGGTGTTCGACTGCAGAACCGACTTCATGATCCGATTCGCGTTGTACCATTCCTGGCGCGCGATGTGCAGCGACTGCGGCATGATGTTGATAAGCAGCCCGCGGTCGGTCGTGGTGCCCATGATCTGGATCGTAAGATCCTCAATCGAGGCCTCCGAAAGGTCCGCGCTCGGGGTAAGGACATTGCTGTACGTACCGCCGGTCGCTTGAACGTGCGCGCTGGACAACAGCGGCTGGCCGTCACCCGTCGTGAAGTAGGTGTTGACGAAGCCGTTGTTGTACAGAAAAGCCGAAACGTTCTCGATCGTCTGGGTCATCGAGAAAGCATTCGCCTTCGCGCGCCGCGTTGCAACCTCCTTGTACAGGTTGTCTTCCAACTCTTCCTTTGTCACGATAAACCCGAGGGCATACGCGATGTGGACGTAGTTGGTGATGATCCCCTGCACTTCCGAGTCGTACGTGACGGGAGCGCCTTCTGCCTTCACCGGCGCGAGGCCGAATCCGGTAACTTGGACGCCCGTTTCGTACGCCTTGTCGGAGTCCATCTCTTCGTAGAGATCGACGTACTCCTTTGCGTGCTCGTTGTAAATCTGGCCCCAGGTCGTATATACGCCGGGCCAAAGCAGTTTCGGGTGGGAACCCGTGTTGATAACACCGCCAGCCATAATGGTCTCCTATTACACGCCCGCGACAGCGGCGGCGTACTGGTGTTGGTTGATGCGAACCAGCCACTTGGCATACGCTCCGTAGGCGTTGTTTGCCTTACGCGCGAGTCCAAGAAGCTGCACTTGTCCGGTCGAGGCGGTGCCCGGACCGGTATCGGTCAGTTGCCAGCCGCTCAGATAGCCCGAGTTGGCGCCGGACTTCAGATTGGCCGTGTTGCCAATGTTGGTCGAGGCAAGAGGGGTGCCGTCGCCGCTGTCCTGAATCTCGAACAGCGTGCGCGGGTCGTCCGCGACGAGGACGTAGTAGCCCTTCGTTTTCGTAGCCGGGATAATCGTCGTGTTGATGTTGCTCGGGTCAGCATACGCGCCGCCCTCGACAATCCCACCCGCACTCAGAATCGGCCCGAGGACAAGGTTGCTAGCACCGGCAGTTGCCAGGGTAATCCCCGGAACGCCGTTGCCGTCACCACTACCACTAAGCGTTACCGGATCGCCGATCGCGTAAGCGTTCGTGTCCGTGGACGCGATAAAATAGGTCCGGCCGCCGCCCGTCCAGGGCGCTCCATTGAGGTAGCCAACGGGGACGAGGCCGGCAGGAGCGTTCACGTTTGCCATGATGCTTCAGCCTTTCAAGTTTTCGGAATAAACAGGCTCGCACCCGTCTTCAAGTAGCGCTTGCTGACGTCGGGATCTCCCTCCGCCCCAAGCAACCCACCACGAAGGGCTTGAGCAACCTTTTCATTTCGCTCGGCTAGAACCTTCTGATCCTCATTAAACCATTCTTTTTGGATCTTCATGAGGTAGAGTCGTTCCGGCTGATTATTCTCGTCCGGCCCTGCTAAGACACTGACCCGCGAGCCCATGTCCGTTGAACCGCTTAGCTCTGAGTTATCCGCGACAGCCTTGTTTGTGATTTCCACTTCCGCGTTATCCACAAACTCGTAGCCCGCTTGAAGCGCCTGGTTAACACGGCGTCCAAGGAACCAATGGAGGTGATACCCGTCGATCTCCGGAACCTCAAGGTTCTGCTTCGGAATCGACATCGGGATGCGAGTGGCCGCCGTGACTCGTTTCGGCTGGGCATTCGCAGGGTTGGCTGTCTTTTGATTGTCGAGGGTTTTTTCCATCATTATTCTCCAGCAAAGTACAGGTTAGCAAAGTGGCCGCGCCATTCCGCGATTGTTTTGAAGGCTTTTCCTTCCCCAACAAACCGCGCTGCGTCCCGCTCGCATTCTGCCTTTGCTTCCGCCGGCAGGGCGTTGTAGCCCTTTCCACCACCATCTGAACTGCCTTGTCCGGTGCCCCGACTACCCTCGACTCTGGAAGGGGCGGCCCGGCGTGAGGGTGAAAATTCCGCCAGCTTTTCGTCCAGCATATCAAAGAAAGCCTTTCCCGTCAAACCGGCGGTGTGCTCGTCGGATTTGAGCTGCTGAGCAAGCCCCATCGCAAGGCCAGTTTTCACCGGGTCTTTGTCAAACCAGGGGTTCGCTTCGAGCCACGAGACAAGAGAGGGGTCGCGCAAGTTTGGCTGCGCGGGGGTTGCGGGAGCGTCTTTCTTCGGCGGCGTCGCATCAAGGTCCTTAATCTGCTGGTTAACCTCTGTCAACTGCTCTGTCAGGGCCATTTCCGCATCGATATCCCCAGCCTCCTTCGCCGCGCGAATCCCAGACAGGACTTCATCCTTTGTCCGCTTCACGGCGTCCTTCACAGCCTTCACCTGCAGTTCCTTCATTGCCTCCACAGAGGAGAGGGCGGCGTCCAACTTCGCCCGCATGTCGGAGATAGTGCTTTCCAGCGTGCCTACCTTCCCATGCAGTTCCTTGTTGTTCGCGCGAAGGATCGGCATGATCTCCTGCCCTCGCCGCACGAAGGTTTCCGCATCCACCCACTTCTCCGGATCGCCGCGGAATTGATCCTGCGGCACCCAGCCCATGTGGGCGGCTTCTTGTTCCACACTCAGTTCTTGCTCACCCATTTCACTCTCCCGTCAGCACTGCAAAAATGTCTCGATCGTTGATGAAGCGGTAAGATTCCCCATCCGCAGGTCCTTGCGCCTGGATGCCGGCCATCTTACTAATCATCACTCGATCCCCGGGCCGTGCGCGGGGTTCACTTTCATCGCACCACGCCGCCGGCCCTACAGCGATAACAATCGCCTTCTGCTCCAGCATGTTCTGACGCTCCTTCACGAAGTCCGGCACAACAATGCCGCTACGCCTTTCCGCTAGTTGCTCCGCGGTGTCGTAGTACTTTACCAGAACCGCGCGACCGCGCGGCTCAAACCCGGATTTATTCTCCATTTCCTAGCTCCTGAAATTGCTCGATGTTGAGTTCCTCGAAGAGGGCAAAAGCTTCCGCCATACCAATCGCCTTCGCGTTCAGTACCGCGGACGTATCAGGTCGCTCGTGCGTAAAGGCACCCCGCTCCCAATCCTCACGCAGCCCCGCCCGTTGCGCCGCCGCCCATGCCTGGACCAGCTGCGTTACCGGATGGAGCTTCCAATCCGCCCATGCCTCCGGGCTGGGCAGCTGGCTGTCCTGTCTGTTGTCCATTTTGCATTTCCTTTTGCATTGCCTGAATCAAACCAAGGATGTGACTGCTGTGGGCCTTTGCGGCCCCGATTGCCGCCTCGAAGGCGGCGATTTGGTGCCCTGTCTGGACCCCATCTGCCTGGGCAAGGAACGAGTGTGCCTGCGCCTCGAGCTGGATAATCTTCGCGGTGTTGAGGCGGTGCTCCTCCTGCAACGTCGCGACGAACTCAAGTTGCTTCTGCTGCAGGGCGGCTTGTTGTCCTTGCATCTTGATTTGCTCGACTTGGACGCGAGGGTTGGGCAGGGGCGGTACCTTGTCCGGCCCGGGGTAGAGGCGCTCGGGCGATTCGACCTTCAACGCGCGGAGGAACTCCATTTCCACCTCGGGGATGGAATATCCCGGCGTTATCATCGCGGCCTGCTTGATCGCTTGTGCTTGGTACATGCGGAGGGCCTCGCTCGTAATGTTCGGGTCAGCCACCGGCGTGACGTAGGCACTCCCTCTGGTAAAGTCCGCTCGATTCGCAATTCCCCGCTCCTCCCCATACCGCACCTGATCAGGCATGTAGATGCCATTCAGCTCGTAGAGCTTCCGGAATTCCCCCTTTGAGCAACGCCAGATTCGCTTGAAGATGTTGCTGTACACCTTCATGCCCTGCTCCGCCATTACCTGCATGTTGTAGGCGGGAGTGTTCTGCCCAGGATTTTGGCCCATCATCACATCAGTCGAGCCGCTGACGCGCTCGGTGTAGTTGATGAGAAGGCCGAGGAGCTGGAAGAGGACGTTGGAGGGCTCCTTTGTCGGAAGGGGCATGATGTTCTTCCGCAGGTCATCTCCGGTTGAATCGACGCGCGTCCACTGGAAAGGGGCGACCCGGTAAACGCCGCCGCGGATCTTCGCGCCCCGCCCAAGGAAGCCACCACCCAGGTTGTTCAGCGTCCCCGCGTCAACCAGCTGGTTAATGAGGCTATTGGCCGACTCGTTAAGCGGACCCAAGAGAATCCCGAAGCCCATATCGTAAACGCCGCCGTCCGGGCTGGGGATGAAGGAATACTTCGTGAAGTACTCCATCGCGCGGATTCGGAGAACCTTCCCGCCCGGCGTCCGGTCCACATCAACATCAAAGCGCTCGATTCGGCTTACAATTCGAAGGACTTGCTGGGAGGATTCCTCGAGGGTCACAATGTAGGGCTCAGCATAGCCGTCCCCGTCGAGGTCTATCCAGCAGTGCTGCTCGAGGATTGAGAAAGGCGTGCTTTCGTCCGCGACGGGGATCTCTTGGCCCGTCCGAAGGTTTACCTTCGCGGTCTCCTCGTCCGTGTGGATCTGCGCAGGAGCCTGGAACCAAGGTTCCTTCAACACATCAACGAAGACCCCCGACATGCACTTCTCATAGATCTCGTTTCGATACATCGAGAAGGTGTGGGTCTTCCGCGCCGCCGTTTCCACCGACTTCGCACCGTAGTCCAGAACGAGGTCAAATGCACTCACCAGCTCCGAGTCGTTATGCGCCTCGCCGGCGTTGTAGTAGGTTTTCTTGAACGCGCAGCCAATAATGGGAAGCTGAAGGAGCATCCGGTCATGCTGTTCTTCCCAGTCCTCGTCCTCCTCCAGCAGTTGCCAGCTCATATACTTCCCAATGCGGAGGGCGCGCTGCGCCTCTTCCCCCTGGGGGTCGCTGTCCCAGACCTTGTAGCGCACCACATCTGTGCCCTGAATAAGCATGGGATACGCGCGGCTGTGGAATTGCAAGGCCGCGATCGTGACGAGGGGAAACTTGATGTTGCTGCAATCCGGCCAGGGAAAGTTCTTCGCCTCCTGGAGTTGCAGCGCAAGGTTCATCGCGGCCTGCATCCGCGTTTCCCACCTCCACCGGCTCGTCTTGTCGCGCTGGTAGCCTTCCCACGCCCAAACGCCAATCGCGGCAAGGTCTTCCTTTCCAAAGTGATCCGCGAGGTTTCGGTCCTCACAGTTTGCTTTGGTCAGGGGAATTCTTTTCTCGAGGTTTAGCATCATTAGGCCTTTTTCTTCTTCCCAATCGAGGGGAACTTTTTATGCACCGCCGCGCGGACCTTCCCCTTCTGCGCGGGACTGCCGAACTGGGAAATTCTCGCCAGGGCGTTTCTCGCGTGCGACTTATCATTGATGGGGTAGTGCCCCTTCCCCAGAGCAAAGTCGCTCGCGGGGAGCTTTTTCCGTTGTTTCGTGGTAAGCTTGGCCATTTCAGTATCCCGTAGTAGCGCTGCGGCCCCCGTCAAATTCAGAGGGCTGGCGGGCCGCGTACCAGTCGTCTTCGGACAAGCCATCTACATCATCTTCCGCGTCGCCGTCCTCCTGCGGGGCCTGCATTTCACACCCCACGGCAAGAAGGGACCACGCGTCAAACTGGTCGTCCACGCCGGCGTCCGCGCTTGCGGTAAAGTGAAGCATTTCATCTTCGCAGTCGGGGTACCACTCGGCTTCCTTATCCCACCGCATACCGCCGAACTTCATACGCTTCTGCAGGGTTCGGCCGCGGGCAGCTTTGTCCTTCACCGAGGCAATTTCAATGAAGTTAATCCAAACGCCGCGCTCCTGCATTTCCCTCAGGAACATGGGCTTAAGGGCGCTCCAGATCTGCCCTTTTTCCACGAAGAACATCTCGGGGGACCAGACGGCCTGAATCTCAAACACCTCATCAATGATTTCTAGGGAGTCCCACTTTCCCTTCCGCGTTTCGCGGGCAAGCAAAATGTTCGCGTCGGTCTCGCCGCCGATGGCAAAGGCGGTTTTGTTGGAGTGATCAGCCTTACTGATGGCGAAGTCAGCCGCCGCGCGGAACACTTGCGGGGCGTCGTAGTCATCCTCCCGCATTGCAAAGAACCAATCCTTCTGCAAGTACGCGTCGCTCGAATCGAGGGGGCTGTTGAGGTACTCCTGCGAGTACCCCGAAGCGTCGTTATCGTCGATAAACTGCTGGCGCTTCTCCCGCAGCCGCGCCTCCGGCCACAGTTCGGGCCAAAGGATTTCTGTAAAGTCGTCAAACCCTTTGTGCGCTTTGAAAAACAAGCTCTTCCAGCTCTTGCTTTTCATAGTGCGCGCGAGGTACGAGTCCTCATGGAGGATGGTGCCGTGGAGGCGAATCTTGCCGCGGGCGGACAAAGTAGGAATAAGGGCGCGGTTAACCCAGCGGCGAAATTTCTCCCGCCGGTCGATATTTTCGACCTGCTCGTCTTCCTCGAGGTCATCACACAGGATGAGGCCGGGCCGCTTACCGTGCCACTTCAAGCCGCGCAGTTTTTGCCCGCTGCCCTTTGCAAGAACTTTCGCCTCGTGAAACTTTGAGCCGTCGCGGAAGCGAACGACGATTTCCGTCTTTGCGTCCGTGGGAAGGTCAACTATCTCGAACTCCTCCCGAAGGTCGTCATTCTCGCGGAGCTGCTTTGCAATGTCCTCGAGGTGGGCAATTGCGAGGTCCTCTGTGGCGCTCACAAGGAGCACGTAGTCTGTGACGCGGAAGCAAATCGCCGCGAGGCCATACGCATGGGTGAGGGCGGTTGACTTCGCGTGGCCGCGCGGAGCGGCAATGGAGGCGAAGGTGGCATCGCTGCAATAGAGCGCCCAGCACGCCCGGTGGAAGGGCGGCGTGGGCTGAGGATCATCGTACAGCGGGCTAAGGTACCCGCTGGCGAAACCCTCGATTAGCTCTGGGGTGAGGTTCATACCGCGTCCTGGCCAACGGCGAGGAAGCCCTGCAGTTCAAGGGTCTGGCCGTCGCTTGTGACCGCGCTGCAAAGAAGGCTGTAAACCGTTCCACTGACCCCCGCAGTAACTTTTTGCGTCGCGACCGTTCCACTCACTGAGGTCGTTCCGCTGAGGATGCCCGAGGGCGTGGCGTCCACTCCGCTGTAGACTGAGGCGGTCGTCGTGGCACTTGAAAGCGTAACGCCCGCGGCAAGGGCGGAGGTGAAGTCAAACTGAAGCGCGAGGGTCTCCCCGACACGCTTCTTTGGAAAGATGACTTTCATTGCGCCGCCGGAGGATTAGCGGGCGCCACGCCGCCGTCCCCTTGGGACGGAGCCGCCACAATTCCCGCGCGCACTTCTAGCTCCCGAATCCTCGCTTCAAGGCGCGCAAATTCCGCCTCGATTGTCGCGACGATGTGGGGATGAAACCACTTTTCCATTTCCGCCTTGAAGCTGTTCATTTCTTTTCTCCCTTAACGCCCTGCGCGGCCATCGCGTAGTGCTGCCGTACAGGCTCTTTCCCCTTCGGCTCCCACTGCTTAGGAGCCGGAACCGGCTTGGGATGTTTGGACGATTTGCGCATCGGATACTCCTGTTTGCTCCCGCATAAGGCCCTCTAGGCGCGAGCGGACGCGGGCAAGTCGCTCTTCGGCCGAATTTACGTTGACCTGGATGTTAGTTTGGTTCCCCGCCGAACCGAATCCGCCCTTCCCGAGGGCACGCGCGCCGAGGGCGGCGGCCTGAAGGGCAAGTTGGTCTGGGACCTGACTGGTCGGCAGGGAAAGTTTTTCTTGAAGGACCTCGAGGGACTTCTCGACGACCGCGGTAAAGCGCTCCTCCATCGTCGCGCGGATTGTGGGATCTACCAGTTCCTCCCGCCGCGCGGCCAGCTGTTCCTTAAAGGCGTCGCTCGCCATAACGAGGGAAACCCAAGAAGGGGTATAGCCGAACGCCGCGGCCAGTTCATTTTGGCTGATCGCGGGGTTTGCGACGATCATATCTATCATCGCGGCGTGGCTGTAGTTTAGCTTGCTGATGGCGTTCATAGTGTTTAGCCGCGCGGGCGCGGAGGGGCGGCCCTTCCTTGCGCGAGAGTATACATCGGGGCGGCACGCCCCGAAAGGGGCGGGGGTGCTTGTACGATTGCTTATGGGGGGATAACGGATATCAGTATCTCCACATTTCGCATAATTAGGAAAACACAATCTCAAAATTTTCTCTACCAAAAAATTTTCCCCTACCGGGCCATTTGCGCAAGTGGATTTACAGGCGCGGCGATTCGATTATATGCACGCGCTGCGTGCATTATCAGCGCGATTATACGCCGCGCGGCTGCAGGATAATCCGAGCGGATTATGTTGGGGGATTATCAGCGGGTTTTGGGGATTGCGCGGATGTGGCACGACTTTTGCTACGCGCGCGTGCGCGCCCGCGTTCTCCGTCTAGGCGTACAATTCGTTACGGGAATTACATCCAGAGACTTGCATCCCGCCCGATTGCGCCGATAATGGGAATCAGCGGCACACATCGGGCCGCGCAACTAGGAGCGCAACATGCAATTGGAACATGCGGGCGAACATTTCGCCATCTTTGAATATGCGGACGACGCATTTAACGCGGACTGGGTCGGGAATGCGCCGGATCTGCAAGTCGCGGTGCAAATTGCCAATGATCGGGCGAGCAGCTATTCGGACCCGAACGAACGGCAAGCCGTAGTTTTCGTCGTCCCGATCGTGTATGCGGTGAAATCCCCGCGCTGAATCCGTTAACCATTCCCCCGCGTGCGGGGGTTTGGCTAGGGGATTTCCCTAGATTGCCAATATCGGAGGCGAAAATGGCACTCATCAAAACCACTATCGACCAAACGGCCCGGACGATCAAATTCCAAGTCGGCGCCTGCGGCGCGGTCGATCTCGAACTTTCCCGGCTCGCGCCGGAGGTGCTTGAATACGCGGTTTTTCACGGCCTGAAGCAAAAAGTGGCCGATGCCGCGGCATCATCGGCAGAGCCGATGGACAAATTCGCGGCAATCGAGCAAATGGTAAAACACCTAAACGCGGGCGGCGCGTGGAACACCCGCAGCGCGGGCGACGGATCGGGCGCGGGCGCGGGGGGACTCGTGCTGCGCGCAATCGCGGCAATCCAGGGGCTTTCGGTGGACGAAATGTCCGAACGGATCGATCGGCTGGCCGATCGGAAACAGATGACGCGCCGGGCACTCCTGATGAAATTGGCAAAGCAGCCCGATGTGCAGGCGAAAATGGCGGAGTTGCGGCCTGCGCCGAAGGGGGCTCCGGACGCGGACGGCCTGCTCGACGAGCTGTCCGGGGAATCGGACGAACAGGGCGAACCGGACAGCGAATAATCGGGAACGGGCGGGGAAACCGCCCGTTTTTCCACCGAACAGGAGAACAAAATGTTTGTTTGCACAGATGAAAATGGAAAATTCCTCGGAGCTTTTGAAAACGCAAAAGCAGCAGTCAATTCGTGGGTTTTGACGTATTCACAGCTATTTCAAGTGGCCGTCATTCCCCTACTCGGCAGTTTTAATGATTGGGAAGTCCGGTCGGCAGTAGACACGGAAAATCTACTCGGGTTTATTCGTGAAACGGAAATTTTAACAGTCGCGCAACATTTTTAAGGAGAACGAAAATGCCGAACCCGAACTGGACAGATTTTTCGGCCGAGCCGAAAACGGATTGGCGGTTTGATTGGACAGGGGATTTGGACGACCTTTCGATCGAACAGGCCGACGAACTCGATGCGGAGATGGACCGCGCGCGCAGGTGCTCGGATTTGGAAAGTGAGTGGGATTTTCCACCTATTCGTTAAACGGGCGCGTACGGGCATTTCGGGGGCCGGGGCGGGGTTGTGCGGGGTGCGCGGTGAAAACCGCGCCACGGCCCGATTTCGGCCCGCGCCGGGCATTCGGCCCGCGCCACATGCGCCCCGCCACCGAAAACCCCCCAAGCACTGCTGCTGCTACAACTACTTGCTGCTGCTACTGGTAAGGGGTGGGCATTTCGTGTTTTCCTAGTGGAGCTTAGAGATTTTTTTTTTTTTTTTTTTTTTTTTACTATAAACCCCCCTAAAATGCCAAAAGGCCCACCCCTTATAAGGAGCAGCAGCAGGAAGTAGCAGCAGCACATCCATCGAAAGCAACAGCAGCTGCACATTTTACTTGACATTTTACCCAGCGCGACGTATACTTGGGAATGTGGGCGAAACGCCGCCCGCGTGAGGAGCTAACTGAAATGTCAAGTAAGACACAGTACTACGTAACGCCTAACGGTCAGCTTGTTAAAGATGACTTTGGGTGGAAAGAAGTAAAAATGATTCGAGAAATGCACGCGAGAGGAGCAACAGCTTCCTTCCTCGCGCAGCGGTTTCATGTAAGCCGGAAACGCATCGCAGGTATTGTATCAGGAAAAACTTGGAGGGAAGAAAATGCCACGGAAACTGAGTGAAGTAGATGCTGAAATGATTCGACGCCGCCGCCTCGCGGGCGAGAACGTCACGAAGCTCTGCCTCGAGTACAACGTCACCCCCTCGACGATTTACAATATCGAGAGGGGCGTGACTTATCGAGGCGGGGATGGTACGACGAAGAAGTTCGTTCAGACCTCCCAGCAGGAAATCGCGGAAAAGGTCGCGAGCTTCGAAGGGAAAACTCTTACGGATGAGGAGATCAACGCACTGCCAATTGAAGAAAGGCTGGCGTATGCCAGAGCTACACTGCTGGGACGATAAACCGATATCCGTTATCCCCGCATAACCGGAGGCACAAACCAAGTGAAAACATCCATCATCGACGGTCGCCCGCTCCCCGAGAGCGAAGACGAATTCTACACCAACCTCGCGCGCATGCGCATCCACTACTGCAGTGACTGCAAGCAGATCTTCGGGCATAACGTGCACACCCCTGCGGGCTGGCGCGAAACGCAGATCACGGGGATGTGTGAAGACTGCTTCGACGCCCTCTTTGCGCAGGAGAAAGAAAATGACCAAGCTTAACGAGGCGGCGAAGGCTGTTGCGCGCCTAATCGCTGAACGGGACGACCTTGACATCGAAGGCGCCAAAGCGCTCGTGGAGGAAGCCATCGAGATGTGCAAGGCCGCAATCCACGCCGGGGACGACCCAGAGGAAATCTGGATGGAAGAAACCGGCCTCGAACCGGACTACATGCTGGAGGTGCTGCTGTGAAAGACGCCCTTTCGACCCGAATGTTCCTTAGCCTCTGCAAAAACAAACTCTCCCACGGCCTCTCGACTGACCAGATGTACTACTGGACCGCGGGGGCATCTTACGCCGCGGAGAGCGGCACCCTCCTCGAGCACTACGCGCGGAAGTTCGCGGAGTTCCTCATCGAGACGCGCAGCCCCCCAGAGGCCCTCGAAGCCCTCGAAGCCCTCGAAGCCGACTTCGAGGCAAAACTCGCGGAGAAAGTCTGATGGCTTTCTGGGTCTTCGTCGCGGTCCTTCTGATCCTCGTGATTTTCTAGGGAGCACAAAATGCCCAAGGGTTTAGTCCAGTGGACGCTGTTTCTCCTCTTCGCTACCTTCCTCGCTGCCGTTTTGTTCCTCGCCCTTTCCGAAGGTTACTAACATGAAGTACATCATCTTCGACCACGCCGCGCGCGCCTGGATCAACTCCCGCGGCCAGCCCGTCGCGAGCATCTTCGACGCGGCAGTATTCGACAGCGAGGATGCCGCGCTCGGCCATTTCCGCAGCCGCACCTGGGATTGGGAAATCTGCCCCTGGCAGGGCGTGTAAGGATGCCCTTCAAGCGCCTCTTGGGCGCTTGGGGATGCACCCTTGCATCGAATGGAGGCACTTATGAGTAAGGTTCACCTCAGCACCATCCTTCGCACAGCCGCCTACCGCAACCTGCGCCCTTGGGGCAACACAGACCGCGAGAAGGTCCCCTTCTCCTGCATCGCGGCGTGGAGCGCAGGCTACCAGCTCACCCGCACGTGGACTGCAGGAGACGCCGCGGAAGAGTACGCCACCCGCGCCCTCTACGACTGCGGCCTTAGCACTTACCCGGATGAAGTGTTCCCCGTGTCGGAAGGTTGGTACAGCGACAACGCCGCGAACGAGGCCCGGCAAGGCGTCCGCTTCATGTGGCTTCTTTTCCTCGCGGAGGAGGCCCGCGACGACCGTTCCCTCTACCTGGAGATCCAAGATGGCGAAGCTGACTGACGAGCAAGTGGACGCGATCGTAAGCGACATCGACGACCTAAAGTCCATCCACGGGGTAAAGGCGGCGATCCTCGTCCAAGTCCTCGAGATGATCGGGACCTACGAGGTCACGAAGATGCTCCCGCAGGAAGACTGCAAACTCCTCCTCGAGCGCGTCCTCGCGTTGAGCGAAATCCCCCTCCCCGCCGTCGTCGCCTCCGCGCGCCTCGCGCAGCGCCACCTCCAAACCTTCTTTAAGACTGCCAGAAAATGACCTACCCCTTTTTTCCCCGCTCAACCGCCCAGGCCTTCCCCCGTACTTGCGAGGCCGCCTGCGCGGTCACGCACTACAAGAACCCCGCGCGCTGGGCGACGCGCGCGCTGTGGCTGATCCTCCTCGCCGCCCTCCTCGGAGCCTTCTACTATGCCCTTTAACATCTGCCTGCATAACTGGGTGAAAGACTGGGATGACACAGGAAGTGTCTGGTGGACCTGCAGAAAGTGCGGGGAAAACCGCTACCCACGAAGCCCGCGCGACCTTCCTGCCGCCGGGGACAACTTCACCGAGGCGGACTACGATCTTCTGAAGGAACTCGAGGTCTTTTCCTCTTTCACCCTGGAGGACCTTGAAAAGATGGTCCCGGAAAAGGGACTGCTACTCCTCACCTGCCTAAACCGCTTTGAGGCCGCGGGGTTTCTTCGCTACGACAACGCCGCGGACGTCTGGAGGACCCTCCTATGAACGACAACACAGAGGCGATGGTAAGTTTTCTCCTGGCCCTCTTCGCCTTGGCGACGTCCTGCGTCCTAGTGGTTCTGCTCGCCATCCCCGCAGGCCTCTTCGCCCATGTGCTCTGGCGCGCACTTCTTCTCGGATGGAGGTTATCATGAAAATTGGAGTAATCGCGCTTGTTTTACTCCTTGCCGGCTGCGGAGGCGGCGTGCCGCCCGCAAGCCATCCTATTCCTATCGAACGAGGGCACTCACAATGAGCAAAGAAACCGACCTGTTGCGCCGCGCTGCGGAGTTGCTGCGACGCCATGCACATGATGAGGACAACCTCGCGGGCGAAGGCTCGGGCGACGAGCCTCGTGAACACGCCAGGGGGCTGCTCGCCCTGGCCGACCAGATGGAGCGTGCGGTGCCGGTGGGGTGGCTGGAATCGCCTTACAAAATGTTTGGTCGGAATCATGCTTACAAGATGACCGCGTTACAAGCAAGGGCATGGAGGATTCCGCTTTACACCCACCCCGCGCCGGAAGTGACGCACCCATTGGAACATTTGCTGCCCGAACTTTGCCAACTGCTGGACGCGTTCAAGCGCGAGGCCGAAAACAACGGCGAAGGGTGGACGGAGTGGGATGAAT